>Ga0308001_10000013_pt1 | contig 106808 bp, 101 predicted proteins | sample Neamet5_FD_203167 | JGI IMG/M metagenome (GOLD analysis project Ga0308001, IMG submission 203167) | Marine microbial communities from water near the shore, Antarctic Ocean - #5 | ecosystem: Environmental > Aquatic > Marine > Unclassified | place: Southern Ocean | collected 2014-06-04
GGGCAGTGCGCCCCATACGCGGGAATTGAATAAAAAACGATCAATTTTTAGCGGTGGAAGGCAGGTTGTTGATACACCGAGGCTTCACCGGCCACGCCTGCCGGCCTCATGAGAAATCCGGGCTAGCCCCCCTTGGCGTCTTGGACTGTAGTGCCGACCTGCTTACACTGCTTCTCGCACCCCGATTGTTTGAGCGAATGATCGGAGTGACTGTTTACATGTGTCGACCCAATCAACGCAGGGCATCATTTCGAGTTCGATAGCTTGCTTTGCAATTATACTGGCTACTCTTATTATTCCAGTACATATGGATGCACCTCGGAACTATCCCTAGCAATGAAGATATTCTGGCATTACCGCCTGGACATTCTCGATCATGGCTTGGCTCATCAGGCGCTTTGCCGAGCCGTGTATAAGCATATAGTTCGCACCGCGACTTATAACGCTGCGCCACTGCTTAAAAACAACATCCATCGTGTCTGTATGAAGCAAATACCGCGATAGCGCCGATCTTTGTAGGCTGCCAGTCAGCACTGTCAGAAGTGCTCACGCGCACCTGGCAAGTGGTGCAGAAGAGCCTTTACTGGGGTTGGGCTGACATGAACAGGAAAACGCCGGATGGGCATCGGACTGATCGCCAGGCTGGCGGCGGGCGGGAACCACGCCTGGCAGCACCAGCATGGCTTTTCGGACCTATCTCGAGATGCTTCTGGCCGACCTGACAGAGGTTCAAGGAATTTCGCACCATTGTCGTAGCGAAGAATGGGAAGGAGGCCCATAGAGGGCCTCCTCCAGGCTAGGCAGTCAATCAAGCGCGGCCTCCGCCGTGGCTGTTTTGGCCACCTTTGCGGCCTGCCTCGGAAGCTTTTTCACGGTCATTGGCGAAGTTGCCACCGCTGTTCTGACCGCCTTTCTTGCCTGCTTCAGAAGCCTTCTCGCGATCGTTGGCGAAATTGCCAGGATTCTTGTTGGTCATGTCGTTTCTCCTCAGTGATGGGCAGAATTGCCCTTGCCCTGATTTGGAGAAAACGCCCTGTTCGGACGTTCAGCCTTTTTCTCCGTCTCGCTCCGTAATCACTGACGAGCGGTCATGCTCATTTCCCATCAGGCCTCTGGATGATGGAGATCTTGCCGTTGCGCTCGATGATCGCGTAGCGAATCTGGTCCAGCCGCTCCAGCCCGCTCTCCCGCGCCGACTCCATGACGTCATCGAGCGTCAGGCGTGCCTTGTCCATACGCCACTGCATGGGCACGCCGTCTTCCACGATAATGGTCGGCGAACCATCTAACAGTCGCGCCAGCCAGTCGTTGCGTCGTTTGAGCAGCGAGGCACCGACGTCCAAGGCGATCAGGGTCGCGACCACCAGGATCATGTTGGTGACCGAAAAGTCCTCGCCCAACAACGCCTGCTGAGTGGCCTCGCCAATGATCAGCAGCAGCACGAAGTCGAAGGTGGTGAGCTGCGCCAGTGAACGTCGGCCGGACAGCTTGAACAGAATCAGCAGCGCCAGGTAGATGGCGCCGGCACGTAGTACAGCATCCATGACCGTCTCCTCAGGGGTAAATGAACTGGTTCAGCTCGACCTGCTGGTCGGCTGCGTGGAGCGTCGTACGATAGGCGCCCACGCCGTCGGCAGTGAGGTGAAGGCTGACGGTGACGCGCTCGGCCTCGCTGGTGAAGGCGAGGATCAGACCACCGGCACCGTCACTGTCGCTGCGCGACGGCGTGGGCTGTATCGAGTCGATGGAAAAGCCCTCAAGCAGTTCACCAGCGATGTGCAATCGCGCGGTGCCTTGCAGGCGCACCTTCAACGGCGACTGCGCGCCGTTGCGTGCGAAGCGCTGGTACTCGACCTGCAGCGCATCCTGCTTGCCACCGACCTGGGCATCACTGAGCGGCCCTTTGGAAAACAGCCCGGCCAGCGCCAGCGCCATGAGCAGCAGTAGGCCATACCAGCCCAGGCGCTCTATCTTCCAGCCACGGACCTGCAGGGCCATGTTCTCCCGGACGGGGACGCTGCGACTGCTCTGTTCAGGTAGGTGCATGTGGGTCTCCTCCTAGAAGCTATGACCAGCCCTGCATGGCAAACATCAGAAGAAAATTTCCCACAGCGTTCAGTACGGGCACCTGGCGCCCTCCGTCCGTCGGTTTGGGCGACCCATGCCTGGCCGTGGCAGTCCCTAGTTGCACAGGGCCACGCGTGGCCCGTTTGCGTTGACTAGCGCGGCATGGGAGGTGACCGAATGAGCATCAAGATCGGGCTGGCCGGCCTGGCCATTGCACTGGGCTGCCCGGCCGTTCAGGCACAAGAACCGAACAAGGTGGACGTTCTGCTCATAGGCGGCGGCATCATGAGTTCCACCCTGGCGGTATGGCTCAACGAACTGGAGCCGCAGTGGTCGATGGAGATGATCGAGCGCCTGGACGCGGTCGCCGAAGAAAGCAGCAACGGCTGGAATAATGCCGGCACCGGCCACTCGGCCCTGGCCGAACTGAACTACACGCCGGAGGACAAGGACGGCAATATCAACATCAGCAAGGCCATCGAGATCAACGAATCGTTTCAGGTCACCCGGCAGTTCCTTGCCTGGCAGGTGCGCCAGGGCGTGCTGGAAAATCCACCTTCCTTCATCAACAGCACGCCGCACATGAGCTTCGTCTGGGGTGACGACAACATCCGCTTCCTGAAGAAGCGCTACGATGCTCTGCAGGCCAGCCCACTGTTCAGCTCCATGCAGTATTCCGAAGACCCGGAGCAAATTCGCAACTGGGTGCCGTTGATGATGGCCGGACGCGATCCGCAGCAGAAACTCGCAGCCACCTGGTCGCCGGACGGCACCGACGTCAACTTCGGCGAGATCACCCGCCAGTTCGTCGGTCATCTGCAGCAGCAGGACAATTTCTCGCTGCGGTTGTCCACCGAGGTTCGCGACATCAGCCGTAACGACGACGGCTCATGGCGCGTGGTTTTTCGCAATCTCGACGATGGTAGCGAAGGCATTACCGATGCCCGTTTCGTCTTTGTCGGTGCAGGTGGCGGTGCGCTGAAACTGTTGCAGAAATCCGGTATTCCCGAGGCCGAGGAATATGGAGGCTTCCCCGTGGGTGGCTCGTTTCTGGTCACCGAGAATCCGGAAATCGCCGCGCGCCACATGGCCAAGGCCTACGGCATCGCACCGACAGGCGCTCCGCCAATGTCGGTACCGCATCTGGATACCCGGGTACTAGACGGCAAGCGGATGATCCTGTTCGGACCGTTCGCCACCTTCTCCACCAAGTACCTCAAGGAGGGCTCTTACTGGGACCTGTTCAGCAGCATGACTACCAGCAACTTCTGGCCGATGACCAAGGTCGGTCTGAGCGAGTTCAGCCTGGTGCGCTACCTGATCGGGCAGGTCATGCAATCGGACGATGACCGTTTCGAAGCCCTGCAAACCTACTACCCAGAAGCCAACAAGGATGACTGGCGTCTCTGGCAGGCCGGCCAACGCGTGCAGATCATCAAGCGCGATGCGGACAAGGGTGGCGTACTGAAGCTGGGCACCGAAGTGGTCACCTCAAAGGACGGCAGCATTGCTGGTCTGCTAGGCGCATCACTCGGAGCCTCCACGGCTGCACCGATCATGTTGGATCTGTTAGAGCGCGCGTTCAAGGACCAGCTCGCTTCGGCTGCCTGGCAGGAAAAACTGCGCGAAATCGTGCCCAGCTATGGCATCAGCCTCAACGAGAATCCGCAGCAGTTTCAGGAGGTATGGACGTATACCAGTCGGCTGCTGCAACTCGCGACGGCGGACGCCGAGGTCGATGACGAAGAGGCCGGTCCCAGCGATCTGCAGCCTATCGACCAATCGCAAGAGACGGAGAAGGATTTCGACCCGGAACTGACACCTTGACGCATGCTTCTACACGTTGAAGTCAGGATGGGGGCTTTTCCCTTTAGTCGACTCCAAGCCTGTTCCACATGGCTTGGGTCAACCGTTGTCGATTGGAATACCCATGCCAAGGAGACGCCTGCAATGCATCCAGGCGCTGCACAAGATTGGTGACAGTCCATTGCTGGGCACTACGAAGACCGTCCAGTTCATCGCGGGCAATCGGCACCGAAACCGGAAGCCCCGGCCGTGCACGCAGGGAATAGGCCGTCACTGTGCTGGCACCCCGTCCGTTGCGCAGGTAATCGATGAAGATCTTGCCAACCCGGTTCTTCGGCCCGGATGTGGCGGTGAAGCGCTCCGGCAATTGGCGTGTCAGGAACTGGGAGATGGCCTTGGCGAAAGCCTTGACCGTATCCCAGTCGGCGTGCCGGGCCAGCGGCACGACAATGTGGATGCCTTTGCCGCCGCTGGTCTTCAGGTAAGCATCCAGGCCCAGTTCGTCCAGAACCGTTAGGGTCAGGCGCGTCGCTTCCAGCATGCTACGCCAGGGCAGCGCCGGGTCCGGATCAAGGTCGAGTACGAAGCGGTCGGGCGTTTCGATACGGTCGCTGGTGGCGCCCCAGGTATGCAATTCAATACAGCCCATCTGCGCAGCCCCGACCAGCGCTGACAGGCTGTCGATTTCCATCAACCGGGCATGCCCGGGATCGAGCTTCGGATCCAGGTGCCTGATGTTGGGTATCGCCAAACGCTCGGCGTGCTTTTGGAAGAACTGCTCGCCCCCGACGCCATCGGGCGCTCGCACCAGTGAAACCGGGCGATTGTCCAGGTGCGGTAGCAGCCATTCGCCGATGCGTTCGTAGAACTGCGCCACCTGCAGCTTGGTGGTACCGCTTTGCGGGTCGATCACCCGCTGCGGATTGCTGATCGGCACGCCACCTACTACCGGATTACCGGCTGTCGTATGGCGGGTAGCGGCAGATTTGTCCGGTTTTCTGTCTTCGGCCGCAGCCGCCTTTGCACGCTCGCGAGCAATCTGCACGGCCGGCTTGTCATTGCGCAGCGCGATGAAGCTGGCCTGGCGCACGATCCCCTCGCGCGTCCATTCGGCGAACTCCACCTCGCACACCAGTTTCGGCTCGACCCACCTTACGCCGCGGGTCAGCGTTGCCGTGAGTCTTTTCGCCAAGGGCGATTCGGTACGCGCCAACTTCTGTAGGCGTTGCATCAGCGCCTTGAGCGCTGCCTCGCTGAACCCGGTACCGACCCGTCCGGCATAACGCAGACCGCTCTCCTCGTTCACCGCCAGCAGTAACGCGCCAAAGCCGGTACGGCTGCCCTTCGGAGCCGTGTGACCGACGATGACGAACTCCTGGCGCAGGCGGCACTTGAGCTTGATCCAATCCGCACTGCGGCGTGAGACATAGATGCTGCCGGCACGCTTGCCAATCACCCCTTCCAGCGACATCGCGCAGGCACTGTCGAGAATGCTCTGATGATCGACGTTGAAGTCGGCGGAGAAGCGCAGCGGACTGCTGCGCGTGCGCCCGAGGAGCGCCCTGAGCCGGGCTCGGCGTTGCTCAAGAGGCGTCTGGCGCAGGTCTTCGCCGTTAAGAAAGGGAGCGTCGAACAGATAGTAGATCAGATCATGGCTACGGCCGATGTCGAAGGCGTTCTGCAACTGCTGGAAATCCGGCAGCCCCTGTTCGTTGAGTGCGACCACTTCGCCATCCAGCCAGCTGTCATGCAGGCCGAGCTTGGCCAGGGCCTTGGCCTGCATGGGCAGACGCCCTGTCCAGTCATGGCCGTTACGGGTGAACAAGCGCACCTCGTCGTCCCGGATTCGCGCCAGGATGCGGTAGCCGTCGTACTTCACCTCGTAGCGCCAGTCACCCTCAGGGGGCCCATCCACCAGAGTGGCCAGCTGCGGCGCCAGGAGGTCGGGAAACCTGGTCGAGGACGATGTGTTCGCCTTCGACCTCGCAGCAGCCTCGTGTTTGGTGGTTTTGCCGGGCTTGCTCGGGCCACCCACCAGCGCGCCGCTGATCACGCTCTGCGGCAAGGCGTCGAGAATGTCGTAATCATTGCTGGAGCACGCTGCGTCGTCACGTTCCTTGATCAGCAGCCACTGCTCCTTGTCACCGCTACCGCGCAGACGGGTGCGAACCAACGTCCAGTCGCCGGCCAGCTTTTCGCCGACCAGGCTGAACTTGAGCTTGCCGGCGACATAGGCGGCAGAAGGATCGCCATGCGGCTGCCAGATGCCGTGATCCCAGACAATCACGTCTCCCGCCCCATAGCTGCCCTCGGGGATGCTGCCTTCGAAATCGGCATAATCCAGCGGATGATCTTCCACATGCACGGCCAGGCGCTTGTCGCGTGGGTCCAGGCTCGGCCCCTTGGGCACCGCCCAGCTTTTCAGCGTGCCATCCAGCTCCAGGCGAAAATCGTAGTGCAACCGCCGGGCATCGTGTTTCTGGATCACGAAACGCAGGGCACCGGCCTTGCGCCCGCGCTTGTGCGGTCGTTCGCGGGGCTCGCTGGTCTGCTCGAAGTTGCGTTTGCGGCTGTACTCGCTCTGGGTTCTGGCCATGCTGATCGCTCCGGCTTATTTACGCGCGGTCTTTGCGGCGGGCTTACGCGAGGTCGTACCTTTGGCCGTCGCCTTGGCTTTCGGCTTGCTCGCAGGTTTACCCGCCAGGCTGCGTTTGAGCAGCTCGGTAAGATCTATGACATCGGCACTGCGTCGTTCCTCTTCGCCTTCGACTCGCTCCACCTCCTCGATCTTGCCGGCCTTGGCCTTGCGTTCCACCAGCGCCATGATGCGGTCCTGGAAGCTGTCGACGTACGCATCCGGCTGCCAGTCAACGCTCATGTCTCGTATCAGACGCTTGGCCATGTCCAGCTCACTCTTGGCCAGTTTCGGCTGAGTGACGGCCTGGCCGAGTTCCAGCGAATCCAGGCTGCGAACCTCGTCGGGCCAGCGCAACATCACCAGCACCAGCGCCGACTCCAGCGGCATCAGTGCTGCCAGATGCTGGCGGGTGTGCAACACCACATAGGCCAGGGCTACCTTGTGGGTACCGCTTAGCGCCTCACGCAGCAGGGCATAGACCTTTTCGCCGCGGCGGTCGGGAGCCAGGTAGTACGGTCTGTCGATGTTTTGCAGCGGTATCTGCTGACTGTCGACGAACGCGAAGATATCGATGGTCTGGGTCGCTTCGGGATGAGCAGCTCGGATTTCCTCTTCACTGAGCACCACATAGCGGCCCTTCTCATAGGCCACACCTTTGACGATGTTCTCCTTGCTCACCTCCTTGCCGGTGGCTTTGTTCACCCGCTTGTAGCCGACCGCCTCCATGCTGCGCTTGTCCAGCCAGTCAAAGTCCACGCCCTGTGTCGACGTGGCCGACAACAGCGCGACCGGGATATGCACCAGACCGAAGCTGATGGCGCCCTTCCAGATAGCCCTAGGCATGGTGATCGCATCCGTATGTGTCGTGGACCGCCGGCACGTTGTAGATGCTGCCAAAACGACTACGGCCTGAAATGAAGAATCTGATAGTCATGGTGTGCCTCCGTCAGCCTACGTGACCCTACTGCTCGCTCAATCAGTCGACTGCCGGCAGGGGCAGAAGGTTTTACTGAAATGTCAGGTGACAGGAGGGGCGTACTGAAAACTTCATTCGGCATGAACGTCTTGGCCTTGCACGGAAGGCGTTGCACTGGGCTTGCGCTCTCCGGCGTACTGAACGGGCCTGCACCGCTCGTCCAGATACGTGAACTCACCCGCGGCCCCTTCCTCGATAAAGGACTTGCCTACCGATGAGGATCACCCCATGCGAGCACTCACTTATCACGGAAGCCATGACGTACGTGTCGAAACCGTTGCCGACCCGGTCATGCTGGCTGACGACGACATCATTCTGCGGGTGACCGCCACCGCTATCTGCGGTTCGGATCTGCACCTGTACCGTGGCAAGATTCCACAGGTCAAGGATGGCGATATCTTCGGCCACGAATTCATGGGCGAGGTAGTCGACACCGGCTCCGCGGTGAACCGGGTAAGCAAAGGCGACCGTGTGGTAGTGCCATTCGTCATCGCCTGCGGCACCTGTTTCTTCTGCGCCATGGATTTGCACGCTGCCTGCGAGACCACCAACCCCGGCCGCGGCGCCATCCTCAACAAGAAACAGATCCCATCCGGCGCCGCACTCTTTGGTTACAGCCATCTCTACGGAGGTGTGCCTGGAGGACAGGCGCAATATGTGCGGGTGCCCAAGGCCAACGTCGGCCCACTGAAAGTGCCGGGCACCCTTGACGACGAACAGGTGCTGTTCCTCACCGATATCCTGCCCACTGGGTACCAAGCGGCGGTCAACGCCGGCGTCAGACCAGGCAGCAGTGTGGCGATCTACGGCGCCGGCCCGGTGGGGTTGATGGCAGCCGCTTGCGCACGACTGCTCGGTGCCGAGCAGATATTCATGGTCGATGAGTCGCCCTATCGCCTGGAATTCGCCCGCCAGACCTATGGCGTCATTCCGATCAATTTCGACCAGGTGGACGACCCGGCCGCAGCCATCATTGAGCAGACAGCAGGTCATCGCGGCGTAGACGCGGCCATCGACGCAGTAGGGTTCGAAGCCAAGGGCAGCACCACCGAAACCATCCTCACGGCGCTCAAACTGGAGGCCAGCAGTGGCAAGGCCTTGCGCCAGTGCATCGCCGCCGTTCGCCGAGGCGGCACCGTGAGCGTGCCGGGGGTCTATGCCGGTTTCATCCACGGGTTCCTGTTCGGCGACGCCTTCGACAAGGGCTTGACCTTCAAGATGGGCCAGACCCATGTCCAGCCTCTCCTGCCGAAGCTGTTGGAGCATGTCGAACGTGGCGAGCTGAAACCTGAGGTGATCATCAGCCACCGCCTACCCCTGGAGCAGGCGGCAGAAGGCTACAAGCTGTTCGACAAGCAGCAGGACGACTGCCGCAAGGTAGTGCTGCGACCCTGACCGTACCTTACTTGCTGTGCTCCGGCGAAGACGGTGGATGGGCCATGCCGCGCGGCCCGAACAAGCCCCACAGGCCCAGACCGAGTACCGGCAATAACACGATGAGCAGCGACCACAGGGCCTTGGAATCAACGCCCTTGTCGCTGCGGTACACGCTGACGATGGCCCACAGGTCGAGCAGGATGATGATGACGCCGAGTGCAATGAACAGAAAACCAAATTCGCCGAGCATGTCGAGGTTCCTCCACATTGGGTGTTTCTGTTGTGGCCGTATCCCGGCCCTATGGTTCAGGCGAAATCCACTTGAATCGTAGATGCCAGCGCCTCGAATGCCACATACCCACGCGAGGTAACACCCATGCCCTCATCTGCACGGCACCACCCTGCGCACAGGGACGAAGAACTGGCCCAACTGCTGCGCCGCTACGCCGAACCCTTGCCGGAGTTCGAAGCTGCGGAATTTGGCGTACCGTTCTCCCGCTATGGCGATGCCCGTGTGGTGCTGATTGGCGAGGCCAGCCACGGCACCTCCGAATTCTATCGGGCGCGTGCGAGCATCACCCGTCGGCTGATCGAACACCACGGTTTCAATATCGTCGCGATAGAGGGCGACTGGCCGGATGCCGCGTACATCAACCGCTACGTCCGCCACGGGAGTGCCCCACAGGGGGAGGCAGTGTTCGACCGCTTCCCCACCTGGATGTGGCGCAACCGGGAGACAATGGACTTCGTGCGTTGGCTGCACCAGCACAACGCTGCCCTGGAGGCGAACAATTACGTGGAATTTCGCGGCCTGGACATCTACAGCCTGCGGGCCTCGATGGCGGCAGTGCTGGGTTATCTGGACGATCGCGACCCGCAACATGCAGCGGCCGCTCGCCAGCGCTACGCCTGCCTGACGCCCTGGCAGAACCAGCCGGCAGAATATGGCCAACGCGTTGAATGGGGAGCAGAGGATTCCTGTGAAGAGGCCGTGGTCGCACAGCTCGGCGAATTGCTGTGGGCGCGCCTGGAAAGTCTGGAGCGCGACGAGGGCTTGTTCGATGCGGCGCAGAATGCCCGCGTGGTGCGAGCCGCCGAGCAGTACTACCGGCTGATGTACCGATCCTCGGCGTCCTCCTGGAATCTGCGCGACCATCATATGTTCGCCACGCTCAAGCAGGTGCTCAAGCACCGTGGGCAAGGCGCCAAGGCCGTCGTCTGGGCGCATAACTCCCACGTCGGTGATGCGGCGGCCACAGAGATGGGCTGGCAGGGTCAGTTCAACCTGGGCCAGCTATGTCGCATCGGCTGGGGCGACGACGCGGTACTGATCGGCATGGGAACCAACAGCGGTGAAGTTGCCGCTGCCGACGACTGGGGCGCAGCACTACGGATCATGCGCGTGCTGCCGTCACACCCAGACAGCTGGGAGCAGCGTTTTCTATGCACAGGTGTGCCGGCTGCGCTGTTCGACTGGCGTGGCGCCGGCAGGACAACCTTGCGCCATGCCGTCAGCGAGCCCCTGTTGCAGCGCGCCATCGGCGTGATCTACCGGCCTCAGACGGAGCGACACAGCCACTATTACGAAACAGTGCTGGGTGAACAGTTCGATGCCTATCTGTGGTTTGAAACCACCACGGCGGTAACGCCCTTACCCTCCCCCTCGGGTGACAAACACTGCCGTGAGAGCGAAACCTTCCCCTTCGGATTCTGAAGGGCTATGAGGACGAGATGACCTGGGTGCTGCGTAACGACCCGCTGGTACCTGTCAGCCTTGCGGTGCAAGCGAGCCGTTGGAAACGGTATCAGCCCCTTGTTAAAGATCGCGAGCCCTCACGGTTGACAATCACTGCCAGTGACTTCCACCCACTAGCGGATCTGCAGGTAATGGACCTGATGGCACGAGGAGACCCGGCATGAGCGATGTTCGCATTGGCATCTCTGGATGGCGCTACGCCCTCTGGCGCGGCGATTTCTATCCCAAGGGCCTGGTGCAGCGTAAGGAGCTGGAATTCGCTTCACGCGAAGTCAACAGCATCGAGATCAACGGCTCCTTCTATGGGCTGCAGACACCCCAGCGATATAAGGCCTGGGGAGCCCAGACGCCCGACGATTTCATCTTCAGCATCAAGGCACCGCGCTATATCACACACGTGCGCCGGCTCGTGGATATTGAACAGCCGCTGGCCAATTTCTTTGCCTCGGGACTGCTGGGGTTGAAGGAAAAGCTTGGTCCTATCCTCTGGCAGTTTCCTCCCAGCTTCCGCTTCGATGAGCATCTGTTCGGCGACTTCCTTGCACAATTACCTTCGAGCACCGATCAGGCCCGCCGTATCGCTCGCCGTTCCGCCGCCCGTCTGCATGTGCCAGGCTACTTGGAGGCTGCTGTGGGCAAGCCGCTAAGGCATGCTGTTGAAATCCGCAACGACAGCTTCTGTTGCCCGGCATTCGTCAATCTGTTGCGCCAGCACAACATCGCCCTGGTGGTGGCGGATACGGCAGGCAAATGGCCCTACGTGGAGGACGTCACCGCTGACTTTCTTTACCTACGCCTGCATGGGGACGCAAAACTCTACGTCAGTGGCTATTCACCCCAGGCCTTGCGTCGCTGGCAACGACGTATCGAGGCATGGGCAGCCGGGGGCCAACCGCAGGACGCCCAACTGATAGATCGTGAGTACCCGATCTCCAGCACTGCTCGAGACCTGTATTGTTACTTCGACAATGATGTGAAAGTGCGTGCCCCCTATGATGCACGGCATCTACTGGAGAACTTGGGGCTTCGGCCTCGGGCGTAAACCTTCCGCTAAAGCGGTAAATGTTGTTCTAAGCAAAGAGCTCCGCCATCAACATTGCCTGACCGGCGTCTGGCGCCTTTTCGCACATACGCCGGATACCCGTTCTGGTACGTCTGCCTCTGCTGTCCCCCCCTCTGCGCATTGCGCCTCGTAGCGGCCCGTCAGCACGACCACTGCTCTGAAGATATGAACTTCACAGCAAGACAGTTCTTCCTAACTAGTGACTCAAGTCGATCCCGTTGCCAAAACCCAGTGCCTTATTGGCCCTTGCGGGGGTCAAGACATTCACAGAGGAGAATCAGCATGACTCGCAATACGAGCAATCAGTACAGCATGCAGAACCCGCTGACGCAGTATCCGCAGCCTGAATTCCCAGCCCAACACCAACCTGAACCGGGTCTGGATCGTAAAATGAAGCCAGAGCCTGATCATGGCGAGATGAGCTACATCGGCTTTGGCCGGCTTGAGGGGCGCAAAGCTTTGATTACCGGCGCTGACTCCGGTATTGGCAGGGCCGCAGCCATTGCCTTTGCCCGCGAGGGTGCTGACATCGTGCTCAATTATCTGCCCGAGGAAGAAGCTGATGCCCAGGAGGTCGTGGCGCTAATCACCGCCGAGGGCCGTCGTGCCATCGCCCTGCCCGGCGACATCAAGGACGAGGCGTTCTGCACGTCCCTGGTCAAGAATGCAGTACAGGCGCTGGATGGGCTGGACATCCTGGTCAATGTGGCAGGCAAGCAGATCGCCCAACAGCACATCAGTGAGCTGAGCAGCGAGCAGTTCGACCACACATTCAAGACCAACGTCTATGCGCTGTTCTGGCTGTGCAAAGCGGCCGTACCGTATATGCCGCCAGGTGCGACGATCATCAACACCGCGTCGATCCAGTCCTATGATCCGTCTGCAACGCTGCTTGATTATGCGTCGACCAAAGCGGCCATCGTGGCTTTCACCAAAGCGCTTTCCTCCCAGGTCATCAAGCAGGGAATTCGGGTTAACGCCGTCGCGCCAGGACCGATCTGGACGGTGCTGCAACCCACCGACGGGCAACCGGCCGAGAAGATCCCAAGCTTCGGTTCCCAGGTGCCCATGAAGCGACCAGGACAACCTGCCGAGTGTGCACCGTTGTATGTACTTCTGGCTTCTCAGGAGTCGAGTTTCATCACCGGTGAAGTATTCGGCGTGACCGGCGGAAACCCTTTGCCGTGAAGCGTCGCCGCCACCCCTTCTGAAACGGACTAATCCATTCATGTCGCCCCGCTTCGGGGCTGAAGATCGAGCGAGCCTTCATGAGCAGGACAGTTGCAGATTTTATCGTTGAGCGTCTCTACCTGTGGGGCGTTCGACGCATCTATGGGTATCCCGGCGATGGCATCAACGGTGTATTCGGCGCGTTGGCCAGAAGCGAAGGAAAAATCCGTTTCATCCAGGCCCGGCATGAGGAAATGGCGGCCTTCATGGCCTGCGCGGATGCCAAGTTTTCGGGTGATCTCGGGGTGTGCATCGCCACATCCGGCCCCGGTGCGACGCACTTGCTGACCGGGCTCTACGATGCGCGCATGGATCATATGCCCGTGTTGGCCATCGTCGGTCAGCAGGCGCGCAGCGCCGTCGGCGGCCACTACCAGCAGGAGGTCGACCTGCTGGCGATGTTCAAGGACGTCGCCGGTGCCTTCGTGCAGCAGGCCAACTCACCCGAGCAGGTTCGCCACCTGATCGATCGTGGTATTCGCACGGCCCTGGGCGATCGCCGGGTCACGGCGATTATCCTGCCCAACGACCTGCAGACTCTGCCCTACGAAGAGCCTGCTCGTGAGCATGGCACACTGCATTCTGGCACCGGCTACAGCCGGCCGCGGGTACTGCCCCATGCAGTCGACCTGCAGCGGGCGGCCGAGGTCCTGAACTCAGGTGAGAAAGTCGCGATCCTCGTCGGGGCCGGCGCGCTGGGGGCGTCCGACGAGGTAATGGAAGTGGCGCAAAGACTGGGAGCCGGGGTGGCAAAGGCACTGCTTGGCAAGGCGGTACTGCCGGACGATCTGCCCTGGGTCACCGGCTCCATCGGTCTGTTGGGCACCAAGCCGAGCTACCGGTTGATGAACGAGTGCGACACCTTGCTGATGATCGGCTCGGGCTTCCCCTATGCGGAGTTCCTGCCCAAGGAGGGTCAGGCACGCGCCGTGCAGATCGATATTCAGGCCGACATGCTTGGCCTGCGCTACCCCATGGAAGTGCTCCTGCAGGGCGATACCGGCGAAACCCTGCGAGCCCTGCTGCCCCTGCTGCACGAGAAAAAATCCAGCAGTTGGCGTAAGCGCGTCGAACGTTGGACTGGCCAGTGGCGCAGCGTCTTAACGGATCGTGCAATGTCACCCGCCGAGCCGATCAACCCACAGCGAGTGGCCTACGAGCTGTCGCCGCGCCTGCCTGATCGGGCCGTGGTGACCTGCGACTCCGGCTCCTGCGCCAACTGGTTCGCCCGCGACGTGATGATTCGCCAGGATATGTTCTGCTCGCTATCCGGCGGGCTCGCCTCCATGGGCGCGGCGGTACCCTATGCCATTGCCGCCAAGTTCGCCCAGCCGGACCGTCCAGTGATAGCACTGGTGGGCGACGGCGCCATGCAGATGAACAACATGGCCGAGCTGATTACCGTGGCCAAGTACTGGCCGCAGTGGCGGGACAAGCGCTGGATCTGCGCCGTATTCAACAACCAGGATCTCAATCAGGTGACCTGGGAGCAGCGGGTCATGGAGGGAGACCCGAAGTTCCCCGCCTCCCAAGACATACCGGACGTGGCCTATCACCGATTCGCGCAGTCCATCGGACTCGAGGGCATCTTCGTCGACCGCGAAGAGGACGTCGCGCCGGCCTGGGAGCAAGCATTGGCTGCGGATCGTCCAGTGTTGATCGAATTCAGGACCGACCCAGATGTGCCGCCGCTGCCGCCCCACATATCGTTGAAACAAGCCAAGTCATTCGCGTCCGCACTGTGGCAGGGCGACCCAGATCAGGGTGGCGTGATACGCAAGACCACGCGGCAAGTGCTGAGCACCCTGCTGCCGGGCAAAACACCTCGTTGACCGCTGGCGGACGTACCGTCACAGCAGAGAAAAAGGGGCCCGCTGAACCGAACGGCAAAACACCCCCCAGTGAACATTCCCGAGCCATCGATAATTAATCACTACCTATGAAAACCTCACGAATTATTAGCCCCGAGGCTTATGCGCAAGGGAGTGATCATTCCGAGTCGCTGCTGTTCGGCAGCCCCAAGGAACGGCTCGATTTCTATCGCAGGGAGATTCAGTTCGAGAAAAGCCTGCTAGCTGGGCGCACCAACGCCTATCTGTCGGCTCAGTCGTTTCTGGTCATCGCCTACGCATCGTCCATGGCCAACGCGAATGAGCACTGGGGCGCACTGTTTACTCTAGTGGTGCCTGCTCTTCTCGCGCTGCTGGGGGTCATGAGCTCGCTGCATGCCTGGCCGGGCATCAAGGCGTCGGCAATGATCGTCGAGCATTGGCAGTACAAGCAGGAACAACTATTGCGCAGCGATCCTGAGTTCGGCCCGGCCTATGACGACTCGCCGCTATTCAGCGAACAGGAGGCAAGCAGAGACAGTAACCGCAAATCCCTGCTGTTTTCCCTTCGCTCGCCCTGGCTGTTCATTATTTTCTGGGCCGTACTGGGTGTCTTCTCGGTCTGGCTACAAATGCCATCGGCGAAGATATGAGACAGGTCACCAGCCAAGCGTTGAGACTTAAAAGTGTGAGGCTGGCCGCTGCCTTCATCTCGATCGACCATACGTTAAAATTAGATATTATTCGTATTAGCCAATTCAGCTGGCTAGTCTCGAAGTCATCTACTCCAGTCTCGCCCTGAAACGCCTTTCGAATTGAACACTGCGGCTGCTGTGCTCCTGCAGCTGCTGTCGAAACTGCGGTGACAGCTGCTCCGCGAGCACTTGCTCGAAACGGTGGCGAATTTGTTTTTCGGTGCGCAGTGCCGCGCGCAAACGGGCGCGGCCGCGCTCAGGCAACAGCGAGGTGGTCACGCTGTTCCAGGCATGGCGAAGTACGCCGAACAGGCTTGGATGCTGCGCTGGTCGGCCGCCATAGGTAACGATCTGATTGTGCAGGCAGGCCATCAGCGCCGAGCACTGCTGTTCGCGCTCGCGAAATAACCGCTGCTGCTCGGATGTACTCGCGCTGCCTGCAAGACGTCGATAGCTCAAGCTGGCGTCGTGGCACGCCATCAGAAGGTGGTTGAGCTGGGCAATGGTCTTGTCCAACGTCGGCATGCCCTACGCCTCCCCTGCGCGCTCGGATGCAAAGAACTGACACCGGGTGCGCGCAGTGTCGCGGCACCCGGTAGACCGATCAGCTCTTGGCACGAGCCACGTCACGCATCGCTCTGACTTCATCGTGATTGCGCAGCACGCCCTGGTACTGACGCTCCACCATGCTGCGGATTTCTGGAGGCAGATTCTTGGTCAGCGCTTCACTGTAGCGCTCCTTGGCCACGTCTTCGCCGCGCTCGGCTTCGTTGAGAATGGCCTCTTCGTCCTTGCCGGTGACCAGTGATTTCAGGTCGACCCAGCGGCGGTGCAGGTCTGCCCCCACGCTGGTGCTGTCCTCTGGCTCGCCGCCCAATTCCAGGACGGTCCGTTGCAGTTCTTCCGCCGCTCCGGCGCATTGCCGCGAGCGTTGCGAGAAGAGTTGCTTCATGTCGGGGCGCTTGACGTCTTCGGCGCAGACCTTGAAGCCTGCCTCGCCGTCCTTGCAGGTTTCGATCAGCTTGTTGAGGGTGCGTACCAGGTCTTTACGATCGTCGGTGAGATCCATGAGTTGTCTCCGGGCCGGCTAAACGGCCATTGCTGGGTGGTATGTCCCCTAGCGGGGCGTACATGGATTCCGACGCTCAGGCTGCGCTGATCGTTCAGGGAAAATTCCAAGCGGCAGGCTGAGCCGGCTTCAGGTATGCACGCACCAGTTGACTGCCTCGGCCGGCATGCCGAGGCAGTCTTCACGGTGAATCACACCGGCTGCCAGTGCCTCGGAGACGTTGAGAATGCGCGGTGCAGACATCAGGCATTCGAGTACGTTGAGGGGCGCTTCGGCGCCAGCGGTGCACTCAGCGACGATGCTGGCGTAAAGCTGCAGATCGTAGTCCAGGCTCATCGCGTATTCGGACATGCGCGCGTGATCCACGGCGCCGTTGACCGTCCAGTGAAAGGGATGAAACAGGAACTTGCTATGCGGGCAGGCCGTGCGTGTTTCGCCGGCAAGAAAGATGATGTTGCCCATGGATTCGACGGTGCCGAGGTTGTGCGTCTTCACGGGCACCGGCAGCGAGACGAGGAAGTTGTAGAGGGAGAAGCCGTAGCTGCACTCCCCGCCCATGGTGGCGATCTTCAGCACCAGCTCATCTGCGCCCTGATGGATGGCCTGGCTGCATTTGTCGATCAACTGACCGCAGGTGTAGGAGTTGATCGGTGCGGTGAAATGCACGACGTGGGTTCTCATGACGGTCTCCTCTGCAATGAAATGCCTTTGCGCGGCCTTCTTTTGCAGTGAGTGAAAACGCACGGGAGGGTTTCAATTTTCTGCGCCTCGATGGCTGTGCTGATCATCACAAGCCCGGCAAAAAGCTTGAACGCAAGCCAGCCAGTGGAACTCTGTCTATTTCAGGGGAGCTTTGTCAGGGGCCGTTTCGTGACCTGGCAGGCGCAATTGCGCCAATCGAACGAGCATCTTGCTTCCCCAGGGCCGCCGCACCGTCTCCTCCTTCTCCTTGCGGCGGTTCCTTCTTTTCTGACTGGAGACGATCCTGGCCCGCTCTGGAGAGTGGCCGAACTCAGACACCATCAGGCAGTCACAACGTCGTGGCCTGCCCCACCAGGGCCACGTGCTCGCAACGAACGGACGCATGGGAGAGCATCGATGCCACTGCTCAAACTGCTGCATTTCATGGCGCTGATCTGCTGGTGTGGCGTGCTGCTGTACCTGCCCGCGATGATCGCTGCCGGCACGCGCAGCAGCGACGAGCTGTTCTATCGCGACCATGCTCACCTCACCCGCACCGTCTTCAACCTGATCGCCACGCCAGCCGCTCTGCTGGCCATTGGTTCGGGCACTGCGCTGTTTTTACGTGAGTCGATTTTCGACCCCTGGTTGATAATCAAGCTCACCACGGTCGCGGGGATGGTGCTCTGTCACGCCCTGTGCGGCGTGCTCATCCTGCGTATCGAACGTGCCGCCGAACCTGCGCTGCGCCGCGACTGCCTGTTGATCGCTTTGCTGCTGAGCGCCCTGATCGGCGCCACGCTGTGGCTGGTGCTGGCCAAACCCTTCTGATCATGGAGTATTCCGGCCTGCCCCGCTCTCTCTACCGTCCAGTAGCTGGCAAGCCGGAGCCGATTGGTTCAGCGTGTATCGACGCCCACGCCGTGCTCGTACACCAGGCGCCCGCCCAGATAAGCAGCCAGGCCAATCAGCGCTGCGGTGAGCAGCGACAGATACAGGCCCCAGCGCTCCATGCCCTGCTCCGGCCCCGCGTAGCGCAGCAGCCAGTTCAGCGATGCCAGCGACAGCATCATCACCGCGATGATGGCGTGGCACCAGGCGGTGATCTTGCGCCGGATGCTGCCAACCGTAAGCAGATCGACCAGCCCCGCCATGCTCGCCACCCAGCCACCGAAGGCGCCGACGCCCGCCAGCCAGAGACTGGCGCGTGCCCAGAACGGATCGGCCAGCAGCAGATAGGCGATATCGGTCGCCACCAGGCCCAGCAGCGCGGCTACCGGAAAGTGGATCATCATCGGGTGCAGCGGATGCCCGGCGATGGCGGCGCGACTGACGATAACTTCCTTTATTTCGGCCATCCCGGCCTCCCTGTACAGGTGAATGATGAGGTGAAACGGGCGCGTCATTGGCTGATGCCCTGTTTCAAGTTGACCACGCTGACGCTGGCAGTTCCGTTTCTCGTTGCCTGCGAGGGGCCGCAATCGGCGCTCGATCCGGCCGGGCCGATGGCGCGCGAGGTGGCAATGCTGTGGTGGGCAATGTGCGCCTTCGCCACCCTGGTGCTGATCGTGGTGACGGCCCTGTGGGTGCATGCCATGCGCCGCAACAGCCCACAGATGGACGCCGCACGGGCACGTCAGCTGACGCTGCGCTGGCTGGTCGGTGGCGGGCTGTTGTTGCCGACCTTGAGCGTGCTGCTCCTGTTGCTGTTCGGCATCCCCATCGGCCACCGCATGCTGCCCTTGCCGCTGGCGGGCGAGCAGCCCATGCGTATCGAGGTGGTCGGTCATCAATGGTGGTGGGAGGTGCGCTACCCGGACAGCGGCGTGGTTACCGCCAATCAGCTGCATCTGCCGGTAGGCCGGCCGGTGGACCTCGACGTCAGTAGCGCCGACGTCATCCATTCCTTCTGGGTGCCGCGGCTGGGCGGCAAGATCGACATGATCCCCGGCCGGGACAATCGCATCCGCCTGCAGGCCGATCAGGCCGGTACCTTTCGCGGCCAGTGCTCGGAGTTCTGCGGCACCCAGCACACCCACATGATTCTCGATGTGCAGGCTCACGAGGAGGAAGACTTCGCCCGCTGGCTACAGGCACGCAGCGAACAACAGGTCAGCGCCCTGCCCGGCCCGGCTGGCGACGTGTTCGCCGCGCGTTGCGCTCAGTGTCATCGCGTGGCGGGCGTCAGCGAAGGCAATCGCGCGCCGGATCTCAGCGATGTCGGCGCGCGATCAATGCTTGGCGCCGGCGTGCTGAGCAATGAACCGGGCGCGCTGTTGCGCTGGCTGCAGGAGCACCAACGGCTCAAACCCGGCAACGCCATGCCGCTGCATGACGATCTCGACCCCGACCACCTCAGCACCATCGCCGACTGGCTGGAGACTCTGCGCCCGTGACTACGCCAAGCAACGAACAGGTTGCCGCCCAGGAACAACTGCACGATCAGTTCAACGACGTATGGGGTAACCCGCGCGGCTGGAAGTCGCTGACCATCGTCAATCACACCACCGTCGGCATTCGCTTCATGCTCACCGGGCTCGGCTTCTTCCTGTTCGGCGGCCTGCTGGCGATGCTGGTGCGCACGCAGCTGGCGATACCCGGCTACGACTTTCTCGAGCCGGACGTTTACAACCAGGTCTTCACCATGCACGGCACGGTGATGATGTTCCTCTTCGCCGTACCGATGATGGAAGGCCTGGCGGTCTACCTGATTCCGAAGATGCTCGGCGCGCGTGACCTGGTGTTCCCGCGCCTGTCGGCGCTGGGCTACTGGTGCTACCTGTTCGGTGGGTTGATCCTGTGCGCCAGTCTGCTGCTGGGTATCGCGCCCAAGGCCGGCTGGTTCATGTACACGCCGCTGTCCGGCGCCGTGCATACGCCGGGGCCGAACTCGGATTTCTGGCTGATCGGCATCACCTTCGTGGAGATCTCGGCGGTGTCGGCCGGTGTCGAGCTGGTGGTGTCGATCCTGCGCACCCGCGCCGAGGGCATGTCGCTGAACAAGATGCCGATCTATGCCTGGTACATCCTGGTGATGGCCATGATGATCGTGGTCGGCTTCCCGCCGCTGATCCTCGGCAGCATCCTGCTGGAGCTGGAGCGCGCCGTTGGCCTGCCTTTCTTCGAGGTGGCGCGCGGCGGCGACCCGATTCTCTGGCAGCACCTGTTCTGGCTGTTCGGCCATCCCGAGGTGTACATCATCTTCCTGCCGGCGGCCGGCATCGTCTCGACCCTGTTGCCGGTGTTCTGCCAGCGCCCGCTGGTGGGCTACCGCTGGGTGGTGCTGGCGATTCTCACCACCGGGTTCATCAGCTTCGGCCTGTGGGTGCACCACATGTTCACCGTGGGTATTCCGCAGTTGGCGCAAGCGTTCTTCTCCGCGGCGAGCATGCTGGTGGCGATACCGACCGGCATCCAGGTGTTCGCCTGGATCGCCACACTGTGGGTCGGCCGGCCGCTGTACCACGTACCGATGCTGTGGCTGGTGGGTTTTCTGGTGATCTTCGTCTGCGGCGGGCTGACCGGCGTGATGCTGGCGTTGGTGCCCTTCGACTGGCAGGTGCATGACACCCACTTCGTGGTGGCGCACATGCACTACGTGCTGGTGGGCGGTATGTTCTTCCCGCTACTGGCCGGCATCTATTACTGGCTGCCGCATTTTTCCGGACGCATGCCGTCGGTACGTCTCGGCAAATGGGGCTTCTGGCTGGTGTTCATTGGCTTCAACCTGACCTTCCTGATCATGCACTGGACCGGCCTGATGGGCATGCCGCGGCGCATCTACACCTACCAGTCCGGCCTCGGCTGGGACCTGCCCAACCTGATTTCGTCGATCGGCAGTTTCATCATGGCCATCGGCATCGCCACAGTGCTGCTGGATATCGTCCTGCACTTTCGCTTCGGCCAGAAGGCCACGAAGAACCCCTGGAACGCGGACACGCTGGAGTGGAGCACCCATCTGCCACCGAGTCCCTACAACTTCGTCAGCCTGCCACCCGTACGCACCCGCCATCCCCTGTGGGAGCTGCCCGACCTGGAGGAGCGCATCGACCGTGGAGAGTTCGCCCTGACCGTGATCGACCATGGCCGGCGAGAAACCTTGGGTATCGAGCCGCTGACCGGCAAAGTACGCGAGATCATCCATCTGCCGGGCAATAGCTGGTGGCCTTTCATCGCCTCGCTGTTCATCGCTTTCACCTGCCTGGGGCTGCTGAGCAAGTTCTACTGGGTCGCCCTAGTGGCCAGCATCGTCGCCGTGCTGGTGCTGCTGCGCTGGAGCTGGGAGAACGGCGCGCACCCGCTGGCGGCGCCGGATGCGCGAGTGCAACCTGGCGAGCCGCCGCTGCACTCACGCACCTGTGATGGCCCGGGGCTGTGGGGCATGGGCGTGACCCTGCTGGCCAACGGCGCCCTGTACCTGGCGCTGCTGTTCGGCTGGTTCTATCTGTGGACGGTCTCGCCGAACTGGCTGGTGCCGGACGATGCGGTCATCGATCAGCGCTTGCTGCTGGCCAGCGCCGTATTGCTGAGCATTGCCGTGTTGTGGCAGCGACCGGTATTGCGCCGTCTGCGTCAGGGCCAGGGTGAACCCGCTGCGTTGATCACCTGCTTTGTCGGGGCGGCGCTGCTGGGCGCGTTGCACACCGGGCTGCTGCTCTGGGCCCTGCTGGCTGGAGAGCTGGCGCCGCGCGCCACTGCGCATGATGCGGTGATCGTGGTGATGCTCGTCTACAGCCTCGCGCACGGGGCGCTGGCGACCATTCTCAGCGCGTTGCAGGCCCTGCGTGTGCATCATGGCTATGTATGCAAGCGCACGCCCTACGAGCCGTTGGTGGTCGAACAACTCTGGCAATACAGCCTGGCCGTGATGTGGATCAGCTACTGCAGCGTGGTGCTGTTCCCGCCAACCTTCGGAGGTGTGTGATGCAGCCGTTACGCTCCCCCTACAATCCGATCCACATTCCCCTCGGGCTGGTGCTCTGGAGTATCTGGTTCATCGCGCTTTATGGCGGTCTGTCGGTGGGTTGCGCCCTGGTGCCACCTGATCCTGCACGCGGGCAATGGACCTGGCTGAACGCTCTGCTCGCTCTGCTCAGCCTGTTCACCATGGCGGCCCTCCTGGGTTTGGCCTGGCTGTTTCAACGCGCCGCCAGGGACGAGCATGAAGGCCAGCCCGCGCGCTTCGTGGCTCGCCTCGCCGCTGGCGTGAACCTGATCGGCGCCATCGCCACTGTCTTCGTCGCCCTGCCAACGCTGAGCCTACCACCATGCCTGTGATCGTCCTCGCCCTCCTCCTTCTGCCTGGCACAGCCGCCGCCCATGGTCTTCTCGATGGCCATCTGCATCTGAACGAGCGTGTACCGCTGCTACTCAGCGCCCTGCTGCTAGGCGCGGCCTGGCTGCTGTACATCCTGGGCTGCCGCAAGGTGCGCCCGCATGGGCGTGAAGCCTGGTGGATGCACCTGGCGATGATCATCACCGTGCTCGCTGTATTCGGCCCCATCGATGACTGGGCGGAAACCAGCACCAGCCTGCACATGGTTCAGCACATGCTGTTCATGATCGTCATCGCGCCGCTCTGGGCGCTGGCTCGGCCGCTGCCGCAATGGCGAGCGCTGCTCGGTGGCTGGATGGCACCGGTGTCCAACGTGATTCTGCGCAGCGGCCGCTATCCGGTAGCCCTGGCCATGCTGCACGGCGCGATGATCTGGGTCTGGCATACGCCGAGCCTGTACATGCTGGCGCTGGACAACACCTGGTGGCACGCCATCGAGCATGCCTGTTTTCTGTTCAGCGCCTGGCTGTTCTGGTGGTCCTGCCTGCGCGCCAATCCACGGCAGGTGCCACACGCACTGATGGCCATTCTCCTGACGCTGATGCACACCGGCCTGCTCGGCGCCCTGCTCACCTTCGGCAACACGACGTTCTATGGCGAGTCCCGCGACCTAGCCGACCAGCAACTGGCTGGCTTGTTGATGTGGGTGCCGGGTAGTCTGGTGTATCTAGCCGCAGCCGGCTGGATCAGTTGGCGCTGGTTGACCCGCATATGGCGTCGCCAGGTGCGCGAAAGTGCAGGTAATCCCCTATAGCGCGTGCTTCGTGTTCGCTAGCGTCTCGTACAAATTCAATCCAGTTTTCTTGACCGCCGAAGAGCGCTTCGGTGTAACCATTTCGCGCATATGGTTCAGAGTATTTTTTCTGTCACTGCGAAGCAGTTGGCTTATTTCCCAGCGCAACATGCTGTGTGCAAACAATAAAGTAACCTTAAGCATCATCTGATGGGCTAGCCAGGCCTGGGCTTTAGTTTGCAGAGGATGTGCCTGTACAACCTTAGTAAATGATGGCGCTTTGAATTTTCTTTTTACAAATCGTCCCAACTGTTGGTATGCAGTAAAGACATCGCTATGTTTTATGGGTGCTATCAAGGAGATGCCCATGAAACACGATCTGGAAAGCATTAGATCAGCGCTGTCTAACTATGAAGTTAATATGACGCCAAGACCGGACGGGAGCGTCGTGCTTACCGTTGCCCACAGGGAGCGACAATTAGTGCGCGTCCTAGATGGAAGTTGCTCCGCTCAAGAAGTCATTCGATTGATCCATTTCGATATGGCGCTGGAGGAGGATGCCGAGTCAATTAACGAAGCGGTCAAACACTGCAGCACCACGCAGTTACCCACCTACTCGCGCGAGCCGATTTTTCGCACGCGTACCTCTCGCTTATGGGCCATGAGAAAGCTCGAAAAGAAATGAGGAGATACGCAAGTGCCCAGATGCAATGTGTCCGCTCCTCAGACTCGGAGCAAGCCCGAAGATCTCATGGGAAAAATCAGAAGGCATATGCCTTATCGCCACCAACTGATGTACGAATGGCCCTATACGGCCGGATCGTTATGCTTGGTGGTGCTGCTGGTCTCGCAGCCTCAACAGCCGTCCCTGGCGCGGCCCGACGCCCACAGCGCACAACGCTCCCTGCAGGAGATCGACTTGAGCTGCTACCAGGTGCATGACGATGCGCTGAACGATCAGCATTGCGAGGATTGTGGTCATGACAAGCTGACCCCCTCGCGCCCTGCCGCAGACTTTGAATTCAGTCGTTCACTGCTCACCTGCAGCAATGTACAAAGCGTCCCGTTGGTTGAGAACAGCGAGGACAGACCCGACAACATGATGATCGAAGTGATCAAGTCCAATCACTCCTTCTAGCGGTCCTTGACGCTCTCGGCTGGCATTTCCAGCCTTTATCCTGCCTTCCCTTTTCCCGCGCCCCGATTATCTGAGCGAATGATCGGGGTGGCTGTCGACATGCATAGACCCTTTTCAAAGGAGGCCTGTCATGTCGGATCCAGTCATTTACTTTTCCATTACAATTGCTGCCCTCATCGTTCTGCTACATCTGTGGGCGGTGATCAGTGTATTTCGTAGCGACAAGCATGTCGGGACGAAAACTCTTTGGGCTCTGCTTATCTGGATATTCCCGATTATCGGGCTGGTTATCTGGGGCATTGCCGGCCCGCGTGGACATGACGACGGGCCAACTTCGCCTGAGCACAGCAAGTAATCGAAATGATCTTTTTTAATGCCTATAGGACGTTACTCGGTGTGCGAGTGTCGGCAAAATAAAACCACCATTTGTTGGCGCTCGTGATTATTTTCTACAGTGCTTATACAGCGAGGTATCAATATGTCAGAGGCGTATAACTATCTCGATCACATTACTGCGTACAGCAGCTGTGCCAATGCCTGCGAGCAATGTGCAACAGCCTGCCTGAGCGAGGGCAATGCCGGACATTATCGCTGCGTCGAGCTATGCCGTGACTGCGCCGATCTATGCCGCCTGACAGCAACGCTGATGCTGCGCAACAGCCCCTATGTCGCGGTGGCCAGCCAGCTATGCCGGATCGCCTGCCTGGCCTGCGCCGAGGAATGCGTGCAGCACGCCAGCCAGCATTGTCAGGAGTGCGCGCGAACCTGCCAGGTGTGTGCAGAAGAACCTTTACTGGAGCCAGCATGAAATCGGACAAAACCACGAAAACGCCAGTAGCGCGCTCCAGCGAGGCGCTGCTGGACGACCCAGGTAACGAAGACCCTGGCTCGCAGCTCGATGCGCCAGTGCCGCTGCGCCCCTCGACCAGGACGCAGCGCAAGAAAAGACCCCGGCCAAGCGACGAAAAACCGCGCTAGGCCGGGCGTCGGTTCAGGCAGGAATGCTCTTGGCGCGCATCTCCCGCGCCCAGATGCGATGCTGCTTCAGCGCTGTTTCGAAGCGCATGAACAGCGGATCGAAACTGTCGCCGCACAGCATGCCATCGTCTTCTTCCAGACCGAGCATCGCAGCAAGCTGAGCGGCGTCACCGCTGAGCGCCACGGGTTTGAGGTGCTTGTAGGCCTCCAGCAGGTAATGCTTGGCCACGCCATCGTTCTGCAGCGTCTTGAGCACATACTCACCACCCGGCACGAACACCGCGTCGACGGTGATCGACGGCTCCGAAGCGAAGCTGCCATCGGGCTGCATGGGCTGGCCGTCGCAGTCCTTCAGTGCGGCTGCCGAAGGCGCCAGCAGCTTGGCCACGGCACCGGCTGCTTCGAGCATCTTCTGCAGACTGCCGACCTCGTCAGCCTTGCAGCCGGGGGTAAGCAGGATAGCCACGCGCCGTCCGCGAATATCGCCAGGCAGCAGATTCATCTGGCTCAGCGCCGGGGAGACCTTGGCCTTGTCATCCATGGTCGGCGTCGTGGTGCTGTTCAGATCGATGCCCAGGTTCTCCGCCACGCGCAACGCCAGCAGCGGATCGATGTGCGCCAGGATTTCCTTCACTTGGCGCTCGCGAATGAACAGGCGCTCGACTTTCGACAGCTCGAAGCTGTAGGCATCGACGATATGCTGCTGCTCGACCTCGCTCATGCTGCGCCAGAACAGCGTGGCCTGGGAAAAGTGATCGGCGAAGCTGGCCGAGCGCACCCGTATCTTGGTACCGCTTAGCGGTTCGGGATAGGAACTGTAGCCGCCGCCGCTGGGCGCTGGCGGCGTCTCGCGCGGCCAGTTGCCATCGATCGAGTTGGGTTCGTAAGAGGCGCGGCCGCGATTGATCTGCTGACGATGCGGCGCGTCACGCTGGTTGTTGTGGAACGGACAGAGTGGCCGATTGATCGGGATCTCGTTGAAATTGGGGCCACCCAGGCGCAGCAACTGGGTGTCGGTGTAGGAAAACAGGCGACCTTGCAGCAGTGGGTCATTGCTGAAATCGATGCCCGGCACCACATGCCCGACGTGAAAGGCCGCCTGCTCCGTCTCGGCGAAGAAGTTGTCCGGGTTGCGGTTGAGCACCATGCGCCCGACCACGCGCACCGGCACCAGCTCCTCGGGTACCAGCTTGGTCGGGTCGAGCAGGTCGAAACCAAAGCCCAGCGCGTCCTCCTCGTCCATCACCTGCAGGCCCAGCTCCCATTCCGGGTAGAGGCCGCGCTCGATATCCTCCCACAGGCCGCGGCGATGGAAATCCGGGTCCTTGCCGGCGAGTTTCTGCGCCTCGTCCCATACCAGCGAGCAGACGCCGGCCTTGGGCCGCCAGTGAAACTTCACCAGCTTGCTCTGGCCCTCTGCGTTGACCAGGCGGAAGCTGTGCACGCCAAAGCCCTGCATCGAGCGATAGGCGATGGGAATGGCGCGGTCGGACATGGTCCACAGCACCATGTGTGCCGATTCCGGGGTCAGCGAGACGAAATCCCAGAAGGTGTCGTGGGCCGACGCGCCAGTGGGAATTTCGTTGTGCGGCTCGGGCTTCACCGCGTGGACGAAGTCAGGGAATTTGATCGCATCCTGGATGAAGAACACCGGCATGTTGTTGCCAACCAGATCGAAATTGCCCTCCTCGGTGTAGAACTTCACCGCGAAACCGCGTACGTCGCGCACGGTATCAGCCGAGCCGCGCGGCCCCTGCACGGTAGAAAAGCGCACGAACACCGGCGTGCGCTTGCCGGCTTCACCGAGAAAGGCGGCGCAGGTCAGGTCGGTGACGGGATCGGTCACCTCGAAATAGCCATGCGCTGCCGCGCCGCGGGCATGCACCACGCGCTCGGGAATGCGCTCGTGATCGAAGTGGGTGATCTTCTCGCGCATGATGAAATCTTCCATCAGCGTCGGGCCACGCTCGCCGCCGCGCAGGCTGTTCTGGTTGTCGGCGATGCGCGTGCCGGTGTTGGTGGTCAGCGCCTCCCCGGTGGCGTCCTCGCGGAAGCGCTCGAGTTGTTCGAGCTTGGCGTTGCTGTTGCTGCGGTCGAGCTTATCGCTGCCCGCCATCTGGCTGTTTTCGGCGGTTTTCGGTTGCTTGCTCATGGGCTACTCCTGGCTATTGGAGGCGTGCGTATCGCGCGCTCGGTTATTCAGTGGCCATGTCGAACATGGCGGCCACGCAAGCGACGGGAAAGTCGCTCCGGGTAGTTTTTGAGACGGGCTACGGCTGTTCCGTTCGACCTGAATTTTTCCCGAGAGACCGGTGATGGTGGGCCGTTGCGCTTGGCGTAGCGCAGCAAATTTGTCCTGAACTTCGTCCTGGCCTGGCCCTTCTACCCCTGTGAACGCACATCCCAGGAGGAACCACCATGCATCCATTGAAAACACTGACCCTATTGGCCGCAGCCGCCCTCACCCTCTGCGCCGTCACCAGCCTGCAGGCTGCCAGCCAGACGGAATCGATAAGCAGCGAAGACTTCGTCGAAGAGGCATCGGCGAAAGGCGTCGCCGAGATCGAAACGGCCAAACTGGCCCTGGAGAAATCACAGAACGAGGCGGTCAAGGGCTTCGCGCAGATGATGATCGACGACCATCGTCGGGCGAATCAGCAACTGGCCGAACTGGCCAAGAGCAAGGACCTGGAGGTCTCCGACGATGCCGAACTGATCAACCAGGCCAAGGCACTGGTGCTCAAGCTGCGCAGCGAAGACAGCTTCGACAAGGCCTACATGAACAATCAGGTGGTCGCTCACCGCGAGACCATCGAGTTGTTCCGTCGCGCCGTGAATGTCGATGACGAGGAGCTCGCCAGCTTCGCCCGCGAGACGCTGCCCAAGCTGGAGCAGCATCTGCAACGCGCTGAGCAGTTGAACGGTCAGTTGCCGGAAGAATGATCGCTCGGCTTGCCGGGCTGCTGATGCAGCTCGGCAGCGCCTCGCCAATCAGCCTTGACGCAGTCGTTCGTAGTAGTAAGGCAACTGCATCAGGGCGTAGCGTGCCGCTTGCTCACGTACCTGGTTGCGGCCTCCGCTGAACTTCACCGTTTCGCTGACGATGCCCTGGTGCTGCTCCAGGCGAATGGCACAGGCGATGCACTGCACGCCGTCCATCTCTCCCTCCGCCTCCGCCAGGCCGGTGTTGGCCAGAACGATATCGGCGTCGCTGCGCTGCAGTGCGCCCAGCGCCATTTCCCGTGCGACTTCTTCGCTGGTCAGGCCGAAACGCTCGATGGTATCGGCGCTGACGCCAAGGCAGCGCTGCTTGGCCTGCGGCGAATAGGTGACGAACGCGCAATCAAGCACCTTGCCGCTGCCGGGTACATCCGCCACCAGCGAGCTGATCAATCCCGCCGTACAGGATTCGGCGGTGGCCAGGCGCAATCTGTACTTACCGAGAAAATTCACCACCTGCTCGATGCTTTGCATCTGCCGGTCTCCTTGAAGCTGTCAGGGTGCTCAGTGGAAGCGGGCACGATGGGCAAAGTTCAACTTTTAACGTTGCGCTTGTCCGGCAAAAAAGGTCGAACCTTTGTTCGCATCGACCCGTCAGCTCAAGGGTAAGGGGGAGATCGCGCTACCTTTCATCGCACTCCTCCACAGGACCCGCCCACAAGGCGAGTCGTCCTCAGGACCAACCCTATGGAGAGAGACATGGCAAGCGCTGCAGCCTCCGCACACATTCAAGCCACACCCACACATTGCGCCGCAGCCAAGCCACCCTTGCAGATGCACAGCGAGCATCCGCAGCGTAAGCGCGTGCTGTTCGTCACCTCGGAATTCGCCGACCTGATCAAATGCGGCGGGCTCGGCGATGTTTCCGCTGCGCTGCCCCGTGCGTTGTCGCCGCAGCACGACATTCGCCTGCTGATCCCAGGCTACCGCCAGGTGGTTGAAAGCGGCCGGCCAATCCGCATCGTCGGGCAGTTGCCTGGCCTGGCGGCATTGCCACCTTGCCAGATCGGGCGCATGGATCTGGCCGATGGGCTGATCGTCTACGTCTTGCTCAACTCCGCGCTGTACGAGCGCGACGGCTCGCCTTACGTCGATACGCAAGGGCGCGATTGGGCAGACAACCACATTCGTTTCGCCCGCCTCGGCCTGGCGGCCGCGGAAATCGCCACCGGCGATGCCAGCATCCAATGGCGCCCGGAGCTGGTGCATGCCAACGACTGGCCAGCGGCCATGGCACCGGCTTACATGGCCTGGCGCCAAGCCAGCACACCGGCCTTGCTGACCATTCATAACCTGGCCTACCAGGGCCTGTGCGACATACGCTGCGCCAGCGAGCTGGCGATACCGGAGTCAGCCTGTGGTGTCGATGGCCTGGAGTTCTACGGCCAGCTGTCGTTTCTCAAGGCCGGCATCGCCTATGCGCAGCATGTCACCACCGTGAGCCGCCGCTATGCCCGCGAAATCACCACACCGGAACAGGGCTGCGGCCTCGATGGCCTGCTGCGGACCAAGGTCCTGCTGAATCAGCTCAGCGGCATTGCCAATGGCATCGACGAAAGCTGGCACCCCGAAAGCGACCCGCACCTGCTGCAGGGATTCAGCGCTGGCGACTGGGCGGGCAAGCAGGCCAATGCCACCTATGTCCGGCGCTGGCTGAACCTCGATGCGGACGGCCCGCTGTTCGCCGTGGTATCGCGTCTGGTGCAGCAGAAAGGTATAGATCTGACCCTGCAGGTTGCCGAGCACATCGTCGCGCGTGGCGGCCGCATCGGCGTGATCGGCCAGGGCGAGCCGGCGCTGGAGGCCGCCATGGCGGAGCTGGGGCGACGCCATCCGGGGCGCATTGGCGTGCATATTGGTTTCGATGAAAGCGATGCCAGGCGCCTGTATGCCGGTAGCGACTTCCTGCTCATGCCTTCGCGCTTCGAGCCCTGTGGCCTGAGCCAGATGTACGCCCAGCGCTACGCCTCGCTGCCCATCGCCCGTTGCACCGGCGGTCTGGCCGACACCATCGAGGATGGCGTCAGCGGTTTTCTCTTCGATGCGCCCAGGGCCGATGCCTATCGCCGGGCCATCGACCGTGCGCTGCAGGTCTTCGAGCATCCCGAACTGCTGGATGCCATGCGTTGCCAGGCCATGCGCGCGCCGCTCTACTGGCGCCAGTCGGTGCAGGCGTATGACCGCCTCTTTCAACGTCTGCTGAGCCAGACCAATGCCCACCGAGCGCTGCGTTGATGTACAGCCATGGAGCCCGGCCAATGGCCGATGGACGCGTGCGCTTCGCCCTGTGGGCGCCCAGTTGCCATCAGGTGGAAGTGGAACTGCAAAATGGCGGGCTGCACCCGATGCAGGCGGAAGATGACGGTTGGTTCGTGTTGCTGCTCGACTGCCCGAGCGACACCGCTTATCGCTACCGCATCGACGGACAGTGGTCGGTGCCGGATCCGGCCTCACGTCGACAGATCGAGGGCGTGCATGGTTTCAGCCAGGTAATCGATCACTCGACCTATATCTGGCATCACCGCGACTGGAATGGTCGGCCCTGGCACGAGACGGTGCTGTATGAACTGCATGTCGGCCTGTTCGGTGGCTTTCAGCAGGTCATCGAACACTTGCCGCACCTGGCCGACCTCGGGGTCACCGCCTTGCAGCTGATGCCTCTGAATGCCTTTTCCGGGACGCGTAACTGGGGCTATGACGGGGTACTGCCGTTCGCCCCAGCCAACGCTTACGGCACGCCCAAAGAACTCAAGCAACTGGTCGATAGCGCTCACGCCTATGGCCTGATGGTGTTCATTGATGTGGTCTACAACCACTTCGGCCCAGACGGCAATTATCTGGGCCTGTACGCGCGGCAGTTCTTCCACGAAGAGCGCATCACGCCCTGGGGCGCCGCCATCGACTTCAGCCGCCCGCAGGTGCGCGACTTCTTCTGCGAGAACGCCTTGATGTGGCTGCTGGACTATCGCGTCGACGGCCTGCGTCTGGATGCCGTGCACGCCATCGACGATGACGACTTTCTCAAGGAGCTGGCGGCGCGGGTGCGCTCGGCGCTGCCGCAGCCGCGCCAGGTGCATCTGGTGCTGGAAAACGAGCACAACGCCGCCCACCTGCTGCGCGATGGTTTCGATGCGCAGTGGAATGACGACGGCCACAACACCCTGCATGCCCTGCTCACCTTCGAGAACGAAAGCTACTACGCCGATTATGCCCAGGCGCCGACCCGCAAGCTGGCCACCTGCCTGGAACAGGGCTTCGTCTATCAGGGCCAGGCCAATCGCCATGGCCAGCCGCGTGGCGAACCCAGCGCCGATCTGCCGCCGCACGCCTTCGTGCTGTTTCTGCAGAACCATGACCAGGTGGGCAACCGCGCCTTCGGCGAGCGCCTGACGCTGCTCGCCGAGCATGACGCGCTGAAGGCCGCCACCGTGCTTCTGTTGCTGTGTCCGATGGTGCCGCTGCTGTTCATGGGTGAGGAATGGGGCAGCAAACGGCCCTTTCTGTTCTTTACCGATTATCACGATGAGCTGGCCAACGCCGTGCGCGAGGGGCGGCGCAACGAGTTCGCCGATTTTTCCCAGTTCAGCTCACCGCACAGCCGCGAAGCCATCGCCGATCCCAATGCCGAGGCCAGTTTCCAGCGCTCACAGCCAGATCTGGCGCCGGCACTGGAGCCCCAGCAGCGCGAGTGGCTGACCTTCTATCGCGGCTTGTTGCAGGTGCGTCACAGTCGCCTGCTGCCTGGGCTGGAGCAGGCACGCAGTCTCGGCGCGCAGGTGCTGGGCGATGGCGCCGTATTGGCGCGCTGGCGTTTGGGGAACGGCCCTGCGCTGAGCATCGCCGTCAATCTGGGCATCAGCGCCGTGTCGCTGCCCTCGCCTGCCACGCATGGCGAACGCCTGTACACCCTACGCATCGACGATGCCGACCTGCGCCAGGCGCAATTGCCGCCGCGCAGCGCCCTGGTCACCCTGGAGCCCGCCCGATGAGTGATCGATTACTGGCCGAGTTGGCTCAGGCGGCGGATCTGAGCATCGACTGGATCGATGCCCACGGCCGCCCCCAGAGCGTAACGACGGAGGCGCAGCGCAACCTGTTGGAGGCGCTCGGCTATCCGGCGCAAAGCCCTGAGCAAATACGCGAAAGCCTCACCTCGTTGGTGCACCGCCAGCATGTACCGGAAGATTCCAGCCTGCTGCTTCAGGACCAGAACCAGCCACTGGCCCTGAGCCTCTACCCGGCCGAAAGCCCCTATCGGCTGACCGACGAATGGGGCAATGTCAGCGAGGGCCACCTTGACCACGACGGCCATTTGCCGGCGCAACCACAGCCCGGCTATTACCAGCTGGAAATTCGCGATACCCAGCATGCGCTCGCCGTGGCGCCTGCCGCCTGCATGTCGGTACAAGAGCTGTGCGGCAAACCGCGCATCTGGGGGCTTACCGCACAGCTCTACGGGCTACGTCGTAACGCTGATGGCGGCCTGGGCGATACGTTGGCAGTGGCGGACCTGGCCCGGCATGCAGCCAATCACGGCGCCGATGCCATCGCCCTGAGCCCGGTGCACGCACAGTTCAGTGCGGATCTGCGCAGCTACGGCCCCTACTCGCCGTCCAGCCGACTGTTCTTCAATACCCTGTACGCCGCGCCCGTCACCTTGCTCGGCGAGGCACGCGTGCAACGCGCCATTCAAGCCGCCGGGCTGCAGAGCGAAATGACGCGCCTGGAGGCACTGGAGCTGATCGACTGGCCGGCCGTGGCGGCTACTCGGCAGCGCCTGTTGCGCCAGTTGTATGCGGATTTCTGCCAGAACCCCGGCCAGTTGCAGGAACGCTTCGACGCCTTTCGCGCCGCCGGGGGCGACGCTCTGCAACAGCATTGCTGTTTCGAGGCCATTCATGCGCAGCGCCTGCGCGAAGGGGCCAGCGGCGACTGGCGCACCTGGCCGGAGGTCCTGCGCAGCCCGAATCAGGGCGCCGTAACCCGTTTCGCCATCGAACATATCGATGAACTGCGCTTTCACGCCTTCTGCCAATGGCTGATCGCCCATGGTCTGGAAACGGCGCAGGCCACTGCCAGCGGCGCCGGCATGGGCATCGGCTTGATCGCCGACCTGGCGGTGGGCGCCGATTGCGCCGGCAGCCAGGCCTGGTCGCGCCAGGACGAGTTGCTGCCCCTGGTCACCGTTGGCGCCCCGCCAGACATTCTCAATCGCCAGGGGCAGAACTGGGGCGTATCGGCCTTCTCGCCGCAAGGCCTGCGTCAGCACGGTTTTCGCGCCTATATCGAGATGCTCCAGGCCAATCTGGCGCATGCCGGCGGCATCCGTATCGACCATGTGATGGGCTTGCAGAGGCTGTGGGTGATCCCGCAGGGCGCGGAGTCGCAGCACGGCGCCTACCTGCGCTACCCGCTGGATGACCTGCTGCGCCTGCTGTCTCTGGAATCGCACCGCCATCGTGCCCTGGTGATCGGCGAAGACCTTGGCACCGTGCCCGAGGGCCTGCGCGACAAACTCGCCGCACGCAATATCCTCGGCACGCGGGTGCTGCTGTTCGAGCAGGACGACCTCGGTTTCGTGCCGGCCGAGCGCTGGCCCGGCAATGCCCTGGCAACCACCACCACCCATGACCTGCCGACGATCAAGGGCTGGCTCGCCGGCCGCGATCTGGAATGGCGAGTGCGCGCCGGTCAGCGCGACGCCGAGCTGCTGGAGGGCGATCACGCCGAGCGTGCCGGTGAGCGCGTGGCGCTGCGCCAACTGCTGGAACGGCAAGGCATGGTGAGCGGCGGCGATGACGATGCCTGTCTGCAGGCCTGCATCGAACACGTCGGCCGTACCCCGGCGCCACTGGCGCTGCTGCCACTGGAGGACGCCTGCGGCCTGGAGCAGCAGCCCAACCTGCCAGGCCCTGGCGATATTCATCCGAACTGGCGACGGCGCTACCCGCTGGCGGTCAGCGAACTGCTGGAACAACCCGCCACCAGCGCACGTCTGACTACCCTCGACGGCGCACGCCAGGAGGCTGGCCATGACTGAGTTGCGCGCCACGCAGCGTCTGCAGCTGCACAAGGACTTCACCCTGCGCGATGCGGCAGCCCAGGTGCCCTACCTGGCGCAGCTGGGTATCAGCCACCTGTACGCCTCGCCAATTCTTACCGCCCGCCCCGGCTCGCAACATGGCTACGACGTGATCGATCCGAGCAGGATCAACCCCGAGCTGGGCGGCGAAGAAGCCCTGGTGCGACTGGTGAACATCCTGCGCGCCCATGACATGGGGCTGATCCTGGACATCGTACCCAACCACATGGCCGTGGGCGGCGACGGCAATCCCTGGTGGTTGGACGTACTGGAATGGGGGCAAGAAAGCCCTTATGCAGACTTCTTCGACATCCAATGGCAATCCCATGACCCCTTGCTCAGCGGCCAGCTGCTGGTGCCCTTCCTGCGCAGCGACTACGGCGAGGCGCTGCGTGACGGCACGCTGGAACTGGTGTTCGATGCCGAGCGCGGGCGCTTTCACGCCCAGCACTTCGAACACCGCCTGCCGCTGACGCCATCCAGCTATGCCAGCATCCTGCGCAGCAGTGACGATGCCGCCCTGCGCGAACTCGGCCAGCGCTTCGCCCGCCTGGGCAGCGCTGGAAACAGCCGTACACAAGCCGAGCAGCTGTGCGCCGAACTGGCCGCTCAGGCGCACCAGGTGGCGCCCCTGCTGGCCAGCTTTCAAGGTAATGACGATGCGGCGCAACAGCGCCTGCACGCGCTGCTCGAACGTCAGCATTACCGCGTGGCCAGTTGGCGTACCGCAGCGGATGACATCAACTGGCGGCGCTTTTTCGATATCAACGAACTGGGGGCGCTGCGCGTCGAGCACAGCCAGGTGTTCGAGCAGACCCACGCCAAGGTCTTCGAGCTGATCGAACGCGGCCTGATCGACGGCCTGCGCATCGACCATATCGACGGCCTGGCCAACCCGCGCGCCTATTGCAGCCGGCTGCGACGACGCATCCGGCAACTGCGTGGCGACGCGCCCTTCCCCATTTTCGTGGAGAAGATCCTCGGCGCTGGCGAACAGCTGCCGCAGGAGTGGCCGGTGGACGGCAGTACCGGCTACGAGTTCATGAACCAGGTGTCGCTGCTGCAACACGATCCCCAAGGTGAGCTGCCGCTCAGCGAACTGTGGCAAGCGCTCAGCGGCCGGCCGACGCCGTTCGAGGACGAGATTCAGCAGGCGCGCCGTCTGGTGCTGGAAGGCTCGCTGGCCGGTGATCTGGAAGAAGTTGCCCAGCGCCTGCTGCACGTCGCGCGCCATGACATCGCCACGCGCGACCTGACCCTGGGCGCGATCCGCCGGACGCTGCGCGAGCTGATCGTGCACTTTCCGGTGTACCGCACCTATGCCCAGGCCTGTGGTCGCTCGCAGCAGGATCGGCGCTTCTTCCAGCAGGCGCTGGACGGTGCGCGGCAGACCCTGGCCGAGGCTGACTGGCCCCTGCTGCCGCATCTCGACGACTGGCTCGGCGGCGCCGTCCTGCGTGCACTGCCGCCCGGCCGTGCGCGGCGTCTGCGTACCCAGGCGCTGACGCGCTTCCAGCAACTGACTTCGCCAGTGGCCGCCAAGGCCGTGGAAGATACCGCGTTGTATCGCGCCGGCGTGCTGCTGTCGCGCTATGACGTGGGCTTCGATGCCGAGCACTTCAGCGCCAGCGTCGAACGTTTCCATCAGGCCTGCCGCGAACGTGTAGACCACCACCCGCTGAACCTGCTGGCCACCGCCACCCATGACCACAAGCGTGGCGAGGACTGCCGCGCGCGTCTGGCTGTGCTGAGCGAACGCGCCGCCTGGTACGCCGAGCGTGTCCGGCATTGGCAGCACCTCGCTCAACCGCTGCGCAGTCGTCAACTGCAACAGGCGCCGGACGGTGGTGAAGAGGCGATTCTCTATCAGGCGCTGATCGGCAGCTGGCCGCTGGGGCTGCAGGCCGACGATGCCGGGGGCCTGGATGCCTACCTGCAGCGCCTGCTCGGCTGGCAGCGCAAGGCGCTGCGCGAGGCCAAGCTCAACAGCGCCTGGAGTGCGCCGAACGACGATCACGAAAGCGCCTGCGCGGACTTCCTCAGGCGCCTGCTGGTCGAGCCCGATGGCCTGGCGCTGCGGCGCGAACTGGCCAGCACGGTGACCACCATCGCGCCGGCTGGCGCCTTGAACAGCCTGGTGCAATGTCTGCTGCGCATGACCACACCAGGCGTGCCCGATCTGTACCAGGGCTGTGAGTTCTGGGATTTCAGCCTGGTCGACCCGGATAACCGTCGCCCGGTGGACTTCGCCGCGCGACAGGCCGCATTACAGGCCGGGGACGTGCCAGCGGCGATGCTGGCCAGCTGGCAGGACGGGCGCATCAAACAATGGCTGATCCAGCAGGTCCTGGCGATTCGTGCGGCGCATCCCTCGCTGTTCAGCCAGGGCAGTTACCAGCCCCTGGCGGTTACGGGCAGACACGCCGCCCAGGTGCTCGCCTTTCTGCGTAGTCACGGTGACGAGCACCTGCTGGTGATCGTGCCGCGCCTGACCGCCGGCCTGCTCGCAGAACACGACCGGCCCCATGTACCCGCACAGCGCTGGGGCGATACCACCGTGGTGTTGCCGGGCGAACTGAACGACGGACATGTCACCGGCCTGCTCACCCACTGCCAGGTCCCAACGCACGAGGGCGTGCCACTTGCCGACGCGCTGGCCGAGTTGCCGGTCAACCTGCTTCGCCTTACCCCTTGATCACAGGAGTCACGCCATGAATATCGATGAGCAGCGCATACGCGAGTTTGCCTTTCAGATCTGGGAGTCCGAAGGCCGCCCCCATGGCCAGCACGAGCGCCACTGGAAGATGGCCAGCAAGCTGGCCGAAGCCGAGGCGCAAGCCCAAACCACAGCCAAGCCGAGACGCATCAGCAAACCCAAGACAGTGCCGCTGAGCGAAGCCGAGCAGCCGGCATTGCTGAAGAAACCCCGTGCCCCGCGCACGCCCAAGACGCCGAAAGCCTGAGGTCACCATCATGCGCAAACAACAGCGCTCACGCGTTACCGAAGGCACGCCGTTTCCGCTGGGCGCCAGTTGGGATGGGCTCGGGGTCAACTTCGCCCTGTTCTCGGCGCACGCCACGCGGGTCGAACTGTGCCTGTTCGACCCGCGTGGCGAAACCGAAATCGAACGCATCGAACTGCCGGAATACACCGACGAGATCTGGCACGGCTATCTGCCTGACGCGCGTCCTGGCCAGGTCTACGGCTACCGCGTGTATGGTCCCTATGAGCCCGAAGCCGGGCACCGCTTCAACCCCAACAAGCTGTTGATCGATCCCTACGCCAAGCAGTTGGTGGGCAAGCTGCAGTGGTCGGAGGCGCTGTTCGGCTACACCATCGGCGACCCGGCCGGCGACCTGAGCTTCGATGAGCGTGACAGCGCGCCGTTCGTGCCCAAGTGCAAGGTCATCGACCCCGCCTTCACCTGGGGCGAACAGCCCAGCCTGCGCACGCCCTGGGATCGCACGGTGATCTACGAAACGCATCTGCGCGGCATCAGCATGCGTCATCCTGCGGTGCCCGAGCGCCAGCGCGGCACCTGTGCCGGGCTGACCAACCCCGAACTGTTGCGGCATATCCGCGAGCTGGGCGTCTCCAGCGTCGAGTTGCTGCCGGTGCATGCCTTCGTCAACGACCAGCATCTGCTGGAAAAGGGTATGAACAACTACTGGGGTTACAACAGCATCGGCTTCTTCGCCCCGCACCCGGCGTACCTCGCCAGCGGTCGCATCAGCGAATTCAAGGAGATGGTTGCGCACCTGCACAAAGCCGGTCTGGAGCTGATTCTCGATGTGGTCTACAACCACACCGCCGAGGGCAACGAGCGCGGCCCGACGCTGTCCATGCGCGGCATCGACAACGCCAGCTACTACCGTCTGCTGCCGGACGAACGCCGCTACTACATCAACGACTCCGGTACCGGCAATACGCTGGATCTGAGCCATCCCTGCGTGCTGCAGATGGTCACCGACTCGTTGCGCTACTGGGCAACCGAGATGCGTGTGGATGGCTTTCGCTTCGACCTGGCGACCATTCTCGGGCGCTATGCCGATGGCTTCAACGAGCGCCACAGCTTTCTCGTCGCCTGCCGTCAGGACCCGGTGCTGAGCAAGGTCAAGCTGATCGCCGAGCCCTGGGACTGCGGCCCCGGCGGCTATCAGGTCGGTGGCTTTCCACCGGGCTGGGCCGAATGGAACGACAAGTTTCGCGACAACGTGCGCGCCTACTGGAAGGGCGATCGCGGCGAGCTCGGCGAACTGGCAAGACGCTTGACCGCATCAGGCGATCTGTACAACCAGCGTGGGCGCCGGCCCTTCGCCTCGGTCAACTTCATCACCGCGCATGACGGCTTCACCCTGCGCGACGTGGTGTCCTACGACCACAAGCACAACGAGGCCAACGACGAGAACAACCAGGACGGCACCGACCGCAACATCTCCTGGAACCACGGCTGCGAGGGTGCCACCGACGACCCGTCGATCCGCCGCCTGCGCATGCAGCAGATGCGCAATATGCTGGCCACCCTGCTGTTCGCTCAGGGCACACCGATGCTGGTGGCCGGCGACGAGTTCGGCCGCACCCAGCACGGCAACAACAACGCCTACTGCCAGGACAACGAGCTGAGCTGGGTGGACTGGACGCTCGACGACGAAGGCCGCGAGCTGCTCGCCTTCTCTCAGCACCTGATCGCCCTGCGCCGGAGCTATCCGATCCTGCGCCGCCAGCGCTTTCTGGTCGGGCATTACAACGAGGAGCTGGACGTCAAGGACGTCACCTGGCTGGCCCCGGACGGCAGCGAGATGACCGAGGAGCACTGGCACGACGAGGAGGCGCGCTGCATGGGCATGCTCATGGACGGCCGCGCGCAACCTTCGGGTGTCAAACGCAGCGGTGCCGACGCCACCCTGCTCCTGCTGCTCAATGCCGATCACCAGCCGTGCGAGTTCCAACTGCCCGAAGTGCATGGCGGGCGCCAGTGGCTGTGCCTGGTCGATACGCATACCGCGCAGACAGTGCCAAGGCCCGTGCAGCAGAACGCCGTGGAGCTGCACGGGCGCTCGCTGCAGTTGTTGGAGTTACTGCGCTAAAGGCCACCGCGAAAAAAAAAGCATGAACCCCGCCTCCGTCTGCCAACTCGAAAAATACAGATGCTGGGACAACCCATGACGCCGCTCGAGCGTAACGCCGGCTTTCGGCGCGCGTGGCGCTTCGCGTCAGTCCCCAGCAAACAATCACCTACGCCGGCCAGCTGGCCGGCCTCGGGAGAGATTCATGAAAGCAGTGGTTTTCCATGACATTGACGACATCCGCTTGGACGACGTAGCGGAGCCCGAGGTGCAGGCCAGTACCGATGCGGTCATCCGTATTACCGCCTCGGCCATCTGCGGCACCGACCTGCACTTCGTGCGCGGCACCGTGGGTGGCATGCGCAAGGGCACCATCCTCGGTCATGAGGCGGTCGGTATCGTCGAGGCGCTGGGCAGCGATGTGCGCAACCTCAACATCGGTGATCGCGTCGTGGTGCCCTCAACCATCGCCTGTGGCAACTGCAGCTATTGCCGCACCGGCTACTACGCCCAGTGCGACGAGGCCAACCCCAACGGCAAGCAGGCCGGCACCTCCTTCTACGGTGGGCCGGAAATCACCGGCGCCTTCCATGGCCTACAGGCGGAGATGGCGCGTATCCCCTTCGCCAATATCGGCCTGGTGAAACTGCCCAGCGAGATCAGCGACGACCAGGCCATCCTGCTCTCCGATATTTTCCCCACCGGTTATTTCGGCGCGAAGCTGGCCGAAGTCGGTAGCGGCGATACCGTCGCCGTCTTCGGCGCCGGGCCGGTCGGCCAGTTCGCCATCGCCAGCGCCAAACTGCTGGGTGCCGCACGCGTATTCGCCATCGATCACCTCGATGATCGCCTAGACATGGCCCGCCGCCAGGGCGCCGAAGTGATCAACTTCGACCGTGAAGATCCGGTCGACACCCTGCGCCGGCTGACCAATGGCATTGGCGTGGACCGTGCCATCGATGCCGTGGGCGTCGATGCGCAGTGCCCTGCTCATGGCCACTCGCCACGCCAGCCCGAAGGTCACGAATGGCAACCGGGCGACGCCCCCGAGCAGGCCTTGCAGTGGGCCGTCGATGCCCTGGCCAAGGCAGGCACGCTGGGCATCATCGGCGTTTATCCGCACCAGGCGCGCGAGTTCCCCATCGGCCAGGCGATGAACAAGAACCTCAGCGTCAACATGGGCAACTGCAACCATCGCCGCTACATCCCGCAACTGATCGAGATGGTCCAGGCCGGGCGCATCGACCCGGCGAAGATACTCACCCAGGTCAAGCCCATGAGCGACGCCATCGAAGCCTTCAAGGCCTTCGACCGGCGTGACAGCGGCTGGATCAAGGTGCAATTGCAGCCGGCAAAGAACGACGCCAGCCACGGCAGCGAGGAGCAGGTGCACGGCGGCGCCATTCTCGACCGCGCCATCGCCGAGGCCGACCCGCTCGGTGAGTCGCGCTCGAAAAAGCCCGGCAGCCTGTGAGCGAGCGTGGCCGAGCATGAACTACACCATCGCCAAACCGGAGGTGATCATCGACCGCGTGACGCCGGTCAAGCGCCTGCGCGTGCTGACGATCAACACGCACAAGGGCTTCACCGCTCTCAACCGTCGTTTCATCCTGCCGGAGCTGCGCAGCGCCGTGCAGGCCACCGGGTCCGATCTGGTATTCCTGCAGGAGGTGCTCGGCGACCATGCCCTGCACGCCAAGCGATTCCATGACTGGCCGAGCGTGCCGCAGTACGAATTTCTCGCCGACAGCATGTGGCCGCAGTTCGCCTACGGGCGCAATGCCGTCTACCCGGCCGGCCACCACGGCAACGCCCTGCTCTCGCGCTTTCCCATTCTCGAACATCACAACCTCGACGTGACGGTCAGCGGCACCGAGCAACGCGGTCTGCTGCATTGCCGTCTCGACGTGCCGGGGCACGATGCCGTGCATGCGGTGTGCGTGCACCTGGGTTTGCGTGAGGCACATCGTCGTCAGCAGATGGGCTTGTTGCTGGATTTGCTGGCGACCTTCGAGCCCGGTGCGCCGGTAATCGTCGCCGGCGATTTCAACGACTGGCGTCTGCGCGCGGACGATATGTTGGCGCCGCATGGCCTGCGCGAGGCGTTCGAGCACCGCCACGGCAAACCTGCGCGCAGTTTTCCGGCGCGCATGCCGCTGTTGCGCCTGGATCGCATCTACACCCGCAATGCCACGGCACACGAGCCGCAGGTGTTGTCCACCCGGCCCTGGTCGCACCTCTCCGACCACGCGCCACTCGCTGCGGAGATTCACCTGTGAGCGGCATATGGCGAGACGGTAACCAGCTGCGCCTGCTGATCAACGGCGAAGACTATTACCCGCGGGTGTTCGAATGCATTCGCGCGGCGCGCATCGAAGTGCTGCTGGAAACCTTCATCATTCGTGAGGACAAGGTCGGCCTCGAACTGCAACAGGTGCTGATCGAGGCCGCGCGGCGTAGCGTGCGCGTGGTCATCGCCGTGGACGGCTACGGCACCGCCGACCTGCAGCATGAGTACGTCGCAGCGCTGACCCGCGAGGGGGTGAAGATCCATGTCTTCGATCCCAGCCCCCGGCGCTTTGGCATGCGTACCAACCTGTTCCGCCGCCTTCATCGCAAGCTGGTGGTGATCGACGGCCAGTGCGCCTTTGTCGGCGGCATCAACTATTCGGCCGATCATCTCGGCGACTTCGGCGAGATGGCCAAGCAGGACTATGCCGTCGAGGTGAGCGGCCCGATCGTCAGCGACCTGCACGTGGCCATGCTGCGCTTGCTCCGCCCGGCGTTCAGCGAACCGAGCCCGGCGCAGCCCTCCAGAGAGCCGGTGGGCGATGCGCGGGTGATGCTGCTGGAGCGCGACAACGAGCGCCACACCACCGATATCGAAGACGAACACCTGCGCGCCTTCGAATCGGCGCGCAAGCGCCTGGTGATCGCCAACGCCTATTTCTTCCCCGGCTACCGTGTGCTGCGCGCCTTGCGCAATGCGGCGGAACGCGGCGTACAGGTGACCCTGATCCTGCAGGGCCAGCCGGACATGCGCTGGGTCCAGGCCTTTTCCCGCCTGCTCTACAACTACCTGCTGCGCCACGGTGTGGTGGTCTACGAATACTGCCAGCGCCCGCTGCACGGCAAGGTGGCACTGGTGGATGACGAATGGTCCACGGTTGGTTCGAGCAACCTCGACCCATTGAGCCTGGCATTGAATCTGGAGGCCAATCTGATGATCCGTGACCGGGCCTTCAACCACTACCTGCATGAGCACCTGCTCGCGCTTTCTAGCGAACACTGCAAGCGCATCGAACTGGAGCGGGTGATACGCGGCTACTGGTGGCGCGCACCGCTGGTGTTCCTGTGCTTTCACTTTCTGCGCCGCTTCCCCGCCATCGCCGGCTGGCTGCCGGCGCACCGCAAGAACCTGAAGCCGCTGGAGCCAATTGACAAGGCCCGCGGTTACGAAGAGGAAAGGACTGGATGAATGTCGCTCCCAACAACCCCTGGATGCGCTGGGGCAAACGCGCACTCACCCTGTTCTTTCTCCTGGCCGTACCAGCCCTGCTGTACATGCTGGCGCGCAATCTGGACTGGGGCGAAGTACGCCAGGCGCTCAGTGATTACAGCATGCAGACCCTGCTGGTGGGCGCGCTGATCGCCTGCGCCAGCTATCTGGTATTTGGCTGCTACGACCTGCTGGGCCGCCATTACAGTCGCCATCGCTTGCCGGCACGCCAGGTCCTGCCGGTGGCGATGGTCTGCTACGCCTTCAATCTGAACTTCACCACCTGGATCGGCGGTGTGGCCATGCGCTACCGCCTGTACATGCGCCTGGGCCTTAGCGCCTCGACGGTAACGCGCATCCTCAGCCTCAGCCTGCTGACCAACTGGACCGGCTACATGGCGCTGGCTGGGGTGATCTTCTCCCTGCGCCTGGTGCAGCTGCCGGAAAACTGGGGGCTGGGCATGACCGGGCTGCAGCTGCTGGGCTTTGCCCTGTTGGGTGTGGTCAGCGCCTATGTCGGTATCTGCGCCTTTTCCCGTCAGCGCGTATGGCACCTGCGCGAGCGTTCGATCACCCTGCCTTCGTTGCGCATGGCGGTGATGCAAATAGTCCTGGGCGCGAGCAACTGGTCGCTGATGGCGGCCCTGATCTACTGGCTATTGCCGGAAGGCGCCGCCTACACCTCGGTGCTCGGGGTGCTGCTGATCAGCTGCATGGCGGCAGTGGTGGCGCATATCCCCGCCGGGCTGGGGGTGCTCGAGGCGGTGTTTCTCGCCCTGCTGCAGCATCAATACAGCCAGGCCAGCCTGATCGCCGCCCTGCTCGCCTATCGCGTGCTCTATTACCTGCTGCCGCTGCTGCTGGCCAGCGCTACCTACCTGGTGCTGGAAAAGCGCGCGAAAACGCTGCGCAAGCGTGGCGAACAAGGTGTCGAGACCCAGCCCGGCTAACCAGGCCAAACAACCTACTGACGCGGGGTGCGCCATGCGCACCGGCTGCACAAGACATCGGGGCCGGTGCACGCAGCGCACCGCTACGGACAACCACCCGGCGGATGGCGGGAACTCACGAGCGCGCTACGCAGGTCTATCTCACATCATTCAGCAAAACTGGAGGCATATCATGGCCAAGCCACTGCATCTGATCAGCTACATCCTGCACAACCAGCCGCACAGCGTCGAAGTCGAGTCGGACCGCGAACAGCTCACGCCCCACCAGGCGCGCTTCTATCTCAGCGCCCTGCACACCTTCGAGTGGCCCAACGAGTTCACCGACGTGCAGGTCACGCGCATCCTGCATCCGAAGAAAGGCGGCAGTACGCCGGCACACCGCGTACAGCGCTGAAACCCTAGTCCCCTTCGCGCGGCGGCAGCGGCACCTGCCAGATATCCCGGGCGTATTCGGCGATGGTGCGATCGGATGAGAACCAGCCCATGCGCGCGGTATTCAGTACCGCCGATCGCCACCACTGCTCAGGCCGCTGCCAGCGTTGATCGACCTGGCGCTGCGCCTTCCAATAGGCATCGAAATCGGCGCAGACCATGAAATGGTCCTCGTACAGCAGCGAATCCACCAGGCCCACGTAGCGCGCCGGATCGTCCGGCGAGAACACCCCACCGCGAATGGCGCCGAGCGCGGCCTCCAGACGTTCCGAATCCGCCACCACATCGCTCATCTCCAGGCCCAGGCGCCGCCGGGCGGCAACCTGCTGGGCGGTCATACCGAAAATGAACATGTGGTCTTCGCCGACTCGCTCGCACATCTCCACGTTGGCGCCATCCAGCGTGCCGATGGTCAACGCGCCATTGAGGGCGAACTTCATATTGCTGGTGCCGGAAGCTTCCAGCCCAGCGGTGGAGATCTGCTCGGAAAGGTCGGCGGCAGGAATGATGGTTTCGGCCAGGCTGACGTTGTAGTTGGGGATGAACACTACCTTGAGCAGCCCGCGTACGGTCGGGTCACCATTGATGGTGCGGCTGATGTCGTTGGCCAGCTTGATGATCAGCTTGGCCTGGCGATAACTGGCCGCCGCCTTGCCGGCGAAGATCTTCACCCGCGGTACCCAGTCGGTGGTCGGGTCGTTGCGGATGGCCTGATACAGCGCCACGGTATGCAACAGGTTGAGCAACTGACGCTTGTATTCATGGATGCGTTTGACGTGCACATCGAAGATGGCCGTGGTGTCGAGGCTGATCCCCAGCACGTGCCTGACTCGCTCGGCCAGCAGTTCCTTGTTGCGCTGGCGGCAGAGCGCATATTCGTCGCGGAAATCCTGGCGTTCGGCGAAAGGTTCCAGCGCCTGGAGATGATCCTCGGGGCGATGCAGAACCTGCTCACCGAGAGCGTCGACCAGCAGATGCGTCAGCCCCGGATTGACCTGAAACAGCCAGCGGCGGAAGGTCACACCATTGGTCTTGTTGTTCACCCGGTCGGGATAGAGCCGGTGCAGATCGCGAAATACCGTGTCGCGCATCAGTCGCGTATGCAGCGCGGAAACGCCGTTGATGCTGTGCGCGCCGAGAAACGCCAAGTTGCCCATGCGCACGCGGCGGCCGTGGTCTTCCTCGATCAGCGACACCGCGCGCAGCAGGCGAAAGTCATGGATGTCCTTGGCACGCAGCGCATCGATATGCTCGGCGTTGATCAGGTAGATGATTTGCAGGTGCCGCGGCAGCAGACGTTCCATCAGCGCTACCGGCCAGGACTCCAGCGCTTCCGGCAGCAGCGTGTGGTTGGTGTAGGAGGTGGTGGCGACCGTCAGTTGCCAGGCTTGCGCCCAGGGCAGGCGATGCTCGTCCACCAGCAGGCGCATCAGCTCGACCACGGCGATGGCTGGATGGGTGTCGTTGAGCTGGATCGCCACCTGCTGCGGCAGGCACTGCAGACCGTCATGCAGACGCAGATGACGCTCGAGCAGATCCTGTAGCGACGCGGAAACCAGAAAATACTCCTGGCGCAGACGCAGCTCCTGGCCGGCCTCGGTATCGTCGGCGGGATAAAGCACGCGCGAGATGCTTTCGGCACGCACCTCGCCGGCCACTGCGCCGAAATGATCGCCGGCATTGAAGCGGTCCAGCTGCAGGTTTTCCTCGGCGCGTGCCCGCCACAGCCGCAGCGTATTGACCGAGGCGCCGCGCCAGCCCACCACCGGTGTGTCATAGGCAATGGCACGTACCCTCTCCTGCGGATGCCAGTGCTGGCGCGTGCCGCCTGTGCCGTCGTCCAGGGTTTCCACACCACCGCCGAAGCCTATGCGATACGCCACCTCAGGCCGCTCGAACTCCCAGGGGTTGCCGAAATCCAGCCAGGTCTCGGTCTGCTCGGCCTGCCAGCCGTCGACGATCGCCTGGCGGAACAGGCCATGCTCATAGCGGATGCCGTAACCATGGGCGGCCAGGCGCAGGGTTGCCATGCTCTCCATGAAACAGGCGGCAAGACGCCCTAGCCCACCATTGCCAAGGGCTGCATCGGGTTCGACCTCACGGATGCGTTCGAGCTCGACACCGAGTTCGGCCATGGCCTGGCGCGCCACATCGAGCAAGCCAAGGTTGCTCAGGTTATCCACCAGCAAACGGCCGATCAGAAATTCCAGGGACAAGTAATAGACACGTTTGGCGCCCTGACGCTCGACCTGGGCGGATGACTCTTCCCAGCGGTCGATCATATGGTCGCGCGTGGCCAGCGCCAGCGCCTCGAACCAGTCGTGATCGAAGGCGGTACTCGGGTCCTTGCCCACGGCGTAGCGCAGCTTGGCCAGGATGGCCACCTTGAACTGGGCTACGGCACTCTCGGCCTCGCTGTGCGATTCGCTCATATCGATCCCCTCACGCGCGCGTCGATTGCAGCCGAAACGATGGGTTCGGCTTTTTCTTTGGGGCCTTCGCAACGGCGATGAGTTCAGGGTTTTTCTGCCCTTTGCCCCCTCTGATCAAAAAGCCTGAACTTCGACTTGGCGGCTCCCCTCACAACTGATGAACGCCATTGTCGAGGAGAAAATCATGCGAGCCATCATTCCCGGCCTTCTGGTCGGCGCGCTGGCAGCCGGCGACGCACTGGCGGAAGCCTGCTACGTCAGCGCCCGGACTTCCAGCGATGCCATTGCCGAGGTCGCGCAGGAGTTCTGTTACGAATTCACCGGCATGGACGAGGGTGCCATCGACTGGTCGTGCCATAACGAATCCGATGACATGCTCAACACCGATCAACGCAAGGTAGCCAGTTGCGCCGAGGCCAAGCTGGGCACATGCGAAGCCGCACTGACCCAGGAAACCCTGGCCAACTACCGCTCCGGCGACGACGATCAGGGCGAGCCGCGCCCAGCCGTGCCCAACGATGCCAAGGTGGTCACCCACTATTACCAGGCGGGCGACCTCAAGCAGGTACGCATCGACTGTGAAAGTGCCGGCGGCACCTGGCGGGATCGATGATGGGCGCTTACCAAGGCCTGCTTCTGCTACCTGGCACCGCTCAGCACATGGCCCATGAGCGCATGGTGCAACGCCAGCTCGGCGAAAAACTCGCCGACCTGCTCGGTTGCCCCTTCCTCGGCCCTTGTCAGCCGGGCACGCAGATTCGCGGACGCCACTATTACCTGCCTGAGGACACCCTGGTCGGCGATGTCGGCTCGCTGGGTATCGACGGGCCGGACGATTTCTTTGGCGGCCAGGTCGAGCATGCCTTTCTGGCCACCAAGGCCATCAGTCACCCTGCCCTCGACGCACCGCGCCACTTGCCTGTGGGTTGGTCCGAGCGTTTCGCCCGGCAGGTCGAAAGCGTCACCCTGCAGGGCTTCAGCGTCTTTGCTCTGCAGGACGCTACCGAAGCCGGTAAACGCCTGTTGCGCGACGGGCCGATTCGCCTGAAGCCGGTTGCTGGCACCGGCGGCCGAGGCCAGCAGGTGGTGCGCTCCCATCCTGAGCTGGAAAGCGCGCTGGCGGCGCTCGATGAACAATGTGTGCGGCAGCAGGGCCTGGTGCTGGAGGAAGACCTTCAGCAGCCCGCTACCTACAGCGTCGGTCAGATTCGAGTGGCAGGCGTCACCCTCAGTTACCACGGTACCCAGCAACTGACTAACGACGGTCACGGCAATCAGGTCTACGGCGGCTCGCGCCTGACGCTGGTGCGCGGCGACTACCTGGCCTTGATGACCCTCGATCTGCCGCGCGCCGTGCGCCTGGCCGTGCAGCAGGCGCGCATCTTCGAACTGGCGGCGCTGGAGGTCTATCCCTCCATCCAGGCATCACGGCGCAATTACGACGTGGCACAAGGGCTGAACGCGCGAGGCCAGTCGCGCAGTGGCGTACTCGAGCAATCCTGGCGCGTCGGCGGAGCCAGCGCGGCGGAAATCTTCGCCCTGGAAGCGTTCATAAAGGACCCGCAGCTGCAAACGCTGCAGGCTTCGACCCATGAGTTCTATCAGGACGTACCGCCGCCGCCAGGCTCCATTTGCCTGTATCAAGGTCAGGACAGTGAGGACGGCCCGCTGGCCAAATACGTCAAGGTCGGGCCGCTATGAGTGCGAGCAGCCAGAGCCTGGACATTCTGGTGGGTGACCAGCATATCGCCGGCACCCTGCTGACCCCACCGAACAAGGTCCCCGGCGTGCTTTTCGTGCACGGTTGGGGCGGCAGCCAGCAACGCGACCTGGCCCGCGCCCGTGGTATCGCCGGGCTGGGCTGCGTGTGCCTGACCTTCGACCTGCGCGGGCACGAACGCAACGTCGAGGCGCAGGAGCGCGTATCGCGCGAAGACAACCTGGCCGACATCCTCGCCGCCTACGACCTGCTGGCCGCGCACGAGGCGGTCGACCCCGAATGCATCGCGGTGATCGGTACCAGCTATGGCGGCTACCTGGCCACCCTGCTCAGCGTGCGGCGCCCGGTGCGCTGGCTGGCCCTGCGCGTGCCGGCGCTGTACTGGGACGAACAATGGCAGTTGCCCAAGCGCCAACTCGACGTTGCTCGGCTGGCCGAGTACCGCCGCACGCCGCTGCGCGCGCAGGACAATCTGGCGCTCGGCGCCTGCTCCGAGTTTCGCGGCGACGTGCTGCTGGTGGAGTCCGAGCATGACGACTTCGTCCCGCACACCACGCTGATGAGCTACCGCAATGCCTTCGACAAGGCCCATTCACTGAGCCATCGCACCATGGCCGGTGCCGACCACGGGCTCAGCGAGGACCGTCACCAGCAAGCCTATACGCGCATCCTGATCGATTGGGTCAGCGAGATGGTGGTTGGCGCACGGATAGGCGACTACCCGCACCACCTTGTGCGTTATTCCTGAATCGCTGCACCTCGATGCTGCGGTTCGCCCTGGGCATCTGCCCACCTAACCTGCAACAGGAGATCGACGATGAAAATCAGCAAGCTTATGACCCGCAACGTCCGCACGCTGGAGCCAGAGCGCAGCATTCGTGAGGCCGCCACGCTGATGGCCGATATCGACAGCGGTGCCCTGCTGATCAACGAAGGTGACCGCCTGATCGGCATGATCACCGACCGCGACATTGCCGTACGTGCCGTTGCTGCGGGCCTGGACGGCAACACGCCGGTACGTCAGGTGATGAGCAGCAACGTGCGTTATTGCTTCGACGACGAGGACGTCGAGCATGTGGCCGCTAACATGGCCGATATCCAGGTACGCCGGCTGCCCGTGCTCAACCGCGAGAAGCGCCTGGTGGGTGTGGTTTCGCTGGGCAATATCGCCTCCGGCCACAGCCGGATGGCCAACGACACCGTGCTGCGCGGCGTGACCTCTGCGCACTGACCCCACCCTTTGTGGGAGGGGCTTTAGCCGCGATTGCCGTTAAAGCCCCTCCCACCACGAGTCCGGCGCCTTGTTGGCCGGAAGCAGAATCATCACGCCAAGGCACACCTCGCCCTTTGTGGGAGGCGCTTCAGCGGCGACGCTTATTGCGCCGGTCGCAGAATCAGCGCACCCAGAGGAGGCAACTGCAAATTCAGCGAATCGGATTGGCCGTGAGCGGTCATCTGCTCGCTGTGTAGCTCACCCTCGCTGCCGGCGCCTGAGCCGCTCCAGCAACGGTCATCGGTATTGAGCAGCACCTGCCAGCGGCCCGCGTGCGGCACGCCGACCCGGTAGCCGTCGAGCACCTGCGGGGTGAAATTGTGCACCACCAGCAACGGCGCACTGCCCTCGCCGCCCTTGCGCAGCCAGGCGAATACGCTGTTGCGCGCGTCATCGCCTACCAGCCACTGAAAACCGCTGTCCTGGTCGTCGAGGCGGTGCAACGCCGGCTCTTTGCGGTACAGACGATTCAGCTCGCGTACCAGCGCCTGGGCAGCAGCATGCTCGGGGTACTGCAGCAGGTACCAGTCCAGTTGCTGGTCGTGGTCCCATTCGCGCCACTGGCCGAACTCGCAGCCCATGAACAGCAGCTTCTTGCCCGGGTGACTCCACATCAAGGCGAGGAACAGGCGCAGGTTGGCGAATTGCTGCCAGCGATCACCGGGCATGCGCCCGAGCAGCGAGCGTTTGCCGTGCACCACTTCGTCATGGGAGATCGGCAGGATGAAACGCTCGGAGAAGGCGTAATGCAGGCCAAAGGTGATCTGGTGGTGATGGTGCAGGCGGTACATCGGGTCCTGCTGGATGTAGCTCAGGCTGTCGTTCATCCAGCCCATGTTCCACTTGTGGCTGAAGCCCAGGCCGCCCTGCTGCACCGGCCGACTGACGCCAGGCCAGGCGGTGGATTCCTCGGCAATCATCAACGCGCCGGGCACTTCGCTGCGCACCACCTCGTTGAGGTGCTGAAGAAATTCGATGGCCTCCAGGTTCTCGCGCCCGCCGTGGCGGTTGGGGAACCACTGCCCCGCTTCGCGTGAATAGTCGCGGTAGAGCATCGACGCCACCGCATCCACGCGCAGGCCGTCGACGTGGTATTCGCGCAGCCAGTACAGCGCGCCGGCCAGCATGAAACCGTGTACCTCGGTGCGGCCGAGGTTGTAGATGCAGGTGTTCCAGTCCGGGTGAAATCCCTCGAACGGGTGCGCGTACTCGTACAGCGCGGTGCCGTCGAACTCCGTCAGACCGTGAGCGTCGTTGGGGAAATGCCCCGGCACCCAGTCGAGAATCACGCCGATGCCGGCGCGGTGGCAGCGATCGACGAAGGCAGCGAAGCGCTGCGGGCTGCCCAGGCGTGCAGTCGGCGCGAACATCGACAGCGGCTGGTAGCCCCAGGAGCCGCCGAACGGGTGCTCCATGATCGGCATCAGCTCGATATGGGTGAACCCCAGGTCCTGTACGTAGGGAATCAGCCGGTCGGCCAACTCGTCCCAGTCCGGTGCGTGATCGTCCTGCCATTGCCAGGAGCCTGCGTGCAGCTCGTAGATCGCCAGCGGTGCCTGCGAAGCATGGCGCTGCTCGCGCTCGCTCATCCACTGCTGGTCCTGCCAGGCGAAGGCTTCGCCCTGTGGCACCTTTGAAGCGGTGGCCGGCGGCACCTCGGTGGCTTGCGCCATGGGGTCGGCGCGCAGCGGCAACACGCCGTGCGGGCCGAGAATTTCGTATTTGTAGCATTCGCCGGGCTGCAGCCGCGGGATGAACAGCTCCCACACGCCCGCCGGGTAGCGCAGACGCATGGGGTGGCGGCGGCCGTCCCAGCTGTTGAAGTCGCCGACCACCGAAACCCGCCGCGCATTGGGCGCCCACACGGCGAAACGTACGCCAGGCACGCCTTCATGTTCTACCGGTGCCGAGCCCAGGCAGCGCCACAGCTGGCGGTGGTTGCCTTCGGCGAACAGGTAGAGGTCGGTGTCACCCAGCAGCGGGCCGAAGGCATAGGGATCTTCGGTTTCCTGTACGTTGCCTGGCCAGTGGATGCGCAGGCGGTAGCGCTGCGCCTGGGGCAGTTGCAATTCGAACAGGCCCTGCGGGTCGCTGCAGTGCATGCGCCCTAGCGGCGAGCCGTCGCTGGCCAGCATGTCCACCGCGTCGGCACCGGGCAGCCAGACCCGCACCAGGCTCTCGGCACCCTGCGGGTGTGGGCCAAGGAAGCTGAACGGATCGCCGTCTTCGGCGCACTGCAAGCGCTGCACTCTGTTCTGATTCAAGGTCGCACTCCTGGCAATTGCTTAGCGAGATCCACCAGCCCCTGCAACGGGACATCGATCCAGTCGGGGCGGTGGCCGCTTTCGTAGACGATTTCATAGACAGCTTTTTCCAGGCAGAACAGGTCGAGGGCCGCGCCTTCGCCGTCGCGTTCGTGCCATTCGTGGGGCAAGCCGTTGGTGGCCAGACGATAGGCATCGAGAAAGGCACTGCACGATTGCTCGCGGTAGCGCGACACCACGTCGCGAACTACCTGCTGGGCGTCCGCCGCGCCTTCCACGCCGCCGGCGTTGCGCTGCGCCACGGCGGCCGCGTAGTCGAAGGAACGCAGCATGCCGGCGACGTCCTTGAACGGGCTGTGGCGCTGGCGGCGCTCTTCCAGTGAGCGGTTGGGCTCGCCCTCGAAGTCGATGATGTAGGCATCGCCCTGCACCACCAGGACCTGGCCCAGATGCAGGTCGCCATGCACGCGTATGCGCAGGCCACCTGCGGCCTGTGTTGCCGGGCGGGTGACCGCTTCCAGCAAGGATTTTTCCCGGGCCAGCAGCCAGTCGGCCTGTTTCGCAGTCGCCGGGCTCAGGGCGTCACGCTGACGGACCAGGGCCTGCAAGGCTTCCTGCAACTGCGCTGTGATGGATTTGCCCCAGCGGGCGCTGTCGCGCTCGCCGCTGAGCTGATAACCGAAGTCGGGACTCTCCACCGGCCGCGCCAGTACCGCATGCATCTCGCCGACGCGTGTGCCGAGCACGCCGGCGAACTGCTGCAGTTCGCCCAGTGCGTCGACATCGGGAGCGGCGGTGCCGCCGACCAGTTCATCGCGGATGGCACGGTCGAGGGTGTTGAGCGTCCATTGCCAGGCGTCGCCCTGATTGTCCAGATAACGCTGCATCACCATCAGGGTATGAGGCTGACCGTGCTCGTCGACCCGCACCACCTCGCCAAGAAACGGCGCGACATTGGCGTAGCCGTGATCGGTCAGGAAACGCCCCATTTCCACCTCCGGGTGGATACCGGGGAAGCCGCGGCGCAACAGCTTGAGCAACAGCTGCTCGCCAATCAGCACCGAGCTGTTGGACTGCTCGGCCGAAAGCAGCTTGAAGTCGTTCTCGTCGACACTGTCGAGTGCCAGCAGCGCCGTCTCGGTGCGGAACTGCAGTTCGCCGCCAGCGCTGCGCAGCACCGCCTGTTCACGCAGCAAGCGCAGGACCTGCTGGCTGAACTGCGGCAGGCTGAAGGCGTCGGTCAGCAGCTCGACGTGGCGACCCCGGCGCAGCCGGGCCAGCGCCAGTTGCTGCGGCAGATCGTTGCCCTCGGCGCGTTCCGGTACGGCGGCCAGCGGCAAGCGGTAATGCTCGACGCCTGTTGCCCCCGTCACCTGCACCTCGGCCAGCAGCGGCGCATTGGCATCGTCGCCAAGCGGCATCGCGTACAACACGCTAACGGCCGGGCGCTGTTCACCCGCGAACCAGCGGCGCTTGGGCAGATACAGCGGCAGCGACTCGCGCTCCAGCGTCTGCCGCGCGCGCCCATCCATCACTTCGCTCAGGGCGCGACCCAGCACCAGGGTCTGCAACTCCGGCATGCGCTCCACCGGTTTCAGGTGCCAGCTGGGCATTTGCGAGGCGTCGGCCAGGTAGAACCAGTAGAAACCGTACGGCGGCAACGTCAGCAGGTAGGTGAGCTGACCGATCGGTGGGAACGAGGCCCCGCCGATCATCTCCACTGGCACCCGGTCGCGATAGTCGGCCAGTTCCAGCTCGACGGCCTGGGCCGCACTGGACAGGTTGGCCACGCAGAGGATCTGCTGCTCGCTGCCATCCTCGCCGTGATGCATGCGTAGGTAGGCCAGGATGCGCCGGTTGCTCGGCGTCAGCATCGTCAGCGAGCCACGGCCGAAAGCCTTGTGCTGGTTGCGGATGGCGAGCATGCGCCGCGTCCAGTTGAGCAGCGAATGCGGGTCGCGCGCCTGCGCCTCGACGTTGATCGTCTGGTAGCCGTACAGCGGGTCCATGATCGGCGGCAGCACCAGACTGGCCGGATCGGCACGGGAAAAGCCACCGTTGCGGTCTACCGACCACTGCATCGGCGTGCGTACACCGTCGCGGTCGCCGAGGTAGATGTTGTCGCCCATGCCGATCTCGTCGCCGTAGTACAGCGTCGGCGTGCCGGGCATCGACAGCAGCAGGCTGTTGAGCAGCTCGATGCGTCGCCGGTCGCGCCCCACCAGCGGCGCCAGTCGACGGCGGATGCCGAGGTTGATCCGCGCGCGACTGTCGGCGGCGTAGTAGTTCCACAGGTAATCGCGTTCGTCGTCGGTGACCATCTCCAGGGTCAGCTCATCGTGGTTGCGCAGGAAGATCGCCCATTGGCAATTGGGCGGAATCTCCGGCGTCTGGCGCAGGATGTCGGTGATCGGAAAGCGGTCTTCCTGGGCGATGGCCATGTACATGCGTGGCATCAGCGGGAAGTGGAACGCCATGTGGCATTCGTCGCCTTCGCCATGCTCTTCACCACCAAAATAGGGCCGGGTATCCTCCGGCCACTGGTTGGCCTCGGCCAGCAGCAGGCGATCCGGATAGCGCGCATCCAGTTCGGCGCGGATGCGCTTGAGCACCGCGTGGGTCTCCGGCAGGTTCTCGCTGCTGGTGCCGTCACGCTCGATCAGGTACGGGATGGCGTCCAGGCGCAGACCATCGACGCCCATGTCGAGCCAGAAGCGCATCACCCCGAGCACCGCTTCGAGCACCTTGGGGTTATCGAAATTGAGGTCCGGCTGGTGCGAGTAGAAGCGGTGCCAGAAGTACTGGCCGGCTACCGCGTCCCAGGTCCAGTTGGACTTCTCGCTGTCGATGAAGATGATCCGTGTGCCGGCGTATTTCTCGTCGCTGTCGGACCAGACGTAATAATCGCGCGCCTTGGAGCCCTCCTTCGCCCGGCGTGCGCGCTGGAACCAGGGGTGCTGATCGGAGGTGTGGTTGATCACCAGTTCGGTGATCACGCGCAGGCCGCGCCGGTGCGCCTCGGCGATGAAGCGCCGGGCGTCGCTCAACGAGCCGTAGTCAGGGTGCACGTCGTTGTATTTGGCGATGTCATAGCCGTCGTCACGCCGTGGCGAGGGATAGAACGGCAGCAGCCAGAGGGTGTTCACGCCCAGTTCGGCGATGTAGTCGAGCTTGTCGATCAGGCCCTGGAAGTCGCCGATGCCGTCATTGTTGGCATCGAAGAACGACTTGACGTGGACCTGGTAGATCACCGCGTCCTTGTACCATTGTGGGTCGTTGAGGAAGGTCTTGCCGGCGCTGCGCTTGGCCATGGTGCTACTCCGTTGTTCAGCGGGCGGTCTGGATTCGCCAGATGCCGAAAGGCAGGTGCCAGGGTTCGATGCGCATCCACTGCACCTTGCCGTGCCAGGTCCAGCGGTGGCCGTTCATCAGGTCTTCACCCTGCAGGTCGGCATCGTCAGGCAGGCCCAGTTCCCACAGCGGCAATTCGAAATGCGCTTCCTGGGCGTGATGTGGGTCGAGGCTGACGGCGACCAGGATGAAATTGCTCAGATCGGCCGTGCGCTTGCCGAAGTAGAGGATGTTGTCGTTCCACGCGGTGTAGGCCTGAAAGCCCAGATGGGTCTGCAGCGCCGGGTTCTCGCGGCGGATCTGGTTGAGCCGGGCGATCTCGGCGTTGATGTTGCCCGGCGCCTGGTAGTCGCGCGGGCGCAGCTGGTACTTCTCCGAATCGAAGTACTCCTCCTTGCCTGGCACCGGCTCGGCCTCGCACAGCTCGAAGCCCGAATACATGCCCCACAGCCCGGAACCCATGGTCGCCAGCGCGGCGCGAATGAGAAAGCCGGGCCTGCCGCTGCGCTGCAGGAAATAGGGGTTGATATCCGGGGTGTTGACGAAGAAGTTCGGCCGGTAGCAGTCGCACCAGGGCGCCTGGTTCAGCTCGGTCAGGTAGCTCTGCAGCTCGGCCTTGGTGTTGCGCCAGGTGAAGTAGGTGTAGCTCTGGCTGAATCCGAGCTTGCCCAGGCGCGCCATCATCGCCGGGCGGGTGAAGGCCTCGGAGAGAAAGATCACCTCGGGGTGGCGTTCACGTACATCGGCGATCAGCCACTCCCAGAACGGCATCGGCTTGGTGTGCGGGTTGTCGACGCGAAACAGCGTCACGCCCTGCTCCACCCAGCCCAGTACCACGTCGCGCAATGCCAGCCACAGGCCGGGCATGGCCGCTTCGGCGTAGAACTCGACGTTGACGATGTCCTCGTACTTCTTCGGCGGGTTCTCGGCATGGCGAATGCTGCCGTCCGGGCGCCAACTGAACCAGCCGGGGTGCTGCTTGAGCCAGGGGTGATCCGGCGAGCACTGCACGGCAAAATCCAGCGCCACTTCCAGACCCTGCTCACGCGCCACACGCACCAGCTGGCGAAAATCCTCGAGGCTGCCGAGCTGCGGGTGCACGGCGTCGTGGCCGCCCTCCTCGCTGCCGATCGCATAGGGACTGCCGGGGTCGGTCGGGGCGGCCTTGAGGCTGTTGTTCGGCCCCTTGCGATACGCCCGGCCGATGGGATGAATCGGCGGGAAATACAGCACGTCGAAGCCCATCCGGGCGATCTCCGGGATGCGCGCGTGCACGTCGGCGAAGGTGCCGTGGCGCTGCTCATCGCCCAGCGAACGGGGAAACAGCTCGTACCAGCTGGCGAACTCGGCCAGGCTGCGCTCGACGTCCAGCGGGTAATTCGGCGTGCGCAGCAGATGCGGACGGTATTCGGCGCGGCGCATCAGCTCGTTGACGGAAGGATCGATCAGCACCGCTTCGCGCTCGGCCTGCGATTGCGAGGCCTCCATGCGTTCGATCAGCGCCGCCAGCTCGCCGCGCAATTCGTCCGGGGCCTGCGCGGCGATGCGCCGAACCAGCTGCGCGCCCTCCTGCAGTTCGAGTTCCACCGGCACGCTGGCACCGATTTTCTTCACCAGTTCCTGGCGGAAGCTGGCGTAAACGTCCAGCCAGGCTTCGATGGCGAATTCGCCTCGGCCCTGCTGATCGATACGCAGTGTGGCGCTCCAGCGATCATTGCCCAGGGCCTGCATCGGCGTGCGCTGCCAGGTGGCCTCGCCATTGGCGCGCCACAGCAGATCGGCGGCCAGTTTCTCGTGGCCATCGCTGAAGATCACCGCGCTGACCGGCAGCGGCCGGCCGCTCAGGCATTTGCTGGCGAAACGGCCGCCTTCCAGGATCGGCTGTAGCGCTTCGATGGCGAGCCGAGGCTGGGCGATGGCATGGGTGACGGTCTGGTCGGCATATTGCGGGGACGGCATCGTTCCTGGCTCCTCTACGCCTGGCAGACGTGTTTGAAGGGATTGGCGGGCAGGTTTGCGACAGCGCGCGAAGCGCTGCACCTGTCAGAAATTCCGAGGTGGAGGCAGAGGTAAAAGTTCAGGCAGTTTTTGCCCGTTCAACGGGCTAACGGGCTATTGCCTGTCGCTCGGCTTTTCATCGGCCTGGTCGTCCGGCTTGGTCCTGGCGCCCGGATCGACCAGCAGCGGCATGAGGTGCAGCACCACCAGCACGATCACCGTGGACAGTACGGCGGTGGCCTCGCGCCCGAGCCCGACCGCCACGCCGATGGCGGCCGAGGCCCACAGACCGGCTGCAGTGGTCAGGCCTTTGACGTCGGAGATGTTCTGGCCTTTGAGGATGGTGCCGGCGCCGAGAAAACCGACACCCGCGGCGATGCCCTGGATCACCCGGCTCATGGCGTCGGCTTCGGCGCCGTCCTGCTCCAGCGCCATGACGAAGATCGCCGCGCCGAGGCACACCAGCATATGCGTGCGCATGCCGGCGGCCTTGCCCATGACTTCGCGCTCGTAGCCGAGCAGGCCGCCGAGGAACATGGCCAGAATCAGGCGCAACGTGGCGCGGGAGATGTGCTCCACCTGGCCAAGGTCGGAAAACTCCTGCACCAGGGTGGTGAGAATTCGTTCGAGTACGTCCATCGTCGTTCAATCTCCACGGATGCTTTGCATCTGAGCGAATCCGGCACGCAGAGGTTCGGATCATCGTCACTGCCGGTTATCCGAAACAGGGAACCTATGCCCCAACGGGCATTCACTTCCCTTGCAGACCCAAACCAACAGGGAGAACGCTCATGCCCCGTGGCAGCAAAGACAAATACACCGCCAAGCAGAAACGCAAGGCCGAGCACATCGAGGACAGCTACAAGGCCCGCGGTGTACCCGAGGACGAGGCCGAAGCGCGTGCCTGGGCCACGGTCAACAAGCAGTCCGGCGGTGGCGAAAAGGCTGGCGGTTCCGGGCAGAAGACCAGCGCGGCCAGCAAGGAGGCTGCACGCAAGTCCTCGGCACGGCGTGCAGCAGCGACCCGTGAAGGCACACCCCGCCCCGGTCAGCGCCTGGAAGCGATGAACAAGACCGAGCTGATGCAGCTGGCACGCAAGCGGGATATCGCCGGGCGCTCGCGCATGCGCAAGGAGGAGCTGCTGCAGGCGCTGCGCAAGGCCAGTGCCTGAGAGGGGCTGCTGTTCACGCGATCAGTGCCCTCGGCCCTCTCCCCCAGCCCCTCTCCCATGAATGGGAGAGGGGCGCAAACGCGAGCGCCTAGGGAGCCTGTTCGCGCTCACGCTCCACGCGCTCGCCGCAATCGCAGCCTGGGCTATGGCACGGGACCATGCCCTTGGGATGACGCAGCATGCAGGCTTCGCAGCAGTAGAGCAGATCATCTCCCGCGACTTCGTGGACCCACTCCCGGGACTCGACCGCGCAATCGCAATGCGGGCAGGCGCAGGTTCGTGCATTCATGGCTTGCGCTCCTCGTCGGTGGGTACCACTTCATCGGTCCAGGGCTTGCCGTCGAGGGGTGCCGAGCGGGCCAGCTCCGCTTCGTCGAGGCCGAAGCCACCACCGACCTCATTTTCGTCGACCACACTGAACTCTTCATCGAGGGCGCCATCGCCACCGCGTTCCAGCGGCGAGCGCGCACCGCTGTCATCGATCAGCGTATCCGGGCTGAGATCGTCGCGGCTGACGTTGTCCTCGTGCTCGCTTTCGCCTAGCGTCGCGGCCCCGGTCAGGCCGATTTCGTTCTCTGGGTTGGACGATGGTCGCGCGGTCGGCTGCAAGGTGGGATCGCCGGTGCCGAGGCTGTCTTCCTCATCGCTGAAGTCCAGCGCCTGTTCATCGATTCGTTCCGGGGTGGGTCCTGGACTTGTGTCTTTCATGGGATGCCTCCTTCGAACGATATGGGCCGCGCATGGCGACGGCGCAGATGCGCCATCGCCCGTACGCTGGGTTCAAGGCGAAATCGGGTCGCTGGCAGGAAAGGTTTCCTCCACCGCATGATCCAGCCGGTTTTCCTGGCGCCCTTTCACCCGTTCCATCTCCTTTTGCAGTTTCGGTAATGCCGCGCGCAGATCGGCCACGCATTCTCGCAAGCATTCGAGTTCGCTCTTGGGGTCGCTGATCATTCCCTTGACCACGCAGTGTCCGCTGATCCCGCGCTGCAGCAGCGCGGCGCCACCAAGGGCCTTGAGCACACCTGAGGTGCCGCCCTGGCAAAGCCCGGCGACGATGGCGGTGGCGCCGGTGGCGAGTGATACGGCACGTTCCAGACGATGAACGTTATGGGTCAGTGACATGGCGTTTCTCCTTAGCGTTGGATGACGCAGCCAATTGCGGCTCACGTGAGGTTTAGAAAGGCAGGTGCACGGCAAAGGTTCAGGCTATTTGCCGAATGTCCTGCAGGGCGGTCTGCTGCATCAGCCTGTCGACCACATCGAACAGGGCTGCGCGATGATCGGCGCCGCCACTGCGGGCACGGCGGTAGGTGGCGAGCTGCATCTCGGCGCTGCCGCCGATCCGCGCCAGCTTGCGTGCGTGGGTCATGATCCAGCGTTCGTCAGGTGCAATCTGCTCGCCGATGCAGGCCAGCACTTCGTCCAGCCAGGCGGCGAATGGCAAGGTGCTCTGACTACGTGGTTCGATGAACAGCCCACGCAGGCCGCGGCGCTTGGCGCGCCAGCGGTTTTCCAGGGTAAGGATGCGGGTCAGCGGATCATCGAACCAATCATGGTGAGGCGCGTCCAGGGCATGGCCGAGCATGGCGCGAAACAGCCCGGCGATGCACAGGGCATCGTCCAGACGCGGGCAGGCATCGGCGATGCGCAGCTCCAGGGTAGGGAAGCGCAGTGACGGGCGGATGTTCCACCACAGATTGACGGCCGAGCCGATGCAGTCGGTATCGGTCATTACCTTCAGGTAGCGCTGGTACTCGGCGTCATCGCGAAAGTGATCAGGGATGCCCATGCGCGGCCACTCATCGCAGACCGCCTGGCGGTAGCTCATCAAACCGCAAGGCCGCCCATCCCAGAACGGCGAGGACGCGCTCAGACCCAGCAATAGCGGCAGCCAGGGCGTCAGCCGGTTCATCAGCTGGATGCGATCGACGCCCTCGGGCACGCCGACATGTACATGCAGGCCGGCCAGCACGCTGCGGCTGGCGACGATCCGGTAGTCGTCGAAGATCGCCCGGTAGCGCGCCATGTTGGTCGCCTGCACGCTACGCCACTGCCCCAGCGGATGGGTGCCGGCAGCGAGGATGCCGCAGCCTAACTCGCTGGCCAGGTCGGCCATGGTCGTACGCGCCTGGCCAAGACAGTCGCGCGCCTCGTCGAGGCTGTTCAGCACTGGGGTGACCACTTCGAACTGTGCGGCGAACATCTCTCGCGTCACCCGCTGGCCCAGCACGCGACGACTGGATATGGCAAAGGCCTCGACCCCACGCTGCGCCACGCAGCGGCTTGCCAGATCAGTCAGAAAGTACTCTTCCTCGATGCCGAACGTGCTCACTGCCATGACTCGCCTGCTCCCGTGGTTCCTGTAGTTGAGGGCCCCCGGCAGCCGTGAGTTCAACCTCTTTGATCACCCGCTGGGCGGCGAAAATTCAGTGGGAATCTTTGTCCGAATCGGCCGCTCCTATGCAACACATCGCCTTCTTATAGATGGACTTATTCAGGAGATCTGCCCCATGTCGATTGCCAGTTTCATCGACAGCCCCGACGCCCAGCGCATCTCGCTCGCGCCCCTTTCAGGGCCTTTTCAGAGTCTTTATCAGCAACTGCTGGCTGAGCCCGAACCGGGCCATCCGCAGGCACGCGAGTTTCTGCTGGAGTGCTTGCAGGAGGTGGCGGAGCTACCCTGCGAACTGCCGCAAAACCCCTATGAACTGGCGGCCTGGTCGCAACTTCAGCACCAGCGTGTGACAGCGGACTACGCCGACTATCTCGCGGGACGACGCGCCGGTGAAGGCCGGCGTTATTTCCCACGCAAGGCCGATGCCCTGCACTTTGTGCGCGCCGTGGCACCGACGAAGCTGGTCGACGGCGCCTGGCTATACGGTGTTCTGCCCCACTGGCGCGACTATCGCGTGTATCCGCTGGTGCGCACCTACCTGGAAGAGCTTGGCGACGGAGTCGCGGCGCAGAATCACGTGTTGCTCTACCAGCGCCTGCTGGCCAGCCAAGGCTGTGACGATGCCCTCGAACTGGATGATGAGTTGTATCGCCAGGGCGCCATCCAGCTGGCGCTGGGCCTGCTGGCCGACGAGTTCCTCCCCGAAGTGATCGGCTACAACCTCGGCTATGAACAATTGCCGCTGCACCTGCTGATCAGTGCCTTCGAGCTGAACGAGCTGGACATCGACCCCTACTACTTCCAACTGCACGTGACCATCGATAACGGCTCCAGCGGTCACGCCGCCAAGGCCGTTCAGAGTGTGCTGACCAATCTGCCGCGTGTCGGCGACGCCCAGGCGTTCTACCAGCGCGTGCTGCGCGGCTACATGCTCAATGAGCTGGGTGTGGGCTCGACGGCCGTGATCGACAGCTTCGATCTGCAGCAGCAGTTGCTGCAGATGTTCGAGCAAAAGCGCGCGGTCGCCAGCCAGGTGCATTCCGACTACTGCCGTATCGAAGGACGCACGGTCAATCAATGGCTGGGCAGCGCCGGCAGCGTGGCGAACTTTCTCGAAGCACTGCAGAACAGCGGTTGGATACGGCGCGACACGGACCCGGCCTGCAGCCGCTTCTGGCGCCTGATCCAGGGGCCAGGAGCGGCCATGTTCGGTGTGTTCAGCCCCTACGAGCGCCAGCTGCTGCATGACTGGATTGCCGGTAGCTGGCAGCCGGAGGCGCCGGCGAAACCCTTCCGTCCGCGGCGCAAGCCTCAGGCCGCACTCGCGCTGGCGGGCAGCGCGCAGCATGGCGAGCTGGACCGCGAGCGCCGCGAGTTGATCCAGGAGCTGCAAGGCATGGACGCCTATCGCCGTGAATCTCGCCTGATCGGCCTGCAGGCGCCAGCGCAGCATTGGTCCAGCGCCGGCCTGGCAGCCACCCGTACCTTCGCGGCGCTGATCCAGTAGCCGCCCTGCCCCTGGAATCCACTCATGCTCGAACCCACCTTCAACGCCCCCCAGAGTCTCGCCCTGCTGCGCCTAGGCACGCTTTTACGTGCCCGCGGTTATCGCTTCGTCACCCCCACACCACTCACCCATCAGCGCGTCAACCAGCGTCCGGGCAATGCCCTGGCCAAGGACTTGCGCGACGTCTTCGGTTGGAGCCGACCGTTCACTGACGGCACGCTGGACGAGGAAATCCTCGACAGCATGCGTGAGGCCGAGGTGCTGCAGCCTCACGCGCAAGGCTGGATCAGCCAGGTGCGCTGGTCGACCCTGGGCGACGGGCTCTATGTGCACTCGCGTTTTCCCACGGAGGAAAGCGACGCAGTGTTCTTCGGCCCCGATACCTACCGTTTCACCCGCCTGCTGCGCGACTACCTGGCGCACACCAACCAGCCGCTGCGGCGCATCGCCGATATCGGCTGCGGCGCAGGCCCTGGCGCTATCACGGCAGCGCAGCTGCGCCCGGGGGCAGAAGTCATGGCGCTGGATATCAACCCCAGAGCGCTGGCCCTGACCGCAGTGAATGCGCGCCTGGCGGGCATCTATAACCTGCGCGTACAGAGCAGCGACCTGCTACGGGATGTGGACGGGCAGTTCGACATGATCATCGCCAACCCGCCCTATATGCTCGATCCGCAACAGCGTACCTATCGCCACGGCGGCGGCAAGCATGGCGCCGGACTGTCCCTGGCGATCTTCGATACGGCAATGCAAAGACTCGCACCTGGCGGCACGCTGTTGCTCTATACCGGGGTGGCGATCGTTGACGGTGAAGATCCTTTGCTCAATGCCATTCGCCTGTCGCTGGGCGATACGGGTTGGAACTGGGACTACCAGGAAATCGATCCGGATGTGTTCGGTGAGGAGCTGGAAAAACCGCAGTACGATCAGGCCGAGCGGATCGCCTGCGTGGCGTTGCGCCTGAGCTATCAGCCCAATCTGCGCCAGCGCTAGACCGATGCCCGCCTTGCGCAAGCACCGGCCCGGTGATGCTCAAGCCGCCTTGGTCTGGGCATTGCTCTTGAGCGACTTGCGCAGCACTTCCATCGACTGCCCCAGTTCCTGCAGCTGACGTTTGCTCAGCAGCTTGCTGGCCTGGGGAAACATGTCGCGTTCCTCTTCCTCAATGTGGTGCTCCAGCAGCTCCTTGAGTACCTTGACTCTGCCTGCGAACTCGAGGGTGGATGGCGAGGTTTCCTTGATGTCGGGCAATACCAGCGCTTCTACGGCGCGGTGCTCTTCCTTCGCCTCGATGGCGAGTACGGCGTCGTCCTTGCTGCCGGCGCGCCTGAAGGCCGGATAGAAAATCTGTTCTTCAAGCTCGGTGTGAATCTTCAATTCCTGCTCGATCTTGAGCAGCAGTTTCTTGCGCGTCTGCACCGCGCGCTCGGTGGTGTCCTCGAGCTTGCTCAGCAGCTCCTTTACGGTTTCGTGATCCTTTTTCAGCAGTTCGATGGCATTCATCGTTTTGCTCTCCTCAGGTCTACCAATCACATCGGTAAAAATGCCAGGGCCCGCTTCTAGCGGGCCCTGGCATGACGGTCACGACTCGCGACCGCTTTGGCTTTTCTGACCACCCTTGCGCCCGGCTTCGGACGCTCTCTGGCGGTCGTTGGCGAAGTTGCCGCCGCTGTTGTGACCGCCTTTACGGCCGGCTTCCGAGGCCTTTTCACGATCGTTTGCGAAGTTACCCGGATTTTTGTTGGTCGCCATTGCTGGTACCTCCTGATAGTTACTCGCGAGGCGTTATTGCCTCCACATAAGATGAGGCAGGCTCTGCTGCGAGTCGTTCAGGCTTTTTTTCATCAGCCGTTGACCACGCTTCCGCCGTTGACATGCAGCATCTGCCCGGTGACGTAAGAGGCATCGTTGCTGGCCAGATAAACGAATGCCGGAGCGACCTCTGCAGGTTGTCCAGGCCGGCCCAGCGGCGTGTCGGCACCGAACTCGGAGACTTTCTCGGCGCTGAAGGTGGACGGGATCAGCGGCGTCCAGATCGGCCCAGGCGCGACGCCATTGACGCGAATGCCACGCGGCGCCAGGTTGATCGACAGCGAGCGGGTGAACGAGGTGATCGCGCCCTTGGTCGAGGAATAGTCGAGCAGCATCGGATTGCCCTTGTAGGCCGTCACCGAACTGGTGTTGATGATGCTCGCCCCCGGCTGCAGATGCTCCAGCGCGACCTTGGTCAGGTGGAACATGGCGAAGATGTTGGTGCGGAAGGTCTGCTCCCACTGCGCCTCGTCGAGCGCTTCGAGATTGTGCTCGGGATGCTGTTCGCCGGCGTTGTTGATGAGGATATCCAGGCGCCCCCACTTGGCGATCACGGCGTCGACCACGCACTGGCAGAAGCCGCCGTCGCCCACGTCACCGGCCAGGGCGATGGCTTCGCCGCCGTGGTACGTTACCTCGTCGAGGGTTTTCTGCGCGTCTTCATCCTCGTTCAGGTAAACCAATGCAACCTTGGCGCCTTCCAGGGCGTAGTGCACGGCAACGGCGCGGCCGATACTGCTGTCGCCGCCGGTGATGATCGCCACCTTGCCGGTCAGCTTGCCGGCAGCGCGGTAATCATCGGCAAGGTAGATCGGCTCAGGGTGCATGGCGTGTTCGACACCAGGTTGCCGCTGCTGATGCTGAGGCGGCAGGGTCTTGTCGTTCATCCTTCGCTCCTCCTTTCGCTGGTGTTCAGACGGCCTTCAGCTGCGGGCTCGCAGTCATCACCGGATGAGTCTTGTGGCGATTCTCGAAGCAGAAGTTGGTGGCCTGCACGTAGCCTTCGGCCGAACCGCAATCGAAGCGGCGACCCTTGAACTTGTAGGCCAGCACACAGCCCTGCTGGGCCTGCTTCATCAGCGCGTCGGTGATCTGGATCTCGCCGCTCTTGCCCGATTCGGTCTGCTCGATCAGCTCGAAGATATCCGGCGTGAGGATGTAGCGGCCGATGATCGCCAGGTTCGACGGTGCATCTTCGGGGTTGGGTTTTTCCACCATCCGCTCGATGCGGAAGATGTCGTCGCGCAGCGCTTCGCCGGCGATCACGCCGTAGCGCGAAACCTCCTCCATCGGTACTTCCTGAATGGCGACGATGGAACAGCGGAACTGTTCGTAGAGTTTGACCATCTGGGCCAGCACGCCGTCGCCTTCCAGGTTCAGGCACAGGTCATCGGCCAGCACCACGGCGAACGCCTCGTCGCCGATCAACGAGCGGCCGGTGAGGATGGCGTGACCGAGGCCTTTCATCTCGATCTGGCGGGTATAGGAGAAGGTGCATTGATCGATCAGGTGGCGTACACCACTTAAGGATTTTTCCTTGCCGGTGTTGGAAATCTCGTGTTCCAGCTCGTAGCTGATGTCGAAGTGGTCTTCCAGCGAACGCTTGCCACGGCCGGTGACGATGGCAATTTCATGCAGCCCGGCTTGCAGTGCTTCTTCGACGCCATACTGGATCAACGGGGTGTCGACCACCGGGAGCATTTCCTTGGGCATCGACTTGGTAGCGGGAAGAAAACGGGTGCCGTAACCGGCTGCGGGAAACAAACATTTCTTGATCATGAGTTCTATACCAATTGAGTGACTCGGTAATAGAACCTGACCCGTTTAGAACCTTTACGGTTCAAGATATTTCAGCAGGCGCCGTTTCGCTGCTGCACGTTTTGCAACGTTCGGCACCTCGACCTCAGCACGTGGATGCCGAGGCGCCGCTGCAAGCAAGAAGCCCTCCCTATGCGGGATAACGGCTCACTTCGATCAGATTGCCGTCCGGGTCGCGAAAGTACACCGACTCGATAGGGCCAATGGCGCCGGTGCGCGCCACCGGCCCCTCTTCCACCGTCACGCCCTGCTCGGCCAGATGGGCCATGACTCGCTCCAGTGGCCACAGGGTGATCAGGCACAGATCGATGGCGCCTGGTGTCGGCTTGATCGCCTTGGGCTCGAACTCACGCCCGGCCTGATGCAGATTGAATTTCTGCTGACCGAATAGCAGAGCACTGCGCCCGGCGCCGAAACGCTCGTGGCGCATGCCCAGTACGCGCTCATAGAAATCGACGGTGGCGTCGATATCCGCCACCGTCAGTACCAGATGGTCCAGTCTCTCGATCATGCTCAATGCCTGTCCAGAAGATGAAAACGCGGCAACCCCAGGTGCCAGTGGATTGCCGTCAGACGGGCGGCCAGCACTACCAGCGGCCTTCGACAACTGAGGACACGCACGGCTCGCCTAACATTCCCTACTAGCGCGGCTCAATATGGGCCAGGAAACACTGAACGGTCAGTGATGGTTTGTCGAGTGCTCGATCCCACCTTTCACTGCCTCTGCGGATGTCGTGCGGAATTAGTACCTCTTGACCAACGTTCAGCAAGCAGCCAACCCTGGATAACCAGGGTTGGCCTGGTTCACACACGCTTACGGGCCAGTCCCCTAGGTCAACCTGCCAATAACACACCCCCCGCTCCCGCTGAAGCCAACCCGAGCACTCGGGTCAGCACGGCCGCCTTGATCGGAAACCAGCGGGCCAGCGCATAGCCGGCAGCATGAAGAGTCGAGGTCGCGATCACGAAACCGATCGCATACGCCGCCGGGCTGCTCATCTCCGGCAATTCGAGACCATGGGCCATGCCGTGAGCCAGCCCGAAGAGGCCGGTGATGCCCAGGGCAAGCGCTACCGGTGGGCGCGCCGCTGCAGCGACCAACAACCCCAAGGCGAGCACCGAGGCCGCGATGCCGGTTTCCAGGTAGGCAATGGCGATCCCATCGAACCCCAGCAGGCCACCGAACAACATGCCGCCGACGAAGATGACGGGCAGCAGCCAGCACGCCCTGCCGCTTTGTTGTGCGGCCCAGAGACCGACCGCGAACATTGCCAGCAGGTGGTCCATTCCGCCCAGGGGGTGGCCCACACCCGCCAGCAGGCCCGATTCACCATGCCCCGGATGGGCAAAGGCGAACAGCGGCAGCAGGCACAAGGCTGCGCCCAGAGAAAGTCGTATCGATCGAGTGGGTTGCATGAAAACACTCCTGGATGCTGAGAAAAGGACTGACGCTCGGATCATCGGCGCAAGGCTTCAACGACGCGGCGGTTTGGGGAATGGGCCACGGGCTTGCTCATAGGCGTGCGCCACGCGCAGGGCCAGGGCGTCCTTGAAACGTGGCGCGACGATCATCATGGCCACCGGCAGCCCATCCGCCAGGCCGGTGGGAATCGAGGTCGCCGGGTGGCCGGTGAGGTCGAACGGTGCGGTATTGGTGAGCATGTTCAGCGCGCTATGCACGTACTCCTCGATCGGCGCATCCGCGGCGGTCAGCGGGGTCGCCACGAAGGGCATGGTCGGCATCACCAGCACATCGAAATCCTTGAACGCCTCGTCGTATTGGCGAGTGAGTTCCGGCACCAGCATGCGCGCCTTGGCGTAGCAGGCACCGTGCAGGTTCTTCAGGCTGTAATGGCCGGTCAAGGCCACGGCCCGAACACTGCTGGACAAGGCATCGGCGTGCTCGCGACGCTTGGCGCCGAAGTAGCTCATGATGTCCGGATCGTAATAGCCATCCACGTTCATGCCGTAGCCGTTGCCTTGCAGCATCTGATACGCCGCGCCATCGGTGGCGATGACGTTCCACATGTGCAGCGCCACGCCCGAGTGCCAGGGGGCGCTGGCTTCGCCTACCGTCGCGCCAAGGCTTTGCAACTGGGCAACCGCTGCTCTGACCTGAGCATCCACCTGGGCCTGGGACACGCCGGGAATCGCGAAACCTTCACGCAGCACGCCGACGCGCAGCCCGGCCACGCCCTGATCCAGGGTGGCCATACAGGCGACGGCCGGTGGGTTCTTCTGGCGGGAGTCGAGACCGTCGGCCCCCGCGATGACATCAAGCATCAGCGCCACGTCATGCACGTTGTTGGCCATCGGGCCGACGTGATCGATGGTTCTTTCGATGGGGAAAGCCCCGGTGTAAGGCACCAGGCCGTAGGTTGGCTTGTGGCCGACGATGCCGCTCCAGGCCGAGGGCATGCGGATCGATCCGCCCTGATCTCCGCCAATCGCCATGTCGACCTCCTCGAGCGCCACCAGCACGGCACTGCCGCTGGAGGAACCACCGGCATTGCGGCTCGGATCCCAAGGGTTTCTCACCGGTCCACTGGCGGCGGTGAAGCTGGCGCCGGAGAAGCACAGATCCTCGCAAACCGACTTGCCGACCACCGTCGCGCCCGCAGCGAGCAGGCGTCTGACCACAGTTGCATCCTCTGAGGGAATGTAGCCGTCCAGGCTGAGCGAGCCGTTGGCCATTGGCACGCCGGCCACGGAAACGTTGTCCTTGATCACCACGGTCTTGCCGGCCAGCGGGCCTTGAGCGGCGCCCGCAATATGGGTTTTCACGTACCAGGCGCCGTGCCGATTATCGGCATCGGCCACCTTGCTATGGTCGCGCTGCGGAGGTTGCTGCGCCACCGTCGCCGCATAAAGCGCGTCGATGGCTTCGTAAGAACTCAGGGTTTCATCGGCCAGGGAGAGAAACGACGCCATCTGTGCGTCGCTCAGGTGGTAACCATGGTCTTGCGCTGCAATCAGAAAATCAGCCTTGCTCGGGCGTTTCACGGACATGGGGAGTTCTCCAGGTATGAGTTGAAGGCTGCCGCGCTCAGGCAGGCAACCATTGACTCGAGCCAGTTGCGCGCTTGCGCAGGTACGGCTCGCTCCGGAGGACCCCGTTGTCCAGGCCGGCCACTGCGCGGGGCCCCATACCTGCCGAATCAGGGCGTATGGCGACCAGCGCGCAGAAAGAGGGTCCGGCCCACCGGGCCGGACGCTCGGGATCAGGCTTGTTGAAACAGCTCGTGGGCCTTGACCAACGCCTCGGCGATCTTTTCCACCGGTACGCGTTTGGCCATGGCCTGATCGCGCAAGGCGTTGTAGGCGTCGATTTCCGACATGCCCTTGGTTTCGATCAGGATGATCTTGGCCTGCTGCACGGTGCGTATCACGGCCATCCGCCCCTCCAGCCGCTTGACGTGCTTTTCACGCTCACGCGCCTTGCGCGATTGGTTCAAGGTCAGCGCCAAGGCCGTGAGCAGGCCGAACGAGCGAACAGGCGACGGGATCACCGAGCAGGCATTGAGCTGCAGCAACGCCTCGACGATGATCGGGTTTTCATAGGCGATCACCGGGATGATCGGTGGCGTGCTGGCATGCAGCAGCCAGGGTGTCTTGGTCGACAGGCTTTCCGGGGATACCGCCAGCACGATCACGTCGACCTCGGTATTGAGTCGCTCGGGAATGGGCCATTGCACCCGTACCTGACAGCCGATGCGCTGCAGTTGCGCAATCAGGTTACGACCATCCTCATCATCCGGATGCACCACCAGCACGCAGATATCGCGCACATCCTTGATCCCTGCGCTGCTGTCACTGCGTTGCCGTTTCTTGGCCGCGCGCAAGGTCATAGCGGCCTCCCGGAGTACCCGTCATTCAAGCGCGGCGCAATGGCGTATGGGTCGGGTTTGAGCGCGCTCTGGCTTTCATAGAGGATGTCGAACTGTCCCTCGGCGTTGGCCCGCCCGATGCGCGAGAACAGGTAGGTGTGATGGTTGTGCGCATCGACCCGCACGCGCCCCTGAGGTGCCTCGAATTCCAGGCCGCGCATCGCTTGCAGCACGTCATCGACCTCGGTACTGCCTGCGATGAGTATTGCCTTGGCCAACAGGTGGGTCTGGAAGTAGGCGGCTTCCCAGCACCGGTCGGTGACCTGCTCCTGGCCGAACAGGGCACGATACTCGGCGATGCACTGACGGTTGATCGCGCTGTCGACCGACTGAAAGTAGGTCGCCGCCGATATGTGCCCGGCCCCCAGATGAACGCCCATCTGCTTGATGTCGGTCTCGCTGGCGGTGAGGCTGGCGATCGGCATGCTGGCCGGATCGAAACCGGCATCGGCATAGGCCTGATACAGGTGCGCCATGGATTCGCCGACGACGGTGGAGAAGATGAAGGACGGCTGCAGTTCCCTGACCTTGACCATGAGCTTGGCGAAGTCCTCGGGCCGGGCGTTCTTCAGCGGCAGGTAATATTCGCCCAGCTTGGTGCCTCCCCGTTCGTATAGCAGGTCGCTCATCAGCCGGTTGGTCTCATAGGGGTAAACGTACTCGGAGCCGATCATCAATACCCGGTTGCCGAAGTGATCGAGCATGTAATTACCCAGCGGCACGGTGTTGTGATTGGGGGTCGCGCCGGTGTAGATGATGTTGCGCGAATACTCGAAGCCTTCGTAGTACACCGGGTACATCAGCAGTGCGTCATGGCGCTCGACGATCGGAAGTGCGGCCTTGCGGGCGGCGGAGGTGTAGCAGCCGAAGAAGAAGCGCAGGTTCTCCTCGCGGATCAACGACTCGATATGCATGGCATACAGCGCCGGGGTCGAATCGGGGTTGCGGGTGATCAGCTCAAGAGGCTGCCCCCCTACGCCACCGGTTGCATTGATCTGCTCGATCGCGAATTGCGCGCCGCGCATTGTCGAGCGCTCGGCGGCCGCCGTGACACCAGTATCGGAAAACAGACCGCCTATGCGGATCGCCATGCCTAATCAACCTTGTTCAACGTGAGGCCAAGCGCCAGCATCCGTCAGGAGGCGAGCCCTCGGCAAAGAGTCATCATGCAAAAAGTCGGTGAGCGCTGACCGTGAGGTTCACGGCTGCAATCAGGCTGTCTGTGCCTGAAACCGGCGCGACTGCGCTGTCGAGGCCGGTCATGCGAGGGGCCTTCCACACCTGCCGGAAATGGGCGTGTGACAAGAAACCCTGCGAGGGTAATGCACCTGTATGCAGATTGTGGGCCATTGCCCTTTTCATCGGCCGGCTCGTCGAACCCGGCCACGGGAGCGGTGGTTTATCGGCAGCATGAGCCGCATGAAGCGCTGACGATTTTGGTGCAAAGGCGCAGCACTTGCACCACAACAGCGCAAGACCGGTTCGTCGTGCAATTAATGTAGGGAATAACGAGGTAGCCCTGATCAGGCCATCTCGGGTAATTGGCACCCCCTTTGCAATCACCCTCTCGAGACATCACGCTGACTGCCTGCCCTACGCCCACTTGGCAAGTAGGGAGACAGCAGCGTACGACTGGATCGGACACAGTTGTCCCGCCAGATTCGGCACAAGAAGCCTGACCTCCCGGTTATTCGTTTGACCGGGACGTCGGGCTTTTTTCATTCCAGGGGGAAAATGAAATGCACAACGACACGTACCGTTTGATCAAGCGCGCTCTGTTTCTAGGGGCCTTCAGCCTGTTGCCACTTGCCTTGGTCAGCCAGGCGCAGGCAGCAGAAACCGTCAAGGTGGGAATCATCCATTCGCTCACCGGCACCATGGCCATGAGCGAAGCCTCGGTGGTGGATGCGGAAAAACTCGCCATCGATGAAATCAATGCCAGCGGCGGCGTGCTGGGCAAGACCATCGAGACGATCGTCGAAGACGGTGCAAGCGATTGGCCGACCTTCGCGGAAAAGGCACGCAAGCTGCTGGAAAGCGATCGTGTGGTGGTCACGTTCGGTGCCTACACCTCAGCCTCGCGCAAGGCCGTGCTGCCGGTCTTCGAGCGTAACAAGGGCCTGCTGTACTACCCGACATTCTACGAGGGGCTGGAGAAGTCCCCGGCCATCATCTACACCGGCGCCGAAGCCTCGCAGCAAACCCTGGCCGCGGTTGGCTGGCTGATGGCCAACAAGGGCAAAAGCGTCTACCTGATCGGCTCCGACTACATCTGGCCACGCACCACCAACAAGCTCGCCCGTGCATCGGTGAGCAAGCATGGCGGCTCGATCGTCGGCGAGGACTACCTGCCCCTGGGCAGCATCGAATTCTCTTCGGTCATCAACAAGATCAAGGCCGCCAAGCCCGACATCGTCCTGTCGACCGTCGTCGGCGGTTCCAACGTCGCGTTCTACAAACAGCTCAAGGCCGCAGGCATCGACAGTAGCAACCAGACCCTGATGGCGCTGGCCGTTACCGAGGAGGAGGTCACCGGCATCGGCGCCGAAAACCTTACGGGATTTCTGACCTGCATGAGCTACTTCCAGAGTCTGGAGAACCCGGTCAACGAAAAATTCGTCGCCGCATTCAAGGCACGCTACGGCGACAAACGCGTGGTGGGCGACCCGATGGCTGCCGCCTACACCGCGGTGTACCTGTGGAAGAAAGCCGTGGAGAAAGCCGGCAGCTTCGACGTTCCAGCAGTGATCGCGGCGTCTTCGGAATTGACGCTCGATGCGCCTGAAGGTGAGGTCAAGGTGCACAAGGACAACCATCACCTGTGGAAACGCGCGCGCATCGGCGCCATCAACGCCCAGGGCCAGGTCGACGTGATCTACGAGTCCGCGCCGATAGAACCCAACCCCTTCCCGAAACTGTGAAGCTAGGCCCGGCGCGACCCGCCTCGCGCCGGCGGCCGTCGTCCCGCGTTCCTGAAACGGGTTCGCCCATGTGCAGCGACAGGTAGTGACGCAATGACTCTCGATATTCTGATCATGCAGGTGTTCAGTGGCTTCTCACTGTTCTCGGTACTGGTGCTGATGGCGCTGGGGCTAACCATCGTCTTCGGCCTGATGGGGGTCATCAACATGGCCCACGGCGAGCTGATGGCGCTGGGGGCGTACATGACCTACGTTACCTCACTGGTGTTCCAGCGCCATTTCCCCGAGCTCATGGGCTGGTATTTCATCATCGGCATCGGTGCCGCCTTCGTGGTGACCTTTGCCTTCGGCCTTCTGCTGGAGCGCTGCTTCATCCGCTTCATGTACAACCGCCCGCTGGACACCCTGCTGGCCACCTGGGGCCTGTCGCTGGTGCTGCAACAGGTGTTTCGCCAGGTGTTCGGCCCCAAGGAAGTCAGCGTGCCGACGGTGGAATGGCTGCAAGGCGCCTGGAAGATCAGCGAGACCCTGGAACTGCCCCTCAACCGCATCTTCATCATCGGCCTGACGTTCGTCATTGCCGGTGCGGTGTTCCTCTTCCTGTACCGCAGTCGTTGGGGGCTGCGTATCCGCGCGGTGACCCAGAACCGTGCCATGGCCGGTGCGGCGGGCATCAACACCGCTCGCGTCGACGCCGTGACATTCGCCCTGGGCTGTGGCCTGGCCGGGATCGCCGGCAGCTCGTTCACCATGCTCGCCTCGACGGGACCGATGAGCGGCCAGCAGTACCTGGTGGACACCTTCATCGTCGTCGTCTTCGGCGGCGTCGAAAGCCTGCTCGGAACCTTTCTCTCCGCCTTCGCCATCGGCCAGACGCAGATATCGCTGGAGTATCTGACCACCGGTTCCATGGCCAAGGCGATCACCCTGATGGTGGTGATCGTGTTGCTGTTCTTCCGCCCCAACGGCCTGTTTGCCGCGAAAGTGAGACGTTGAGATGAACGACATGACGGAAAAGCCACTGGCCCGGCCTCAGGCCCCCTCCCGTGTTCCGCGCTGGCTCAGCGCGGGCTGGTTACCCCTGCTCGAGCGACATGCCCTGATCTGGCTGTCGATCCTGCTACTGATCGTCCTGCCGTTGAGCCTGGGGGACTTTCGCCTCGGGCTGGCCGGCAAGTACCTGAGCCTGGCGTTCTGCGCGCTGGGCATGGTGCTGATCTGGGGCTACGGCGGCATCCTCAGCCTCGGCCAGGGCATCTTCTTTGGCCTGGGTAGTTACATGATGGCCATGTATCTCAAGCTGGAAGCGACTGCCAACGATGAAGCAGCCAGTGCCCTGGCTGCCTTCTACGGATCGGCCCTGCCGGACTTCATGATCTGGAACAGCGTCGAGGCGTTGCCCTGGTGGTGGAAGCCGTTCGAGTCAGCGACTTTCACCCTCTTGGCGATCCTGATCATCCCCCCGCTGCTGGCATTCGCGTTCAGCTACGCCTACTTCAAGAAGCGCGTTGGTGGCGTGTATTTCTCCATCATCACGCTGTCCCTGGCCGCGATCATGTCGATCCTGATCATCGGCCAGCAAGGCTATACCGGGGGCGTCAACGGCCTGACCGATTTCAAGACCGCGTTCGGCCTGAGCCTGCAGACACCCCAGACCCCCTGGATCCTGTACCTGATCACCACTCTGCTGCTGCTCGGCTGCGTGGCGCTGTTCGGGCTCATTCTGCGCAGCCGCCTGGGCAAGGTGGTGGTGGCCATCCGTGACCGGGAAGACCGCGTGCGTTTCTCCGGCTACAACACGGCGTTGTTCAAGGCCTTCATCTTTGCCGTTGCCGCACTGGTTTCGGCCCTGGGTGGGGTGATGTTCACGCTCCAGGTCGGCCTCGCCTCCCCCTCTCTGGTGGGCATCATCCCCTCCACCGAAATCGTCATCTACGCAGCACTGGGCGGGCGTCTATCACTGGTCGGCGCGGTGTACGGCACGCTGCTGATCGGCGTGGCGAAAACCTACCTGTCGGAGAACTTCGTCAACTTCTGGCAGTACTTCATCGGCTTCCTGTTCATGGGCGTGGTGCTGTTCCTGCCGACGGGGCTGGCCGGGCTGTTGCAGCGCTTTAGCAACAAGGAGCAGCGGCCATGAGTGCGATATTGCTGAGCGTCGAAGACCTGACCGTGTCCTTCGATGGTTTTAAGGCCGTGGACAACCTCAACTTCTACGTCGAGGAAAACCAGGTGCACGTGGTGATCGGTCCCAACGGGGCCGGCAAGACCACCCTGCTGGACATGATCTGCGGCAAGACCCGCCCCAGCGCCGGAAGCATCCGCTTCAGGGACCTGCAACTGGCCAACATGATCGAGTACCAGATCACCCGTGCCGGGGTCGGTCGCAAGTTCCAGAACCCTTCGGTGTACGAAGACCTGACCGTGCGCGAGAACCTGGACATCTCCTCGCCGGACAAGCGCGGCATCTTCAACTGCCTGTTCGCCCGCCAGGACAAGGCCCTGCAGGCCGAAATCGAACGCACCGCCGAGATGATCTTTCTGCACGACCAGTTGAGCCGCAAGGCCGGGTTGCTGTCCCACGGCCAGAAGCAATGGCTGGAAATCGGCATGCTGCTGATGCAGCGCCCCGAACTGCTGTTGCTGGATGAGCCGGTGGCCGGCATGAGCGCCGGCGAGCGGGAGAAGACCGCCGGCCTGCTCAAACAGATCGCCAAGGGCCGCGCCATGGTCATCATCGAGCACGACATGGAGTTCGTGAAATCGGTGGCCGACAAGGTCACCGTTCTGCACCAGGGCAAGACCCTGGCCTACGGCTCGATGGACCAGGTGCAAAACGATCCTCGCGTCATCGATGTCTACCTGGGGCACTGAGCATGCTGACCGTCAACAACCTCAACGTGTATTACGGCGACAGCCACGTGCTGCGCAATCTGGAGCTGACTCTGGCGCCCACCGAATCCCTGGCGATCATGGGCCGCAACGGTATGGGCAAGACCACCCTGCTCAAGAGCCTGGTGGGCATGCTGCCCGCGCGCAGTGGCAGCATCAGGCTGGCGGGCGAGGAACTGACCGGGCGCAAGAGTTACGACCGGGTCGCGGCAGGTGTCGGTTTCGTGCCCCAGGGGCGGATGATCTTTCCGTACCTGAGCGTCGAAGAGAACATTCTGAGCGGCATGCAGGCCGCACCGGCCGCGCCGATCCCCAACTACATCTACGAGTATTTCCCGGTGCTATTCGAGATGCGCCGACGCAAGGGCGGCAACCTGTCCGGAGGCCAGCAGCAACAGCTCGCCATCGCCCGGGCACTGGTCTCCAACCCCAAGGTGCTGATCCTCGACGAACCCACCGAAGGCATCCAGCCGTCGATCATCAAGGACATTGCCCGCGCCCTGAACCTGCTGAAAAAAGAACGCGGGTTTTCCTTGATCGTCTCCGAGCAGGTGCTGTCGTTCGCCATGGCCGTGGCCGACCGTTACCTGATCCTCGAGAAGGGCGAGTTCGTGCACAGCGAGGTGCATGAAACCCTCGATCGCGAGCGCATCCTGCGCTACCTGACCATCTGAATTCGGCACGGGAGACCACGCCATGTTGATACTCGAACGCATCGTCGGCCAGGCCAGCGACCCAGCCCTTGCCGAACGGCTGCATGACCTCAGCCACAACGGCCGGGTCGAAACCCTGAGCCTTTCGGCCAGCGACATCCAGCGCCATCGCCTGCGCCTGGCCAGCGACCATGGTACCGACTGCGCCATTCGCCTGGAGCGCCATCAGCAGTTGCGCAATGGCTCGGTGCTGATGCTCGACGCCGAGCGAGCCATCGTCGTGCAGATGCAGGATCAGCAATACCTCTCGCTGCGCCCCCGGGACGCCGCTGCAGCGCTGGAGCTGGGGTATTTCGCCGGCAACATGCACTGGAAAGTGCGTTTCGCCGACGACCAGCTACAGATCCCGCTGCACGGCCCGGAAGCCGATTACCTCGAACGCCTGGCACCGATGCTGGCAGACGGCCGAGTGTCGCGTTCATGAATGCCTTGCACAGCAGTCTGTTGGCCCTGCAACAGGCCGACAGCTTTTTCCCCGGGGGCGCGGTGGCCTGGTCATGGGGGCTGGAGACCCTGGTTGCCGATGGCCGCCTGGGCGCCGGAATGTCGCTCCCTCGTCGCCAACGTGGCGTGCAGCGCGATCGCAGCGCCGAGGTCAGCGGGTTCGTCGAAGGCCAGTTGCGGCACCGCTGGGCCGGTTTCGACCGGACTTTCCTGTCCGCGGCCTGGCATGCCGCGTCCGACATTCAGGGCCTATGCGCCCTGGACGCACAGGTCGAGGCCTTGACCCTGGCCGAGGAACTGCGCCAGGGCTCGCGCCGGGTAGGGCAGTCGCTGCTGGGTGTGCACCTGGCCATGGGCACCCCGGGTGCCGAGGCCTATCAGCGCTGCGTACTGGCGGGCGACGCGCCGGGGCATCTGGCCGTGGTGCAAGGGTGGCTCTGGCAACGCCTGGGCATGGATCACGAGCACTGCCAGCTCGCCGCCGCTCATGGGCTGTGCACCGGGCTGGTCAGCGCGGCCGTTCGCCTGGGCGTGATGGGCCACCTCGATGCGCAACGGGTGCTGACCGCCATCCAGCCGCTGCTGCTGGACATCCTCGCCCGGCCCGTACCCGACCTTGAAGACGCCTGCGGCTTCACCCCCATGGCCGAGATTGCCGTGATGCGCCACGAAACCCAGGAACTCCGACTTTTTGCCAATTGAGGCGATGGCTCGACACAGGAAGCTTAAATATGTTGCTGACCCCGACAGAACTCGAACGGCTGACGCTCTACAGCGCCGCCGAACTATCGCGCAAACGCCGCGCCAAGGGCCTGCGCCTGAATTTTCCGGAAGCCAGCGCGCTGATCGCCGACGAGATACTCGAAGGCGCGCGCGAAGGTCGTAGCGTCGCCGAGCTGATCGGCTTCGGCTCGACCATCCTCAGCACCGACGACGTGCTGCCCGGTGTCGCCGACCTGCTGCCGGTGCTGCAGGTGGAAGGCACCTTTCCCGACGGCACCAAGCTGGTCACCGTGCACCAGCCGATCCGCCCCGGCCGCCTGGCGCTGGCGAGCCTGCCCACACCGGGGGAAATCATTTCGCCGGAGGGCGACATTCAACTGAGCAGCGGCCGCCCCACCGCTACCCTGCGCGCCCTCAACACCGGCGACCGCCCGGTGCAGGTCGGCAGCCACTATCACTTCTTCGAGGTCAACAAGGCGCTGGATTTCCCCCGGGAAATCGCCTTCGGCATGCACCTGGACATCCCGGCCGGCACGGCCGTGCGCTTCGAGCCTGGCGAGCTGCGCGAGGTGCGACTGGTGCAGTTCGGCGGCAGCGGTGACATCCACGGTTTCAGCGGCCTGACCAACGGCAACCTGCACGACCCCGCCTGCAAGGCTGCTGCCCTGCAGCGCGCCCGCGCTCAACAGTTCAAGGGAGCCTGAGCATGGCCACGATGACCCGCAAAGAATACGCCGCCATGTACGGCCCCACCGTCGGCGATGCCGTGCGACTGGGCGACACCTCGCTGCTGGCCGAGGTCGAGTTCGACCATGCGGTGCCTGGCGACGAATGCCTGCACGGCGGCGGCAAGACCCTGCGCGACGGCATGGGCCTGATGCCGGGGCACGACAGCAACGACGGAGCCCTGGACATGCTGATCTGCAATGCGCTGATCATCGACCCGGTGCTCGGTATCGTCAAAGGCGACATCGGCATCAAGGACGGCAAGATCGTCGCCATCGGCAAGGCCGGCAACCCACAGGTCATGGACGGCGTGCATCCGCAACTGATCTGTGGCGTGGCGACCACCGTGCGCGACGCCGAGGGTTTGATCGTCACCCCCGGCGGCATCGACGTGCACGTGCATTTCGACTCGGCGCAGCTCTGCGAGCACGCACTGGCGGCAGGGCTGACCACCTTGATCGGCGGCTCGCTAGGGCCGATCACGGTGGGCATCGACTGCGGCGGCGAATGGAACGTGGGCAAGATGCTGCAGGCCTCCGAGGCCTGGCCGATCAATTTCGGTTTTCTCGGGCGCGGCAATTCCAGCAAGCCCGAATCCCTGCTCGGGCAACTACGCGGTGGCTGCCTAGGCCTGAAGATCCACGAAGACTGGGGCGCCATGCCGGCGGTGATCGACACCTGCCTGAAGGTCGCCGACGAATACGACTTCCAGGTGCAGTTGCACACCGACACCCTCAACGAATCGGGGTTTCTGGAAGACACTCTGGCGGCCATCGGTGATCGCACCATTCACATGTACCACACCGAGGGCGCGGGGGGCGGGCATGCGCCGGACATCATCAGCGTGGCCGGCAAGGCCAACTGCATCCCCTCTTCCACCAACCCGACCAACCCCTACACCCTGAATACGTTCGACGAGCATCTGGACATGATCATGGTCTGCCATCACCTCAACCCGGACGTGCCGGAAGACGTGGCGTTCGCCGAATCCCGGGTGCGCCCGCAGACCATCGCAGCCGAAGACATCCTGCATGACACCGGGGCGATCTCGATTCTCGGTTCGGACAGCCAGGGCATGGGGCGGATCAACGAAGTCATCTGCCGCACCTGGCAACTGGCCTCGAAGATGAAAGACCAGCGCGGCCGCCTGCCGGAAGAAATCACCGCCCTGGGCGACAACGAACGGATCAAGCGCTACATCGCCAAGTACACCATCAACGCGGCGCGGGTGTTCGGCATCGACCGCTACATCGGCTCGCTGGAGCCGGGCAAGCTCGCCGACCTGGTGCTATGGCGCCCGGCGTTCTTCGGCGTCAAGCCGGAGCTGGTGATCAAGGGCGGCTTCATCGTGCACGGCGTGATGGGGGATTCGGCTGCATCGCTCTACACCTGCGAACCCTTGGTCATGCGCCCGCAGTGGGGCGCATTCGGTGAGGCCCCGCAGGCGCTGTCGGTGAACTTCGTCAACCGCCTGGCCGTCGAGTCCGACACGGCCGCCAGGCTCGGCCTGAAAAAGGCCCTGCTGCCCGCCATCGGCACCCGCACCTTGCGCAAGTCCGACATGCTGCACAACGACGCCTGCCCCGAGATTCGGGTCGATCCGCAGACATTCGACGTATACGCCGATGGCGAACGCCTGACCTGCGAGCCGGTCAGCGAAGTCCCGCTGGCCCAGCGCTACATGCTGCGCTGAACCCTACTGGTACGAGGAACCCGATGATGAACACCCCACTCACTGCACAGCCGGCCGCCGGGCCGGTTCCCCACCCCGGTGCCGCACGTGTAGGGATAGGCGGGCCGGTCGGCTCGGGCAAGACCCGCCTGCTGGAACAACTGATTCCGCGCTTCATCGCCCGAGGCACCGAACTGGCGGTGATCACCAATGACCTGGCGACTCGCGAGGATGCCGAGCGGGTCAGGCGCAGCGGGCTGATCGACCCGGAGCGAGTGCGCGCCGTGGAAACCGGCGCATGCCCGCACACGGCCATCCGCGAAGACCCGACACTGAACCTGCAGATGGCGGACGAGCTCGAAGCGCGTTTCGAGGGCCTCGACCTGCTTCTGATCGAGTCGGGAGGCGATAACCTGGCCTCGACCTTCTCTCTGGATCTGGTGGATTACTGGATTTTCGTCATCGACGTTGCAGGGGGCGACGACATTCCGCGCAAGCGAGGCCCCGGGGTGTTGAGTTGCGACCTGCTCGTCGTCAACAAGTACGACCTGGCGCCCTACGTCGGGGTCGACTTGCCGCGCATGCGCCGTGAATCCGCCGAAGCACGCGGCGCAAAGCCGGTGCTGTTCACCAACTGCGCCACGGGCGAAGGCGTCGATGCGATCGTGGAGGCCATCAGCCGCGCCGTGCTGTTCGATCGCTCATGAACGCTCCTCAGGCGCTGTTTCGACCCTTGACCGAAGCCGTTGAGCCTCAGGCGCGGATCACCTTCAGCCAGAGCGCGGCTGGCAACAGCTACATTTCGGCGCAGCAGGTGGGCTACCCCTTTCATCTGGGGCGCACGCTCAAACTGCCCGACGACCCGCCCGGCATGGCGGCGGTGTACCTGCAATCCTGTTCGGGGGGAATCTTCGCCGGGGAGCACCTGCACGTGCGATTGCACGCAGAACCTGGCAGCCAGGCCCACGTCAGTACCGGCGCCGCCACCATCGCGCATAGCATGCTCGAGCAGCCGGCACGGCAGGTGATCAGCCTGGAAGCCGGAAACGCTGCCCTGCTCGAATACCTGCCGATGACGACGATCCTGTTCCCCCACGCCAAACTGCACAGCCAGGTAAAGGTGATCCTGCATCCAGAGGCCCGGGTGATGCTGTGTGACGCGTTCTGCCTGCATGCGCCCCAAGGGAGCAACGAGACATTCGCCGCCTACCGCGCCGATCTGGAGGTGCGCAGCCCCAGCGGCCAGCTACTGGCGGGGGACAGGCTGGCCCTGAGCGGCGAGGACATGCGCCGTCGACTGCCCGGCGTCAGCGAGGGGATGCAGGCGCTGGCGACCTTCATGCTGCTGGGGCACGGCCTGCCGGTGGACACCCTCAAACAGCACCTGCGCGATGCGCTGCCTCCCCTGCCCGACAGCTACCTTGGCGTGAGCGCACTGCCCAACGATTGCGGGGTCAGCGTACGTATCATGGCCCTCGACGCAGTGGCGTTGCGACATACCCTGCACAGCGCCTGGGGCTGTGCCCGCGAACAACTGACCGGCATCACGCCCAGGCCACGGCGCAAATAAGTGCTCGTGGCCTGCCCGTCACGCTGCGAGCGAACGAGGGCGGATTCGCTCCCTATCAGGGCTTATCCAGCAGATGGAAACGTGGCAGCGCCAGGTGCCAATGGATCGCGGCCAGGCGCGCCAGCAGCACCACCAGCATGGCGGCAGCGGTATCCAGCCAGTGCGGGGTGCCGAGCATGCGCAGGCCGATAAAGGTCAGCGCGCCGGCGATACAGGCCGTGGCATAGATTTCCTTCTGGAAGATCAGCGGAATCTCGTTGCACAGCACATCGCGAATCACCCCACCAACCACACCGGTCATCACCCCCATGATCACCGCGGTGCTGATCGGCGTGCCGTGTTGCAGCGCCAGCTCGGTGCCATACACGGTGAACACGGCCAGGCCGAAGGCATCGGCGATCAGCAGGCCTTTCTCGTGAATAGGCCGGGTCATGCGCACCCAGGCCACCGTGCCCAGCGCCGCCAGGGAGGCGACCAGGATGTAGGTGTCGTCGCGAATCCAGCTGACCGGATGATTGTCCAGAATCAGGTCGCGCAGCGTGCCGCCACCCAGCGCAGTGACGATGGCCATCACCAGAACGCCGAACAGGTCCATGGACTTGCGCCCCGCCATCAGCGCACCGGTGATGGCAAATACCGCTACGCCGAACAGGTCGGCGACATAGAAAAGCTTTTCCATGCAGTCCTCAGCGGCTGACCGGCGTACGCAGGGTGACGAACTCCTCGGCGGCGCTCGGGTGCACGCCGATCGTTTCATCGAAGATCTGCTTGGTCGCACCGGCCTTCAGCGCAACAGCCAGGCCCTGGACGATCTCGCCGGCCTCCGGGCCGACCATGTGGCAGCCGAGCACGCGGTCGCTGTCGGCATCGACCACCAGCTTCATCAGCGTGCGCTCCGGGTTCTCGGTCAGCGTCAGCTTCATCGGGCGGAAGCGGCTCTCGAAGATCTTCACCTTGTGCCCGGCTGCGATGGCCTGCTCTTCACTCAGGCCAACGGTGCCGATGTTCGGCAGACTGAACACGGCGGTAGGGATCATGCTGTAATCCAGCGGCCGGTATTCCTCGGGCTTGAACAACCGACGCGCCACGGCCATGCCTTCGGCCAGCGCAACCGGGGTCAGCTGCACGCGGCCGATCACGTCGCCAAGGGCGAGAATCGACGGCGTGGAGGTCTGGAACAGATCATCAACCTCGATATAGCCGCGCTTGTCCAGCTTGACCTCGACGTTTTCCAGGCCGAGGTTGTCCAGCATCGGCCGTCGGCCGGTGGCGTAGAACACGTAATCGGCCTCCAGTACGCGACCGTCCTTGAGCGTCGCAGCCAGGCTGCCATCGGCCTTGCGCTCGATGCTGGCGATGTCGGCGTTGAACTGCAGGTCCAGGCCTTTCTTGCTCAGCTCGTCGCGCAGGTGCTCGCGCACCGCGCCGTCGAAGCCGCGCAGGAACAGATCGCCGCGATAGAGCAGCGAGGTCTGTGCGCCCAGTCCATGGAAGATCGAAGCAAACTCCACGGCGATATAACCGCCGCCCACCACCAGTACGCGCTTGGGCAATTGCTTGAGGAAGAAGGCTTCGTTGGAGCTGATGGCGTGTTCGCGACCGGGAATATCGGGAATCTGCGGCCAGCCGCCGGTGGCGATCAGGATGCGTTCAGTGCTGTGCCGCTGGCCGTTCACTTCGACGGTATGCGCATCGACGATGCGCGCATGCCCCTCGAACAGACTGACGCCGCTGTTGGTCAACAGATTGCGGTAAATGCCATTGAGGCGTCCGATCTCGCGGTTCTTGTTGGCGATCAGCGTCGTCCAATCAAAATTCGCTTCGCCCAGCGACCAGCCGAAACCCGAGGCCTGCTCGAAGTCCTCGGCGAAATGCGCGCCGTACACCAGCAGTTTTTTCGGTACGCAGCCGACGTTGACGCAGGTACCGCCCAGGTAGCGGCTCTCGGCGACCGCAACGCGCGCACCATAACCTGCGGCGAAGCGCGCCGCACGCACGCCGCCGGAACCGGCGCCGATAACGAACAGGTCGAAGTCGTAACTCATGAGGTATCTCCTTGGCAGACGAGGAGCATACCGTAAAGGCCCGCGCTAAGCTGATAGGCAGAGGAGAACACCATGCGCCCTACCCTGACCCATCTGGCCCTGCACGTCCCCGATCTCGACGCCTGCATTGCCTTCTATCAGCGTTTCTGTGGCATGCAGGTGATCCACGAGCGCCCCGGCAAGGGCACACGCATCGTCTGGATGGCCGAGCCGGGCAAGGAACACCAGTTCATCTTCGTGATCATGCCCGGCGGCCAGGACAGGAACCTGGCCGCCAATGACTACAGCCACTTCGGCTTCGCCCTGGGCAGCCGCTCAGAGGTCGATCGCATCGCTGCCATGGCCGAACAAGCGGGCTGCCTGATCTGGCCACCGCGCGACGAACCCTACCCGGTCGGCTACTACTGCGGCCTGCGCGACCCGGCCGGCAACTACGTCGAGTTCAGCTACGGCCAGCCGCTCGGCCCCGGCTCGGAACAGATGCCCATCCCCTGAAATGCAAAACGCCACCCGAAGGTGGCGTCAGTTGGAGCATCAATGCACCGATTCTGTAGGAGCGGCGCCTCGCCACGAACTGGGGCGACGAGGCAACGCAAAGCTTCGCCCCGAGGCGGGGCTCCTACGAAAGGCTGCGCTGATAAGCAGACGTATCAGAACGCCTTGCCAGTCTTGTACAGGTGCTCGAAGCAGAAATTGGTCGCGTCGATGTAACCCTCGGCGCTACCGCAGTCGAAACGCTGGCCCTTGAACTTGTACGCCATCACACAGCCCTGCTGAGCCTGGCGCATCAGCGCGTCGGTAATCTGGATTTCGCCACCCTTGCCCGGCGGCGTGCTACGAATCAGATCGAAGATGTCCGGAGTGAGGATGTAGCGACCGATAATCGCCAGGTTCGACGGTGCGTCCTCGGGCTTGGGCTTCTCCACCATGTTGCTGACGCGGTAGATGTCATCCCGGATCATCTCGCCGGCGATCACGCCGTACTTGGAGGTTTCCTCCTTCGGCACTTCCTGAATCGCCACGATGGAGCAGCGGAACTGGTTGTACAGCTTGACCATCTGCGCCAGCACGCTATCGCCTTCCAGGTTCAGGCACAGGTCGTCAGCCAGTACCACAGCGAACGGCTCGTCACCGATCAGCGGCTGACCGCAGAGGATGGCGTGGCCCAGGCCTTTCATTTCGACCTGACGGGTGTAGGAGAAGCTGCACTCGTCGATCAGACGACGGATGCCAACCAGGTACTTCTCCTTGTCGGTGCCCTTGATCTGGTGTTCGAGCTCGTAGCTCACGTCAAAATGGTCTTCCAGCGCACGCTTGCCGCGACCGGTGACGATGGAGATCTGGTTGAGGCCAGCCTCGAGTGCCTCTTCAACCCCGTATTGAATCAGTGGCTTGTTCACCACCGGCAACATTTCCTTGGGCATTGCCTTGGTAGCAGGCAGGAAGCGCGTGCCGTAACCGGCAGCGGGGAACAGGCATTTCTTGATCATGGGACTCCCTAGTGGGGATGGTTGGAATGCGCGCTCAGTCTATCAAGCCGCGCTAGCCTTACAACTGCCGCTTGCAGGTCGACCGATGCCGCGATAAAGAAAACCCAGCTCCGCCAGCTGATCGGCGTCATAGATGTTGCGCCCGTCGAACAGCACCGGCATGCGCATCGCACCGCGAATACGCGGGAAGTCCGGCTGACGGAACTGCTTCCACTCCGTCACCAGCACCAGCGCATCGGCACCCTGGGCGACGGCATAGGGAGATTCGCTCAGCACCAGTTGCCCCGCCTCGACGGCCGCCGGATAGCGTGCGGCAACAGCTGCCGTGGCAGCAGGGTCGCAGGCCTGCACCTTGGCGCCAGCGGTCAGCAGTGCGTCGAGCAACACCAGGCTGGGCGCTTCACGCAGATCATCAGTACCGGGCTTGAATGCCAGACCCCAGAGCGCGATGACCCGCCCCTGCAAGTGGCCATTGAAATGCTCGCGCAAAGCCTGGAACAGCAGCGTCTTCTGCAGCGCATTGCGCGCCTCGACCGCACGCAGGATGCCCGGCTCGATGCCTTCGTGCTCCGCCGTGCGGATCAGCGCCTTCACGTCCTTGGGAAAGCACGAGCCGCCGTAGCCACAGCCGGCATAGATGAAGTGCGTGCCGATGCGTCGGTCGCTACCGATGCCACGGCGTACCTCCTCGATATCCACGCCCAGCCGCGCACAGATACCCGCCATCTCGTTGATAAAGGAAATCTTGGTCGCCAGAAAGGCATTGGCCGCGTACTTGCTGAACTCAGCGGCGCGCACGCCCATGCACAACAGGCGGTCGTGATTGCGCAGAAATGGCGCATACAGCCGGCGCAGCAGCTCACGCCCACGCTCGTCCTCGCAGCCGACGATCACCCGATCAGGGCGCATGAAGTCCTCGACCGCCGAACCTTCCTTGAGAAACTCCGGATTGCTCGCCACGGTCACCCGCGCCCGTTGCTCCCGACGCGCCAGACCGGCGTTGATGCGCTGCGCCACACGTTCTGCAGTGCCCACCGGCACCGTGGATTTGTCCACGATCAGACACGCATGATCGAGCCGCTCACCCAGCTCGTCGGCAACCGCCAGCACATGGCTCAGATCGGCAGAACCGTCCTCGCCACTGGGCGTGCCCACCGCAATGAAAATGACCTCGGCGCGGCGGATGCCGGCCTTCAGCTGCGAAGTGAAACTGAGCTGCCCACCCGCCAGCTGCGCCTTGAGCATCGTCTCCAGGCCAGGCTCGTAGATCGGCACCTCACCTCGCGAAAGCATCGCCACGCGCCGCGGATCTCGCTCGACGCAGACCACCTGATTGCCCATCTCGGCAAAACAGGTGGCCGTCACCAAACCTACGTAACCTGCTCCAATCACGCATATCTGCATCGCAGCATCCTCCTGGCCTATGCTGCGATTGCAACCAATCGCGGTGGCAGCGATATGACGGAACGACGAAGGAATGATGACAGGCGCCTGAAAACACCGATGTGAGGTCAGGTTCATTCGCACCTTGCCAGGATGCTGCGTGTACGCATCGCGTAAAGATGGAATGACTAGAAAGCAAAAGCCCCTGTAGGTTTACCTGCAGGGGCTTTGCGAAAGTGGCGATGAAGAAGACATTCGGGCCAGTTTAGATAGCTACCAGCCGTGCCAACCCCGCTCGTTACGAGTTTTCTGCGCCCCTCGCCGGCTCGATTAGTCGCTATTCGGCTCTATGCTTTCGACACTTAGCGAGGCCTAGCCCGCATCGACCTGCTGCCTAAAACGCTTCATTGAAGCCATCACCCTCTGGCTCTGCTCCGGGTCAATCAATGCCTCCCCGCAAGCGTCGCACCACTCGGCCTCGACCTCGGTGATAACCGTTGTCTGATCCCTGTAGGTGAACGGCATGTCTCGCTTTTCCTGCATCAGATCAGAGTTACCGCAAACAGGACACTTCATAGGCACCTCTGCACGTGAGCGGCCATCATTTCATGAAGCAAGCCAACGGGTTTAGACTTTGGCAAAATTTGGCAAGAGGCACGCCCAATGAGCACCATGAACATCTCCCTGCCGGACGCTCTCAAGAGCTTTTTTGATGAGCAAGTGAGCCAGCGCGGCTACGGCACCAGCAGCGAATACGTTCGCGAGCTGATTCGCAAGGATCAAGACCGCCAACACCTGCGTGGCCTGTTGCTTGCCGGTTCAGCCGCCACCCTGCCTCCGGCTCTGCACGCTATGCCCATGAGTTAGACCTGCCTGGCCTACGTTCCTTGCCGCTCCAGCGCTATCCCTACCTTGTGTTCTACGTCGAGCAAGACACCCACATCGATGTTTGGCGCTTGTTGCATTCTGCAAAGGATCTACCTGGCTGGTTGTCTCAACCTTAGACCTTGAATTTAACCGATCTTACTTCTATCTCTTACAAGCAAGATCTGCTCATCTAAGTGGCTTATTGCTTTTTCAATTGCGGGCTTTAGCAAGTCAAGAGACACGTTCACTTCCCTAGCCAAATCACGGACAGCCTGAGAAGTATTTCCCATATTAATGATTTCCGCATGCTCTAGGGCTTTCATCGAATAGTGTTCGGCTCTCACGCTTTCATCCGCCCTGCTTCCAGCAATAGACAACAAATCCTTATCTATAGACTGAACATATTCGGATGCTATTTTACAACACTGCTCTGCCTCTTGATTATTCAGCTTAATATTTTCAACCAATCCTCTCGCCCTACTGTAAATTCTAACAATCATTCCCGACACATCAGAGTCAATAGAAGAAAGCTCCCCAAGCAAACTTTCGTATACGACAAAATTAGAGTCGCTCAATGGGAGTATTGAAAGGTTAGGCGTCCCCTCTTCCTCGGCCAATATTTCTTCGCCATACTCAGAGTAGAAAACATCCCACGCCGCAGTTATTTCTATCTGTATTAAAACCAATGCTCTCTTGGCACCTTCCAAACTTCTAACTTTCTCCCTGGCGAATTCAAGAGCATGAGATTCCCTTGCTCCCTTTAGAGTAAAGCGCCCACCGATAATCGCGCCAAGCACACCTACAGCGAGTTCTTTAAATGGAATGGATCTTAACAGCTCCATGAAAAACTCAATCAACTCTTCACCCATAAAAACCTCAGAAGCAAAGCCAAGACCCTACTTACCCTGCAGCACAGCCCGCACCAAATTCTATAAAACCTGAACTTTACAGACGCCCCATTTACGCCGCACCACCAAAAGCAGCTCCTCCTATCATCCTCAGGTGATCCTTTGAGAGAACTCTAATTTTTGGCATATTATCCAGCAGTGCAAACTCTTCAGCCAAAGGCTTAAATTTCGCACCATCACCGGGCACTATGCAATTATAAAAAATCAAAAGAAGTTCCTGATCAGATAATTGAGCTCTAATCAGGCGAATATAAGGCCCATCCGAGAAGCCCGATTCTTTAATAAACCTAAGAACATTATATAAAAATCTGAAATAATGACCCAGCTCAAGCTGATGATCATTCCAGAATTCCTTGTACGCAAATTGCAAAGCCATTTTTTCTTTGTTGGAGACATATTGCTTATCCTTTCGCCCATTAAAGCTCTTTCGCAATCTTCGATAGAAAACGACAAAGCAATCTCTCCCCCTAGTTACCTTGCCATCCTCTGAGACCAAGTCAATCGAATCAACAATTCTGTTGTGAGTTGCTAGCATCTGGAAGAAAGTCGTCTCAAAATTTTGTTGCCGCGAATTAGCCACCTGTTCTAGTAGCGCATCGGCAGATCTTTTCAACTCCCTTCTTGATTCTCTCAGTTCTTTTTGCTGAATCACAATAGTTATCAGCAACCCCATAAAAGTAAGAAACGTAAGAATAGGATTAAGAACCCCTCCAAAAAAGTCTCCCCACTCTCCGAAGCCACTCTTTCCTATTGAAAGCAAGTTAACCAAAAAAACCAAAAAAATCGCCAAAATCGCAATCAGGAAAAGACTATATAGCGCACGATAATTTAGCTTCTTTCTAGGACTAACAATACCTAAAAAACTTTATACCCATCTCTAACCAAAGAAGCTAACGTAAATCCCCTCCCCCTAATAGAAAACCGGCAATGCATTAAAGACATTCAGATCACCCTATAAGATTGAAGTTGCTAGCGCCTAACAGTAGCACTGTCTTATACAAAAATTTAAAATTTAAAATTTAAACTTCTGCTGAGGCGAGAGCCAAGCCTTGCACCCATCAGATAACTTTACCCTAGAGACAGCTGAACGCCGCTACCTTTAGCACTCGCTATCGCTGCTTTTAAAAGATATTTATCAATAACATCTAAACCTGGAAAATCCTTCAGATTCAGTTTTGATAGTTGCAGGATGGCATCATCAGATGATGCCGGGCTATTGAGATAATTCGAAACTCTCTCAGACAACGGTATAGGAACACCAATCTCATCCAGTTGTTTCATCCATGCGGGCCTGAACCAGCTTTCCAATGCCGCTGCGTAGAAACTATAGTCTAGCTGGGCTCCGGGACTTATGCTCTTCACAATAGATTCTATAGCCATGACCTTCTGGGGAAACTTGAACTCGCAAGCTTGTAAAAATTGAAAAGCTCTATCAATAGAGGAATCATTTTCCTCTAGGCGACCAAGCTTGCCTGTAAACCAATGGAGAAAATCTGGCATTTTCTTATAATAAGAAAGTTGCGACCACGCCCAAGAAACTTGTCTAAATGAAATTCTGCCAAAGCCTTCATTTTTTTGCTTAGCAGCAAAAACAACCAACTCAGCTAAAACTCTTCTCTGTGAATTGCTTGGTTTCCCACTCCACATCAGGCTTGCAGGATTCTTCAAGAGAGCTTCCTGGGCTTTCTCTCTAAGTAGAATTAAAACATTAACACCTAATCCGCCATGTTTTTTTAGAACGTCCTCAGCAAGACCAGTCTGATCTGGAAGCTGTTCTTGTCGCCGCTTCCCTTCTTTCGAAAGAGAGTCGTAATCGACATTCATTAGAATGTAATCTGTAGATGCACCTGGATCCAGCAATACCGGAATAGTTACATTGGTTTCTATTTCTTTTGGAGGCTCATGATACAAGTAGGCATTACCAACAAAGTGGCGCATCATACGCCCAACACGCCCCCGTATATTTGCAAACGAGAAAAAATCAAAATCAACTCTATTTATTTTCTTATCATAAACAAAAACATTAGAAGCCGAGGTGTTGACACCTTCAATTAGAGTGGACGTGCAAAACAGTACTGTAATGACACCCTTATCAAATAAGCTTATGAATAACTGCCCTAACGATCTTGGCAGCCGACCATGATGAATAGCAACTCCACGCCTTACGCCAGCAGCTAGCGGCCACCCAGAGTGATAATTAGAAGCAAGCCAATCGCTTAAATAACCTCTTATTTTTGACTCAGAGCCAACTCCATTACGCACAGCAACGTCGAGTAACGCCTGCGCTGATCCTGGCGACGATGTAAAGATAAGTGATGAATCTGTCCCGACAGATTTTAAGTCAGTCAGAAAAACCTTTAACCTATCTTCGCTACTGGACCTATCAATAACATTTACAGATACCGTATTGTAATCAGTATGAAGGAATGTAAACCTCTTTGACCACACCCCCCCAACATCAATATGACTTATATTTGGACCTGCCATGAATGACTGCTTGGCAATTTTTAAGGCCCTATATAAAGCTATATTTAGCGTCTCGAAACGCCCATCCCTTCTATCGGGATCTAACTTATAAAACTCATCAACAAAAAGAAAATCAACAACCTGCACATCTTCCCTCAAGATGAAGCGCTCTTGAGTAAGAATAAAAATCGTAGGTAATTCAGCGCTATAAAAACCAGTGGCCGAAGTCACCAGTTTATATCGATCTTGAAACGTTTCCTTCAATCTTCGCCGCGTTTCATCAATCAAGGCGATGGTTGGAAGGATAATCACCACAGTATGCGGCTTCTTCAAAGAAATATAGGCATCTACCAATATGCTTTTCCCAAAGCTAGTAGGTGCACTCAGAATTAAGTTATCACCATTCAAAAGCATTAGTAAGGCCTGCATTTGCATTGAATGCAGGTAGCACTTCTTATTCAACCTAACCGAATGAGCCTCAACAACTGACTGAGTGATAAGATTAAAGCTCTCCTTATTTATATACTGATAGAGACCACACTCTTCGGCAAGATAATCTACAACCTCAGCACAACCAGGGGGTATTTGCCCTTTTTGCTTCGTTGCCAAAAGGCGAATTGCTACTTCTAGTGCTTCTTTGGATTCGCGCCCATTACAATTTATAAGTGACCCAGCGAAAGACAACGCATCAAAGACCTGGTCTGCGCTCAGGAACTCATTCGGCTTTAGCTCTCTAAGCTTTTCTAGTGCATTCATAAGAAAGACTCTAGACGCTTATCAAAGTACTTAACCACATCACGCTTGCTTCCAATCGGCACAAAGATTAACTGAAATTTTAGCGGGATATTTTTTGCGCACTCGTAGAAATAACGCCTTAGCTCGACTGTTTCCTCCTCAATCTTGGCACTGTACTCTTCGCACAGTTTATCAAAAGAAGAAACAACTTTACTCTCGTAGGCAATAAGCACAGGAAACACCGCAACTTCAAAGAGCCTATCTAGCGACGTCTGCTTTTTGAATAGCTGAATAACCTCGTCTCGCCTAGGTACGCCTTCACCGACATGACCAATCACCATAGCTTTTTCAGTGTTCAAAAAAGCCGGGATAATATGATCTTTGATTGAGGTGACAGCCTCACGGATTGCGGACTTCGGGTCTTTGTAAAACTTTGACTCCCCTAACCAAAGCTCTATTCCTTCATCGCGCGCCAAAACATGAATCCCATCAAACCCCTTGACAGTATCATTCGACGACGTTTTCAATATCAATTTACATAAAATTGGGAAGGTATTGAAATTTGTGACACAAGCCAAGTGAAGTAAGATTTCACCCAACTCACCTCGCGCACTGGTTTTTTTTGTTCTATATATATGAGCTGCTGCTCTCTCGAGAATTTCAAGGAAATTATGCGCCCCCATAGAAAGTTGGCTTTCTTGATCGAGAGCGACAAAAGGAATCCATTGAAAGATGTGATCTGCCAGCGCCCTTGAACGCCACTCCCCGCAATCAAAACCTGCACACAAGGCGACTAAAGCAGGTTTATCTAAAAAGCAAGCCCTTACTTCAAGAAGTGGATCCGGATACTTAACTCGCATTAGTTAATTCCATTTAACCCTCACAACTTTACGCAAAATAAAGAGCTAGACTAAAACTTAACCCAAAGCCAAGCTCCGCCATCCAGCTCGACCTCGTAACCTGCGCTTACCAACTCTTTAATTAAGCCTTTAAAAATCTCTTCGAGTTCTTTCTCATCTAAGCCACCTGCATTAAGCTGCAAGTCTTTGATGTCAATACTTGCTGAACTGTGCCCTAGAGAAATAGCCTTATTAATTCCACTTAAAGTTCGCCGCCTAACTTCTTCTGGAATACCAGACCTTGATAAGGAGGCAAGTTCCCTAGCTTTCGCGGCTGGAATTAACCTCTCTGGAGGGGCTATAGAAATAAAATTTGCCTCTAGCCTAGCTACTAACTCTGCATTTAGAGATCGGCCAGACGCATTTGCAGCTGCCTCTGCTCTTGCGCGAAGGTCGAGAGGCATTCGTAACTTGAATTGGGGGTCATTTCTGCTCATGTCACGGATCATGGATCACCGTGGTCTTGACAGCAATGGGACCACCGTAGTCCCCATTGCGTGAACCGCAGCGATCCCTAGCTCAAGGGTATGGGAATGGATTTTGAACAGCTCGACGCTAACAAGCTGATAGGCCCGCAACAGGACGTGGAAACCGTCGAGTCCTGGGCCGACCGCAACGGCCTGACCTACGGCACCGCGCGTGCCTGGGCAATGAAAGGCGTTCTCCCCACCGTAAAGCTAGGCAAACGCGGCATCATCAACCTGCTCCGCACTTGGCTGCAAGGAACTGAGTACGTACCGCCTCGAGATGCGCTTAGGCAGTAGCGCCTGAAAACGCCGATATGAGGCCGAGCTGATTCGTACCTTGTCAGGAAGCTGCGTGTACGCACCCTGTGTACGCGTGGCGTTTAAAAGTGATGAGCCAGAAAAGCAAAAAGCCCCTGTAGGTCTCCCTACAGGGGCTTTGCGAAAGTGGCGGTGAAGAAGAGATTCGAACTCTTGATACGGTTTCCCGTATACACACTTTCCAGGCGTGCTCCTTCAACCACTCGGACACTTCACCGGATCTCGACGTTTTAGCGTTTACCCCGTCGAGGCGCGCTAATGTAGTCGAATGTTTTCCCGATGGCAAATTTTTTTTAAAGGATTCATGCGCTTAAGAGCGAAGCGGGTTTTCCTCGCGCTTCTCGCAGGGCTGCTCGTCGAAGCGAATGTGGCCGAACAGCAGAAAACCCAGGGACATGAGCAGACCCAAGCCGAATAGCAGCAGCACGCCGGATGGGCTGCGCAGGTAGAGGGTTTCGCTGAGCACGACCGATGCCAGCAGCAGGCCGATCACAGTGACCATATAAAGGATGGAGTAGAGAGTGTTCATGGGGGGGCAGCTCCTTCGGTTCGCTGCTCACCATAAAGGCCTGGCTTTGCGTTCGACCAATTGCCATCCGGCATCGCCGCGATAGGCAGAAACACTGACCAGCCAGTCAGCCGCGGCGCTTTACCAGAGCGCTTCGGCTGAGTACCTTCTGCCCACATTCGCCCCCAAGGCTCTAACAAGGAAAACCGCCATGAGCGACCTGATCAGCTATCAACTCGAAGACGGCATCGCCACCCTCACCCTGAGCAATGGTAAGGTCAATGCCATCTCGCCTGACGTGATCGCTGCGTTCAATGCCGCCCTCGACCGCGCCGAGCAGGATCGCGCCATCGTCGTCATCACTGGCCAGCCGGGGATTCTTTCCGGCGGCTATGACCTGAAGGTGATGACATCCGGCCCGCAGAATGCAATCAACCTGGTGGCTGCTGGCTCCACGCTTGCGCGACGCATGCTCGCCCACCCCTACCCGATCATCGTCGCCTGCCCGGGTCATGCCGTGGCCAAGGGTGCTTTCATCCTGCTGTCGGCCGATTACCGTATCGGTGTGGAAGGTTCGTTCAATATCGGCCTGAATGAAGTACAGATCGGCATGACCATGCACCACGTCGGTATCGAACTGGCCCGTGATCGTCTGCGCAAGTCGGCGTTCCACCGTTCGGTGATCAATGGCGAGATGTTCGACCCGGCTGGCGCGGTAGAGGCCGGCTTCCTCGACAAGGTGGTGCCGGCCGAGCAATTGCTGGCTACCACTCAGGCGGTGGCGCAGCAGATGAAGAAGATCAACATGACCGCGCACAAGAACACCAAGCTGAAGGTGCGCAAGGCGCTGCTGGAAACCCTCGATGCCGCCATCGAAATGGACAAGCAACACCTGCTGTAAGCACTCGGTACCCCATAAATGAAAAGCGCCGCTTCCGTTTAGGTCGCGGCGCTTTTTCTTTGCGCGTCTCGCCAATTACCCCGCTGGCGAATGTCGGTGCGCGCGGCGCACCCAACGGGTCAGCCGGAATAATCCAGGGCCGTCCAGGCTCGGCTCAGGCCTTGCGCGAGCACGCAGCCGGGCTTGCTCAGTTGCTCGTTGAAGGCGGCCGGCAACAGCGTGGTTTCACCCTCTGCAGCACCATGGCGCTCGGTCAGCCACTGCAGCTTGCCGCAGTTGGGCGTTTCGATCACGTAACTGGCGGCAATGTTGGAGTGATGGCTGGGTAGTCGAATCACATCGAGCACTATGCCCGTCTCCTCGACACGCTGGCCATCGGAGACCAGCACGGCCCAGGCCTGCTCGCCCTCGATCACTAGATAGGCACCGTTGGCCTGTGGCCGATCAATCTGCGGTTGCGCGCAGCCGCTCAGCAGGGCCAATAGCACAATCGTCATCAGCATCTGTTGCATTGCCAATACCCCCCTCGCAAGGCGCCCACCTTCAGGTGGTGGACGGGTTGTTGTCGCCTAAGTGAGGCCAATATCACTCAATACTGTTTATTTGTACAGTATTTTTCGATTAGGCTATATCGCAGGTAAATGATCGATTGCACAGGAGCGCCATCATGCTGGACGTACTGCAGCTAAAACACCGAGTGAACCGCATGCCGCTGGAGCGGGTACACGAGATGGTCGAGGATCTGCAGCTCGAGGGCATCGTCACCGAGAGCCGCACCCCTTTCAATCGTCAGCACTTCAACGCCTGCTTCGCCGAGATCGAGGCGCTGCTGCAGCGCGCCGGCTACCATCGGCAACTGGATGTGGTCGGCTATCAGGGGCTGGCCTATGCGCTGTTCGATCCAGCTCGCTGGGAAGCCGTCGAAGTGCTGCGCTGGCTGCGCGACTTCGTCGAGGAGGCGCGCGTTCAACCGGCATCCTGAGCCTACGATACGAACCAAAAAGGCTCAGCGGCGCCCACTCATGCACGGCATTGGCTCAGAAGCATGTGGGGTGAGCTGAGCGTGCGCTCGCTCCACACACTTCAAAATCTTCTCAGAACACAGCTGCAACTTATTGATCCTAAACAGCTAGCCTCTGGAAAGCCGGCATCCGGCCCCTACCTGTCAGGTGCCACATGCCGTTGCTCGGCCGCTGTGCACGAAAGCTGGCAAGCCCCTTGCTAAGTCCCTGTCAACCATCCTGCGTAGCACGCCAACGGCGGCGGGCCGAGGATCACGGACAACGGCGTCCGTCAGGTCACCTTCCTCTCATTGAGGTGGCCTGGCGTACGCCGTTTTTTGTTTATGCGCCTGACAAGGATTAGACCCATGACCGATCGTGATTCGAACAAGCCCCTGGCCACCAGCCGCCGTAACTTTCTCAAGCAATCCATCGCCCTGGCCGGCGCCGTGAGCGGCATCGCCGCACTTGGCTTGTCGGCGCCGGCTTCGCTGCGTAGCGCAGCATGGGCGGCTGGCTCCGACGCGCCGGAAAAAGCCGCGCTGACCGTCGGTTTCATTCCCCTGACCGATTGCGCTTCAGTGGTGGTCGCCGCCACCCAGGGTTTCGGCGAGAAATACGGCCTGACCATCAACCCGAGCAAGGAGGCCTCCTGGGCCGGCGTGCGCGACAAGCTCAACACTGGCGAACTGGATGCTGCCCATGTGCTCTACGGCATGATGTACGGCGCCCAGCTCGGCCTGGCCGGGCCGCAGCGGGACATGGCGGTGCTGATGGGGCTAAACCAGAATGGCCAGGCCATCACCCTGTCCAAGCAACTGCGTGAGGCTGGCGTGACCAACGGCGCGCAACTGGCCGAACACGTGAAGAAAGGCGGTAATCCGCTGACCTTCGCCCAGACCTTCCCCACCGGCACCCACGCCATGTGGCTGTATTACTGGCTAGCCAGCGTCGGCATCAACCCGATGAGCGACGTGAAAACCATCGTCGTGCCGCCGCCGCAGATGGTGGCGAACATGCGCGTCGGCAACATGGACGGTTTCTGCGTCGGCGAGCCCTGGGGCGCGCGGGCGATCTTCGACAAGATCGGTTTCACCGCCACCACCACGCAGCAGATCTGGCCAGACCACCCGGAGAAGGTGCTTGGCACCACCCGCGCCTTTATCGAGCAGTATCCGAACGCGGCGCGCGCGCTGATCATGGCGATTCTCGATGCCAGCCGCTTCATCGAGGCCAGCGAGGAGAACCGCAAGAGCACCGCCAAGCTGATTTCCGGCAAGGCCTACGTCAACGCGCCGGTGCAGGTGATCGAGCCGCGCTTTCTCGCCCAGTACGAGGACGGCCTCGGCAACAGCTGGAAGGACGAACACGCCATGGTCTTCTGCAAGGACGGCAGCGTCAACTTCCCCTATCACTCCGACGGCATGTGGTTCCTCACCCAGTTCAAGCGCTGGGGCCTGCTCAAGGAGGCGCCGGATTACGCCGCCGTGGCCGCGCAGATCAACCAGACCGCGCTCTACGCCGAGGCGGCCGGCGCCCTCAAGCTGGCCGTGCCGAGCAGCCCGCTGCGCAGCAGCACATTGATCGACGGTGTGGTCTGGGACGGCAGCAATCCAGCCGCCTACGCCGACTCCTTTACCATCAAAGCCTGATCGGAGGTCGATATGAATGCGCCCCTGAAAACGCCTCTGCCGCACAGCGTCAAACCGCGCTTTTCGCCCACGGCCCTGCTACCGAGTGTCGAAACCCTGGGCAACCTGTGCAAGGCCAGCATCGCGCCGCTCCTCGGCATTCTCGCCTTTATCGGCTTCTGGTCGCTGCTGGCGCAGTACAGCGAGGGCCTGCCCGGCCCCTTGAGCACCTGGCAAGCCGCGCTGGTGTTGTTCGCTGATCCTTTCTACGACAACGGCCCCAACGACATGGGCATTGGCTGGAACATCCTCAACTCGCTCGGCCGCGTCGGGGTCGGCTTCGGCCTGGCGGCGCTGGTGGGCATTCCCCTGGGGTTCGCCATCGGCCGCTTCGCCTTTCTCGCCGGCATGCTCGCGCCGATCATCAGCTTGCTGCGTCCGGTCTCGCCGCTAGCCTGGCTGCCGATCGGCCTGCTGGTGTTCGAGGCGGCCGGCCCGGCATCGATCTGGGTCATTTTCATCAGCTCGATCTGGCCGATCATCCTCAATACCGCCGCCGGCGTGGCCAGCGTGCCGCAGGATTACCTCAACGTGGCCCGCGTGCTCAAGCTCTCGGAGTTCAAGGTGCTGACGCGCATCCTGTTTCCCGCCGTGCTGCCGCACCTGATGACCGGCATCCGCCTGGCCATCGGCGTGGCCTGGCTGGTGATCGTCGCCGCGGAGATGCTCACCGGCGGCATCGGCCTGGGCTTCTGGGTGTGGGACGAATGGAACAACCTCAACGTCGAGCACATTCTCATCGCCATCATCATCGTCGGCCTGGTTGGCCTGGCGCTGGAGCAGATGCTGCTGTTGATCGCCAAACGCTTTGACTACGCAAGCTGAAGAGGCGCGTTCGGCCAACTCGTAGCCCAATGAGATGCAATCAGGGAACGCGATCTCCGTTTCCCCGAATTGCATTGGGCTACGCGAGCTTGCAAATCAGTTTAACAGTAGACGCCAAGTATTTGTTTTAAATGAAAGTGTCTCTGATTAAATCCGGGGCACGGCGCCAGAACGGGAGAACTCCGATGGACAAATTCGTGGAGCTGACCGCTGTCAGCAAGCACTTCGACACCAAGAAAGGCCGCTTCCAGGCACTGGCCGACGTCAACCTGAGCATCGCCCGCGGCGAGTTCGTCGCACTGATCGGCCACTCCGGCTGCGGCAAATCCACCGTGCTCAACCTGATCGCCGGCCTGCTCGACGCCAACGAAGGCGGGCTGATCTGCAATGGCCGCGAGATCGACGGCCCCGGCCCCGAACGCGCCGTGGTGTTCCAGAACCACAGCCTGCTGCCCTGGATGACCTGCTTCGGCAACGTCCACCTGGCCGTGGAAAAGGTCTTCGGCGCGCGCGAAAGCAAGGCCCAACTCAAGGCCCGCACCGAGCAGGCGCTGAACATGGTCGGCCTCAGCCATGCCATGCACAAGCACCCCAACGAGATCTCCGGCGGCATGAAGCAGCGCGTCGGCATCGCCCGTGCCCTGGCCATGGAACCCAAGGTGCTGCTGATGGACGAACCGTTCGGTGCCCTCGATGCTCTGACCCGTGCGCACCTGCAGGACGAACTGCTGCGCATCGTCGGGCAGACCCAGAGCACCGTGGTGATGGTCACCCACGACGTCGACGAAGCCGTGCTGCTGTCCGATCGCATCGTGATGATGACCAACGGCCCGGCCGCCACCGTCGGCGAAATCCTCGCCGTCGACCTGCCGCGCCCGCGCGACCGCCTGGCGCTGGCCAATGACTCGCAGTACCACGCCTACCGTACCGCCGTGCTGGAGTTTCTCTACCAGCGCCAGCAGCGCCCGGCCGCCTGAGGGTCAAAACCGCTCTGGCTCAAGGGCTGGGGCGGCGGAACCTCTGACCCTTTGCAGGGACGAACAAGGGCCCTGAACCGACAAGCAGAGAACCCCGTGCTCGACCTCACCACCTGGAATCTGTCGATTCCCACCGAACCAGCGCCGACCACTATCACCACCGAACGGCTGAATAACGGCTATACAAGCCGTTACTTTCGGCGCAATGCCGACGGCAGCGTGACCTTCTGGGTGCCGGTCACCGGCTCGACCACCGCCGATGCCCGCTATCCACGCAGCGAGCTACGCGAAACCCAGCACGACGGCAGGCTCGACAACTGGCTCCATGCCAGTTCGGACAGCTATCTCAGCGCCGTGCTGCAGGTCGACCAGGTGCCCAGCCGCAACAAGGTAGTGATCGGCCAGATCCACAGTACCGATGTGCCGGGCAGCCAGAACGACCCGCTGCTCAAGCTGCAGTATCACTATCGACGTGGCGTTGGCCGGGTGGAGCTGCTGCTGCGCGCTCGCCCAGGCGACAGCGACGTGCAAAACATCCTGCTGGCCGAGAACATCCAGCTTGGCGAGCGCTTCGGCTACGACCTGCGCGTCACGCCCAGCGGACGCATCGGCATCAGCGTGGCCAGCACCGATGGCGACAATGGCTCGCTCTACCGCCAGTTGAGCAGCAGCTGGAGCAAGCAGTACCTGTACTTCAAGGCGGGCGCCTATATCCAGGACAATTCCGGAGCGGATAGCGAAGGTGGTCGCGTCACGTTCTATCACCTCAACAGCCTGCACCGCTGAGGATCGCGGCGGTTTACAATCGCCGCCCTCCTAGACGAAGGCTCGACCATGGCACGCCTGACCCTCGATTTTCCCGAAGACCAGTACTGCTACAGCACTCACCTGACCGTGCGCGTTACCGACATCAACGGTGCCAACCATCTGGGCAATGACTCGATGATCTCGATGATTTCCGAGGCACGCGCACGTTTCCTCTTCGAGTTCGGCATTCGCGAAACCGACGGCAAAGGCACTGGAATCATCGTCACCGACCTGGCCACCACCTACAGGGCCGAGGCCCATGCCCGCGACCAGCTGCTGTTCGAAGTCGGTGTGATGGATTTCAACCGATATGGCGGTGACATCACCTTCCGCATCACCCGTCCGGCTGACGGCGCCCTGGTGGCCATGGCCAAGTCCGGCTTCGTGTTCTTCGATTATCTGCAGTCGAAGGTGGTGCCGATGCCGGAATCCTTCAGCGCCAAGTTCCCCAAGGTCAATCGGCTCGACTGACTCAGCGATTGCAATGCTTCAGGGCTCCGGGCGAACAGGCGTCTGGCAAAACTTGCACAGTTATTGCTGCTAATAACGTGACACATTGTCATTCGTCTGCTACGCCTAGGTCAGAACAGAAAAAAGGGGGGATCGAGGATGACCGACACCTACCGCCGTGCCCGTCAGGCGGGGCTGCTGAGCAATCTGCTGGCACTCGCCCTGCTGACCGCGCCGCTACCCACTCACGCAACCAGCGTTACCCAACTTTCCAGCGTCCAGTCTCAAGCCACTCTCAGTACGCAGCGATCGCCCCATTCGGGGGCATAGACGGCGCAAACGCCTCGTTTTACGGCAGTACTGCGCGTATTGAAGGTGCGTAGCACCTGATCCCAGGGCCTCTGCTCGGTTGGCTCGGCTCTTGCTTATTCCCTCGCACCAGGTAGCCAACGGCGGCCACCTCCCTCACGACAACGACGTCGCCTCACCTCGCCTTCATGGCCTGTGGTGAAGCGGCGTTTTTTTTCGTGTTCGCCCCAGTGACCGGGGCCGGCGCAGGCATCGCGATCCGAGCCTGCACCGCAATCGCGCAAACCTGCTGTGGCTTCGGCCGCAGGGCTCTGCACCACAAGTGCACGGCCTTCCCGGCAGACGCGGCCGCCGTGTCCACGACCACGGTTCGCCGCGCCTGGCCGGGCTCCTTCTCGCTGATGAGGTGATCGATGAATACAAGTTTCTGGAAAGCCGGCCACGCCCCCACCCTGTTTGCCGCCTTCCTCTATTTCGACCTGAGCTTCATGGTCTGGTACCTGCTCGGCCCACTCGCGGTGCAGATCGCTACCGACCTCGACCTCAACGCCCAGCAACGCGGCCTGATGGTCGCCACGCCGATTCTCGCCGGCGCCGTGCTGCGTCTGCTGATGGGCTTTCTCGCCGACCGCCTGTCGCCGAAGACCGCCGGCCTGCTCGGCCAGGTGGTGGTGATAGTCGCGCTGTTCTGCGCCTGGCAGATCGGCATCGGCAGCTACGAGCAGGCGCTGCTGCTCGGCCTGTTCCTCGGCTTCGCTGGCGCGGCGTTCGCCGTGGCCCTGCCGCTGGCCTCGCAGTGGTACCCGCCGCAGCACCAGGGCAAGGCCATGGGCATCGCCGGCGCCGGTAACTCCGGCACCGTGCTGGCAGCGCTGTTCGCCCCCGGCCTGGCCGCGCTGTCCGGCTGGCAGAACGTGTTCGGCTGGGCGCTGATCCCGCTGCTGGCGACCCTGGTGATCTTCGCCCTGGTGGCCAAGAATGCGCCGGAACGACCCAAGCCCAAGGCCTTCGGCGACTACCTCAAGGCCCTCGGCGATCGCGACAGCTGGTGGTTCATGTTCTTCTACAGCGTCACCTTCGGTGGCTTCATCGGCCTGGCCAGCGCCCTGCCCGGCTACTTCAGCGACCAGTACGGGCTGAACCCGGTGACCGCCGGTTACTACACCGCCGCCTGCGTCTGCGCCGGCAGCCTGCTGCGCCCGCTGGGCGGCGCTCTGGCCGACCGCATCGGCGGCATTCGTACACTACTGATGATGTATACCATCGCCTCGCTGTGCATTGCCGTGGTGGGCTTCAACCTGCCCAGCGCGAACGCCGCCCTGGCCTTTTTCGTCGCCGCCATGCTCGGCCTTGGTGCTGGCAATGGCGCGGTGTTCCAGCTGGTACCGCAGCGTTTTCGCAGGGAAATCGGCGTGATGACCGGGCTGATCGGCATGGCCGGCGGCATCGGTGGTTTCTTCCTCGCTGCAGGCCTGGGCACCATCAAGCAACACACCGGCGACTACCAGCTGGGCCTCTGGCTGTTCGCCAGCCTCGGCGTGCTGGCGTGGGTCGGCCTGCACGGAGTCAAGCAGCGCTGGCGCACCACCTGGGGTAGCGCCGCGGTGACCGCCGCACGGGTGTGAGCGAGTTCTCGACGACCGGCCACACTCCGTAGGGTGCGCCGCGCGCACCAGCGATTTGCGTCGAGCCTGGTGCGCACGGCGCACCCTACGGTCCAAAGATCTACGGAAACCGCATCATGGCCCTGCAACTGAGCATCGGCGAAACCAGCGCCACCGGCCCGCGCAGCGAGAACCAGGACGCCCTGCGTGTGGTCACGCCAGCGCCGGCCCTGGCCGCCAGCAAGGGCTACCTGCTGGGTCTGGCCGATGGCGTCAGCCAGTGCGCCGACGGCGGCCTGGCGGCGCGCGCGACCCTGCAGGCGCTGGCACTGGACTACTACTCCACCCCGGAAACCTGGCCGGTGCAGCACAGCCTGGACCGCCTGCTCATTGCGCATAACCGCTGGTTACAGGCCAACGGCGGCGGCCAGCCGCTGCTGACCACCCTTACCGCCCTGGTGCTGCGCGGCCGGCGCTACACCCTGGCGCACATCGGCGACAGCCGCGCCTACCTGTGGCGCGACGGCCAGCTGCTGCGCCTGACCGAGGACCATGTGTGGGAACAGCCGGGCATGCAGCACGTGCTCAAGCGCGCCATGGGTCTGGATCAACACCTGGTGGTGGACTACCGCGACGGCGAGCTGCAGGCCGGCGACCGTTTCCTGCTGATCAGCGACGGCGTCTGGGCCTGCCTCAACGACAAGCGCATCGGCGAGTTGCTGCAACGAGACGATGACGCCGAAGCGATCTGCCAGGCACTGGTCGACGAGGCGCATCACGCCGGCAGCCAGGACAACGCCAGTGCCCTGCTGGTGCACGTCGAGCAATTACCCGAGGCCGCGCTGGCCGACACCCTGGCCCAGCTCGAACATTGGCCTCTGCCGCCGCGCCTGCGTGAAGGCCAGGAGTTCGAGGGCTGGCAGGTCGAAGGCCTGCTCGGCGAATCGCGCCAGTCGCTGATCTACCGGGTGCGTGATGCTGACAACCTGCCCTGGCTGCTCAAGACCCTGCCGCCCAGCCGCGCCGGTGAGGAACAGGCCGGCCCGGCGCTGTTGCAGGAGGAATGGTTCCTGCGCCGCGTCGCCGGTCGCCACTTCCCCGAATTGCATGCTCTACCGCAGCGCCAGCATCTGTATTACGTGCAGCGCGAATATGCCGGTCAGACCCTGGCCGCGCGCCTGCAGCAGCATGGCCCACTGAGCCTGGCCGACTGGCAGGACCTGGCGCCGCGCCTGATCAAGGCCCTCGGCCTGTTGCACAGGCGCAATATCATCCACCGCGACATCAAGCCCGAGAACCTGCTGCTCGGCGACGACGGCGAACTGCGCGTGCTCGACTTCGGCCTGGCCTACTGCCCTGGCCTGACCCGCGACGAGGCCCACAGCCTGCCCGGCACGCCCAGCTATATTGCCCCCGAAGCCTTCGCCGGTACGCCGCCCAGCGCCCAGCAGGATCTCTACGCCGCGGGCGTGACGCTCTATCACCTGCTCACCGGACACTATCCCCATGGCGAAGTCGAAGCCTTCCAGCACCCGCGCTTCGGTCAGCCGGTGCCGGCCAGCCGCTACCGCCCGGACTTGCCTGCCTGGCTCGATGAGGTGTTGAACCGCGCGGTAGCCGCAGCCCCAGCGCAGCGCTTCGAGACCGCCGAGGAGTGGCTGCTGGCACTGGAAAGTGGCGAACGTCAATCCCTGAACAATCACCCACGACCGCTGCTGGAGCGCGAGCCGCTACTGGTGTGGCGCACCGTGGCGCTGGTGTCGCTGCTGCTCAACCTGCTGCTGGCGTTCCTGCTGCTCAAATAGCCCACCCCGCACCAAAGCAGCGCAAAACGCCTCTCAACGGTGCATAAACCCAACCTACAGCGCCAGCCAAGTGACTGAAAAGCCTGAAAAACCGTGACCTGATCGAGTTGGCACAAGGGCTGCATTCACAACTACCACAAACCACATAAAGCGCGACCTTCAACGACGAAGGCTGCACTTCCCGATAGAACGGGACCTGGACAAAGGCGTCCTCGCTAGGTGACTAGCGGGACGCCTTTTTTGTTTTTTATGGCCTGCCATCCCTGGCGGCCACTCTTCAAGCCGTCGCGGAGCGACGTTAAAAATTGCTCCCGACAATTTTTTCGACCGTGATTTTTCTTCAGGAGATGGCCGGCATGCAAAAACTCAAGCTGGTGATGATCGGCAACGGCATGGCGGGTGTACGCACCCTCGAGGAGCTGCTCAAGCTCGCCCCCGATCTCTACGACATCACCGTGTTCGGCGCCGAGCCGCACCCCAACTACAACCGCATCCTGCTCTCGCCGGTGCTGGCCGGCGAGCAGACCTTCGAGGAGATCGTGCTCAACGATCTCAACTGGTACGCGGAAAACGACATCAAGCTGCTGCTCGGGCGCAAGGTGGTCAAGATCGACCGCAAGAAGCGCTTGGTCATCGCCGACGACGGCAGCGAGGCCGAGTACGACCGCCTGCTCATCGCCACCGGCTCCAACCCCTTCATCCTGCCGATTCCGGGCAAGGACCTGCAGGGCGTGATCGGCTATCGCGACATTGCCGACACCCAGATGATGATGGACACCGCCAAGACCCATAAGCACGCGGTGGTCATCGGCGGCGGCCTGCTCGGCCTGGAAGCGGCCAACGGCCTCAAGCTGCGCGGCATGGACGTCACCGTGGTGCATATCGGCGACTGGCTACTGGAGCGTCAGCTCGATAGCACCGCAGGCCGTTTGCTGCAGAAATCCCTGGAAGACCGCGGCCTGAAGTTCCTCCTGCCCAAGCACACCGCTGAACTGCTGGACAACGGCGAAGGCCGCGTCTGCGCGGTGAAATTCAAGGACGGCGAGGTGATTCCCGCCGATCTGGTGGTGATGGCCGCCGGTATTCGCCCCAACAGCGAGCTGGCCGAGAGCGCCGGCATCGCCTGCAACCGCGGCATCCTGGTCAACGACACCATGCAGACCTATGACCCGCGCATCTACGCCATCGGCGAATGCGCCAGTCACCGCGGCATCGCCTACGGCCTGGTGGCGCCGCTGTTCGAGCAGGCCAAGGTCTGCGCCAACCACCTGGCCCAGCTCGGTTTCTCCCGCTACCAAGGTTCGGTGACCTCGACCAAGCTGAAAGTGACTGGCATCGACCTGTTCTCCGCCGGCGAATTTATGGGCGGCGAAGGTACCGAGACCATCACCCTCTCCGATCCCATCGGCGGCGTGTACAAGAAGCTGGTGATCAAGGACGACGTGCTGGTCGGCGCCTGCCTGTACGGCGACACCGCCGACGGCGGCTGGTACTTCCGCCAGATCCGTGAGAATCACAACGTCAGCGAGATCCGCGACCACCTGATGTTTGGTGAAGGTGCCATCGGCGACGTCGGCCATCAGGGCGCCGACAAGACCGCCAACATGCCCGACAGCATGGAAATCTGCGGCTGCAACGGCGTGTGCAAGGGCACCATCGTCAAGGCCATCCAGGAAAACGGCCTGTTCTCGGTCGACGAGGTCAAGAAGCACACCAAGGCCGCCAGTTCCTGCGGCTCCTGCACCGGCCTGGTCGAGCAGATCCTGATCAGCACCGTCGGCGGCGCCGCCGACGTCAAGCCCAAGAGCGAGAAGGCCATCTGCGGCTGCAGCGACCTCAACCACGGGCAGATCCGCAAGGCCATCCGCGAGCAGCACCTGACGTCCATGGCGCAGACCATGGCCTTTCTCAACTGGAGCACGCCCAACGGCTGCGCCACCTGCCGCCCGGCGCTGAACTACTACCTGATTTCCACCTGGCCGGGCGAGGCCAAGGACGACCCGCAGTCGCGCCTGATCAACGAACGCGCCCACGCCAATATCCAGAAGGATGGCACCTACTCGGTGGTACCGCGTATGTGGGGCGGCGTGACCAATCCGTCCGAGCTGCGTCGCATCGCCGACGTCGCCGACAAGTACAACGTGCCCATGGTCAAGGTCACCGGCGGCCAACGCATCGACCTGCTCGGCATCAAGAAGGACGACCTGCCGGCCGTGTGGAAGGATCTGGACATGCCCTCCGGCCACGCCTACGGCAAGTCCATCCGCACGGTGAAGACCTGCGTCGGCAGCGAGTTCTGCCGCTTCGGCACGCAGAACTCCACTCAGCTCGGCATCGACCTCGAGCACGACCTGTTCAACATGTGGTCGCCGCACAAGGTCAAGCTGGCGGTCTCCGGCTGCCCGCGCAACTGCTCCGAGGCCGGCATCAAGGACGTCGGCATCATCGGTGTGGACTCCGGTTTCGAGATGTACATCGGCGGTAACGGCGGGATCAAGACCGAGGTCGCCGAGTTCTTCGTCAAGGTCAAGACCGCCGAGGAAGTGCGCGAGTACAACGCCGCCTTCCTCCAGCTGTACCGCGAGGAGGCCTTCTACCTCGAGCGCACCGTGCACTACCTGCAGCGCGTCGGCATGGAGCACATCAAGAAGGCGGTGC
>Ga0308001_10000015_pt1 | contig 96692 bp, 94 predicted proteins | sample Neamet5_FD_203167 | JGI IMG/M metagenome (GOLD analysis project Ga0308001, IMG submission 203167) | Marine microbial communities from water near the shore, Antarctic Ocean - #5 | ecosystem: Environmental > Aquatic > Marine > Unclassified | place: Southern Ocean | collected 2014-06-04
CTTGAAAGGCGTGTTCGCTCGGTCATGAGACGATTGCAATTACGCCCTCAAAGAATCCGTTCTTATTTCCGGCATCCACGTATCGCCTACGCAGCATGATTTGGTGTATTTGATTGCCGGGTTAATACCAACGCTTTCGCGGCTCTGAGGTGCCTGGGGCCACTGTTATTGATCGACTGCACGGCTCGCCGAGCATTGCTTTCACAGATAGCAAAAGTCGTGCTCAAAACCTGGATGCACCGCTAAAACCTTGATTTTCTGGCATGCGGTGCGTCGAGTAGCGACGCTGATGCCGCGTCCGGCGCGGGTTTGCCTGAGCGAGGTCAGTTCTTCGCGTCTGGCCAGCGGCAGGCGATATCGCCTGCGTTCATATCGCTGCTCCGGTAACGCTTGGCACTGTCTATTACGGGAAGAAACAAAATGGTGCACGTCTGCGGTGCGTGTGCGTCCGGGCTGCCTTGCGTTGGTGCGTGGTCGCCGGATGAAGTCTCAACTGAGCCAGCGTATGCTGCGCGCCATTGTTTGGCCCTTGCTGGGGGCTACGCTTGATTGATCCCTTTATAAGGAGGAGAGCCGTCATGTTCGCTCTGGATTCGCGTCTGCAGCAGGATTGCCTGCTGGTCGGGGATTTTCCCCTGTGTCGTTTGCTGCTGATGAATGACTCCAACTACCCCTGGTTCATCCTCGTGCCTCGGCGTGAGGAGGTCAGCGAGTTGTTCCAGCTCGACGCTGACGATCAGCGTCAACTGTGGCAGGAAACCACGCTGCTGGCCGAGATCCTCAAGGACACTTTTGCCGCCGACAAGATGAACGTGGCCACGCTCGGCAATCTGGTCAGTCAGCTGCATATGCATGTGATCGTGCGCCGACGTGACGATGTCGCTTGGCCCGCCCCGGTCTGGGGGCGGCATCCGGCGCAGCCTTACGCAGGGCAGCAGGTGGGACAGGTCATCGACAAGCTGCGCCTGGTGCTGACCGAGAATTTTCAGTTTGCCGGAGAGCCAGCATGAGCCTCGAGTCGCGGATCATGGAGCTGGAAAGCCGCCTGGCTTTTCAGGATGACACCATTCAGGCGCTCAGCGATGAGCTGGTCGAACAGAACAGGCGCATCGAGCGGATGCAGTTGCAATTGACGGTTCTGGCGCGGCGCCAGGAGGAGTTGAGCGGTCAGGCGGGTATTGCCGAAGACGAAGCGCCGCCACCTCATTACTGATATGAAAAAGCCCGGTTTCCCGGGCTTTTCTTCGCGTGCTGCTCAGCGCCGCGAAGGGGCTGCTGCGATCACGTCTTCCGCCTGCAGGCCTTTGTCACGCTGCATGACCGAGAACTCCACGCGTTGGCCTTCGATCAGTACGCGGTGGCCTTCGCCGCGAATGGCGCGAAAGTGCACGAAGATATCGTCACCCGAGTCGCGGGAAATGAAGCCGAACCCCTTGGACGTATTGAACCACTTGACCGTACCAGTCTCGCGATCATCCTGAGTCACGCTGGTGCTGGCACTGGCTTGTTGCACGGGCGGGCGTCGGTCTGCGCTGCGCGGCTGCGTGCCCAGCTGTGCTGCAAGGCTCAGCGCCACGGCAACGACCAAGGCCAGAAGCGGTAACCAGATGGCGGGTTGGCTACCGATGCTGGGCAGCGGGGCAAGCAGGATCAGGCTCTGTACCACGGCAGCCAGTATCAATAGTGCCGATGACAGCCCCTGCAGTTGTTGGCGCGCGGCGTGAACGTTCTGTTGTTGCGCTGCGGCAAGCAGGTTGAACAGGCCGATCAGGGCCAGATAAATGGCATCCGGGGTGGTCAGGAACGAAGTGGAAAAACCGGGTACGGCAGACAGCAGCAGGGCGGCAAACCCTGTCACGAGATGGGCAATCTTCAACATCTTCGATGAACTCACTGATTGAATGATGACTCAAGGTGTTGCGGAGAGAGCGCGCTTCAAGGGTTGCCAGTTGAACGGCAACGACGCGCGCCGGTATACAAGGTTGGCGACGCCGCAGAATGGTAATGCGGCGTGCGAGACTATTTAACAGCAAAGGCGGGGGCTTCTCAAATCAAGCGCTTAGCATCGTTTCGCTGGTAATGGGGTGGACCTGATTGCGCCCGGCGCGTTTGGCTTGATAAAGCGCGTCATCAGCCCGCGTGAGCAGAGATTCGAATGTGTCGCCTGCTTCGGCCATGGCGCAGCCGAAGGACGCGGTAATGCTGTCCAGAATCTGGTCCGTGCGCCTTACCTTGACCCTCAGTGACTGGAGCTTGTGGCGCAGTTGTTCGGCGAAATCGAGGACTCCGTTGAGGTTGGCGCAGTTACGCAGTACCACACAGAACTCTTCGCCGCCGTAGCGCGCAGCAAAGGCCTCCGGTGGCAGCAGGTCACGCAATAGTTGCCCGACGTGTTGCAGTACTCGGTCACCCAGTGGATGGCCGTATTGGTCGTTGAACTGTTTGAAGTGGTCGATATCCAGAATCACCAGCGCCAGGCCCTGTTGTGACTCGTTCAGGGCGCGCTCCAGCAAACGGGTAAAGGCGTGGCGATTGAATACGCGGGTCAGGCTGTCGAGCGTTGCTGCCAGATGTGCGCGCTCCAGCTGGCTGCGCAGGTGCGTGATCTCTTGCTGCGCGGCGCGTAGGCGGTAAAGGAATTTTTCCTGCTGATCCTGCATCAGCTGGGTGCTTTCCTGCAGATCGCTGAGCACGCTGGGTAGATCGTCGACGATGGGTTCCTGCAGTGCGCTGAGACCCTGGCTCAGGCTCTGTTGGTAGTACTGGCCGCCAATCACGCTGCGTGAGACGTCGCCTTCGATATCATCGACCAGCTCGATTACCTGCTGCTGGCCGGCGCGAGCTTCTTCCAGCTCGCCGCGGATGATGTAATCGCGAAACAGCCGGCTGGCGGTTTCCAGCGGGAACACGTCGAAGTCCTCGACCACCTTGTCCAGGCGGCGGTTGAGCTCTGGTTCGTTGCCTCTGCTGTAGGTGTACCACAGTGCATAGTGCACCGGGTTCGGCGGGATATCGTGACGCATCATCAGTGGCACGGCTTGCTTCAGGAGCTCGGCCGCCTCGCGGGTTTCCTCCGGGTACAGGTCGATGATGCTGGGCGGTTTGGCTGGCTGACTCATGGGTGTCGGAAACTCAATGGCGAATGGCCAGAGCATAGATCAGGGCGAGGCTGCATGCCTAATGAAAAGGCCCGGATCACCGGGCCTCTGAGCGTCTCAAACAGCGAGCAGGCTACGCAGCATCCAGGCGGTTTTCTCGTGCACCTGCATGCGTTGGGTCAGCAGGTCGGCAGTCGGCTCGTCGCTGACCTTGTCCAGCAGCGGGAAAATACCGCGCGCAGTGCGTACGACGGCCTCTTGGCCTTGCACCAGTAGCTTGATCATATCGTCGGCGCTGGGTACGCCTTCCTCTTCCTTGATCGAGGACAGGCGGGCGTAGGCGGCGTAGGTGCCTGGCGCCGGGAAGCCCAGTGCACGGATTCGTTCGGCGATTGCGTCAACCGCCAGCGCCAGTTCGGTGTACTGGCCTTCGAACATCAGGTGCAGGGTGTTGAACATCGGACCGGTGACGTTCCAGTGGAAGTTATGGGTCTTCAGGTACAGGGTGTAGGTGTCGGCCAGCAGGCGCGAGAGGCCTTCGGCGATGGCGGCGCGATCCTGTTCGGCGATTCCGATATTGATTTCCATGGTTTTTCTCCTTTCAGGTGAGCCCAGGGTGTTTATCCCGCAGTGTTGGTGAGAGCCTAACACGCAGGGCGTCGGGATGATCCTGGCTTATATCAATGAAAGCGATGTTTAGAGGCTATTGATAGCGGACGGTTCATTTGCGGCCAATAAATCCCGGCCCTGGCGCGGTGTCAGTCCTGTGCGTGGTGCAATGCCCGCTCAGCCGTGCGCCAGTCCCGGCTGCTGCTGCAGGGTGCGATTGAATACCTGCACCCAATGGGCGCTGAATTGCTGCCCGGCAAGGTTGTTGATTTCAAGGATGGCGCGTAGCAATGGGCGTTTGCTCAATGTCTGGTGCGCGCGTTCATGGGTTCTTGCGTCAAAGGTGTCGACGATATGCAGGATCAGTGCGCCAGGGGCTATCTCCCTTTCTCGCAGGCCTTTGGGGTAGCCAGAGCCATCGGCATGTTCCTGGTGCTGCATGATGATCTCCATCGCCGCCGACCAGTCAGGCATGCGTTTGAGCAGATCGCTGGCCAGGCGCGGGTGGCCTTGCATCATGCGGCGTTCTTCGCGGCTGAAATGGCTTTGCTTGTGCAGAAGCTCCAGCGGTAGGAAGGCCATGCCGAGGTCATGCAGGCAGACTGCGGCCGCCAGTTGCTCCGGCTGTTCCGCGTATCCGCCCGCTGCATTGATGCTCAGTGCCAGTTCCAGCAGGCGCAGGTTGCGGCCTCGCCAGTAGGGGGAGCGCTGTTCGGCGGCCTCGGTCAGCGCGCAAAAGAACTGCAGGTCGGGCTGGGCCACGATCGCGTGGCGCGCCAGCAGCGCTTCGGTGCGGCTTGGTTGCGCTTCTTCGTTGAGTTGCAGGCGAGTGCTGGGGTCCATCTGCTGCAGCAGCTCAAGACGTACCTCGGTCTGTCGCTCATTCGGTGTCATGGCCAGCGCCTGCAGCGCGCTGCACAGCTGGCTGACCTGCGTGCTGTCGGGGGCTGGGTCGGCGCCACCCAGTGCCTGAGCGACCTGGGCGCGCAGATGATCGAGGCTGAGCAGCAGGATGTCCCCGGGCAGGCTATCGAAGGTCAGGTGCCCCGAGCGCAGGGCATCGAGCACGTCCTCCATGGCTTGTGGCAACGGCATCAGTTCGTTGAGCTCGACGTAACCCAGATTGCCCTTGAGCGTATGGATCAGGCGAAACAGCTCGCGCAGCCGTTCCGAGCTCTTTGGCGCTTGTTCCAGTTCGATCAGCAGTTGCTCGCAGCGGGGAAACTGCTCGGCGGCGTCGAGGCGGAAATCTTCCAGCAGATCGCTGGACAGGTCGCTGCGATGGGCTTGGGCCATGGTCATTCTCCAGGCAGGAGGCGCTGTTCATTATAGAAGGCATCTGCCGAGCGGCTGCGTCATGACGATTTACGCTATATAATCCCGCTCTTTATCGAAGCGCGGCGTACGGTTGGACGTTCGCTGTGGTGTGGCTCCTGCCCAGGGCGTTGGGGGCTGCCTGACCTATCCAAGACCTTAGAGAAGCGAAACACGATCATGATGCGCAGCCACTATTGCGGCCAGTTGAACGAGAGCCTGGATGGCCAGGAAATCACCCTTTGCGGCTGGGTACATCGTCGCCGTGACCATGGCGGGGTGATCTTCCTCGATATCCGTGATCGTGAAGGCCTGGCCCAGGTGGTATTCGATCCTGATCGTGCCGAGACCTTCGCCAAGGCCGACCGCGTGCGCAGCGAATACGTGGTGAAGATCACCGGCAAGGTTCGCCTGCGTCCGGCCGGTGCGGTCAACCCGAACATGGCGTCCGGTGCCATCGAAGTGCTGGGCTATGAACTGGAAGTGCTCAACGAAGCGGAAACCCCACCGTTCCCGCTCAATGAATACACCGACGTTGGTGAAGAAACCCGCCTGCGCTATCGCTTCATCGATCTGCGCCGTCCGGAAATGGCCGAGAAGCTCAAGCTGCGCTCGCGCATCACTTCGAGTATCCGTCGCTACCTCGACGACAACGGTTTCCTCGACGTGGAAACCCCAATCCTGACCCGCGCTACTCCTGAAGGCGCGCGCGACTACCTGGTGCCGAGCCGCACCCACGCCGGCAGCTTCTTCGCCCTGCCGCAGTCGCCGCAGCTGTTCAAGCAACTGCTGATGGTCGCCGGCTTCGACCGCTACTACCAGATCGCCAAGTGCTTCCGCGACGAGGACCTGCGCGCCGACCGTCAGCCGGAGTTCACCCAGATCGACATCGAGACCAGCTTCCTCGATGAAAAAGACATCATGGACATCACCGAGACCATGGTGCGCAACCTGTTCAAGGAAGTGCTCGATGTCGAGTTCGGCGAACTGCCGCACATGACCCTGGCCGAAGCCATGCGCCGCTTCGGCTCGGACAAGCCGGACCTGCGTATCCCGCTGGAACTGGTGGACGTCGAGGATCAGCTCAAGGACGTCGAATTCAAGGTCTTCGCGGGACCTGCCAACGACCCGAAATGCCGCGTTACCGCGCTGCGCGTACCGGGCGGTGCGAGCATGCCGCGCAAGCAGATCGACGACTACACCAAGTTCGTCGGCATTTACGGTGCCAAGGGCCTGGCCTATATCAAGGTCAACGAGCGCGCTGCCGGCGTTGACGGTTTGCAGTCGCCGATCGTCAAGAACATCCCGCTGGACAATATCAATGTCATCCTCGACCGCGTTGGCGCCGTCGATGGCGATATCGTGTTCTTCGGTGCCGACAAGGCCAAGATCGTCAGCGAGGCCCTGGGCGCGCTGCGCATCAAGCTGGGTCATGACCTCAACCTGCTGACTTGCGAGTGGGCGCCGCTGTGGGTCGTCGACTTCCCGATGTTCGAGGAAAACGATGACGGCAGCCTGACCGCCATGCACCACCCGTTCACTTCGCCGAGCTGCAGCCCCGAAGAGTTGGAGGCCAACCCGGCTGCCGCGCTGTCGCGCGCCTATGACATGGTGCTCAACGGCACCGAACTGGGTGGCGGTTCGATCCGTATTCACGACAAGGCCATGCAGCAGACCGTTTTCCGTGTGCTCGGCATCAGCGAAGAGGAGCAGCAGGAGAAGTTCGGCTTCCTGCTCGACGCACTGAAGTACGGCGCGCCGCCCCATGGTGGCCTGGCCTTCGGCCTGGATCGTCTGGTGATGCTGATGACCGGTGCTTCGTCGATCCGAGAAGTGATCGCCTTCCCGAAAACCCAGAGCGCGGCCTGCGTCATGACTCAGGCGCCGGGCATCGTCGACAACAAGTCTCTGCGCGAGCTGCATATCCGCCTGCGCGAGCAACCCAAGGCCGAATAAGCCTGCAAAAGAAGCCTGGAGATCCCAGGCTTCTTTGTTATGGGGGGAGAGACTCTAGCGCTCTTGCCCCGGGAATTGTGAAAACCGTATAGATGGAGTGAGTTATGGCTGGTCATTCCAAATGGGCCAACATCAAGCACCGCAAAGGGCGTCAGGATGCCAAGCGCGGCAAGATCTTCACCAAGCTGATTCGTGAGCTGACGGTCGCCGCCAAGCATGGTGGCCCGATTCCGGCGGACAACCCGCGTCTGCGCCTGGCCGTGGACAAGGCGCTGACCAACAACATGTCGCGTGACGTGATCGATCGCGCCATCGCCCGCGGCGCCGGCAACAACGAAGCCGACAACGTCGTCGAGTTCAGCTACGAAGGCTATGCGCCGAGCGGCGTGGCGATCATCGTCGAGGTGATGACCGACAACCGCAACCGTACCGCAGCCGAAGTGCGCCATGCCTTCACCAAGTGCGGCGGCAACCTCGGCACCGATGGTTCGGTCGCCTATATGTTCGAGCGCAAGGGCCAGATCAGCTTCGCGCCGGGTATCGATGAAGATGCCCTGATGGAGGCAGCGCTGGAAGCCGGTGCCGACGATGTGGAAATGGGAGAGGACGGTTCGGCCCTGGTGTCGACCAGCTTCACCGAGTTCCATGCCGTCAACGAAGCGCTGAGCTCGGCTGGCTTCAAGGCTGAGGAAGCAGAAATCGCCATGATCCCCTCGATCAGTGCGCCGATTGCCGATCTGGAAACTGCGCAGAAGGTATTCAAGCTGATCGACATGCTCGAAGACCTGGATGACGTGCAGAACGTCTACCACAACGCCGAGGTCGCCGACGAGATCATGGAACAGCTCGGCTGAGGCTGTAGCCCCATCCAATATGGGGCGGTTTTGTAGGGCGGGGGAACCCCGCCAAGCTTATGATGGCGGGTTGCACCTGCCCTACGAATGAGAAGGCCGGAAGCGGTGCACAGCGCTTCCGGCTTTTTTCGTCAGGCTGACCGGCTGGCGGATGACGTCGACGAGGGCGCCCCGTATACTCGCCAACTGGATAAATAGACAGTTGCTGATATGACCCTGATTCTAGGCATCGACCCGGGTTCGCGTATTACCGGCTATGGCGTGGTGCGTGATACCGGGCGCGGTTGCGAGTACGTGGCCTCGGGCTGCATTCGTACCGGCAACGGTCCTTTGGCCGAGCGTCTGCAAATCGTCTTTCGCGGAGTCAGCGAGGTGATTCGCACCCATGGTCCGGTGACCATGGGTATCGAGCAGGTGTTCATGGCGCGCAATGCCGATTCGGCGCTCAAGCTGGGGCAGGCGCGTGGCGCGGCCATCGTCGCAGCGGTGGAGGCGGGGCTGGAAGTCAGCGAGTACACCGCGACCCAGGTCAAGCAGGCCGTGGTCGGCACCGGTGCGGCGGACAAGCAGCAGGTACAGATGATGGTCATGCATCTGCTCAAGCTGGTGCAGAAACCGCAGATCGACGCCTCCGACGCCCTGGGCATCGCTCTGTGTCATGCCCATCACAGGCAGAGTCTCATTCCCCACGGGCTTGCCGGCGCCAAGCGGCGTGGCGGCCGTCTTCGTTTGTAATCGGATTAAAGGAAAACAGTGGTGATCGGACGTTTGCGCGGCACTCTGGCGGAGAAGCAGCCGCCGCATTTGCTTCTGGATGTGAATGGCGTCGGTTATGAGCTGGAAGTACCGATGACGACCCTTTATCGTCTGCCTGCGGTGGGCGAACCGGTAACCCTGCACGCTCACCTGGTGGTGCGTGAAGATGCGCATCTGCTGTATGGCTTCTTCGAAAAGCGCGAGCGTGAACTGTTTCGCGAGCTGATTCGCCTCAATGGCGTCGGCCCCAAGCTGGCGTTGGCGCTGATGTCTGGGCTGGAGGTCGATGAGCTGGTGCGCTGCGTGCAGGCCCAGGATACGGCGGCGCTGGTCAAGGTGCCTGGAGTGGGCAAGAAAACCGCCGAGCGTCTGTTGGTCGAACTCAAGGATCGCTTCAAGGCCTGGGAGTCGATACCGTCCATTGCGCCTTTGGTGGTGGAACCTCAACTGGCTCAGGCAGTCTCAAGCGCGGAGAATGACGCCGTCAGTGCCCTGATATCCCTTGGCTACAAGCCGCAGGAGGCCAGCCGAGCAGTTGCCGCCGTCAAAGAGGATGGTATGAGCAGTGAAGATTTGATCCGACGCGCGCTGCGCGGCATGGTTTAGTGGAACCCTATTGATGATCGAAGCCGATCGCCTGATTACCTCCAGCCCACGTGAGCGCGAAGAGCAGCAGGACCGGGCCATTCGTCCGCTGCGTCTGGCCGACTACATCGGTCAGCCCGTCGTGCGCGAACAGATGGCGCTGTTCATCCAGGCTGCGCGGGGTAGGGTGGAAGCGCTCGACCATACGCTGATCTTCGGCCCACCGGGCCTGGGCAAGACCACCCTGGCCAATATCATCGCCGAAGAAATGGGCAGCTCGATCAAGAGCACTTCCGGCCCGGTGCTTGAGCGACCGGGTGATCTGGCCGCGCTGCTGACCAACCTGGAAAGCGGCGATGTACTGTTCATCGACGAAATTCACCGTCTTTCACCGGTGGTCGAGGAGGTGCTGTATCCGGCCATGGAAGACTTCCAGCTCGACATCATGATCGGCGAGGGCCCGGCGGCCCGTTCGATCAAGCTGGATCTGCCACCCTTCACCCTGGTTGGCGCCACCACCCGTGCCGGCATGCTGACCAATCCGCTGCGCGACCGCTTCGGTATCGTCCAGCGCCTGGAGTTCTACGGCATCGATGATCTGGCGACCATCGTTACGCGCTCCGCGGGAATTCTCGGCCTGCCCATCGAGGCCAAGGGCGCTTTTGAGATTGCCCGTCGTGCGCGTGGTACGCCGCGTATTGCCAACCGCCTGTTGCGTCGTGTGCGCGACTTCGCCGAAGTGCGCGGTAACGGCCATATCACGCAGCTGACCGCCGATCAGGCGTTGAATCTGCTGGATGTCGACGAGCGCGGTTTCGATCATTCCGACCGCCGCTTGCTGCTGGCCATGATCGAGAAGTTTGATGGCGGCCCGGTGGGGCTCGACAGCCTGGCGGCGGCGATAGGGGAAGAGCGCCATACCATCGAGGATGTGCTCGAGCCGTATCTGATTCAGCAGGGTTACATGATGCGCACGCCGCGCGGGCGTGTGGTCACTCGCCATGCCTACCTGCACTTCGGGCTGAACATTCCCAAGCGCGCTGGCGAGCAGGTCGCTGGCGATCTTTTCGCGGCAGGTGACGAATGACGAAAAAATTGTTACTAGCCCGGATTGGCAAGCAGCAGGCCGGGGACTAGAGTATGCGCGCGCAAAACGGAGTCCAGCCGTTCAGCCACCACTGCCGGGTCTATTACGAAGATACCGATGCGGGCGGCATCGTCTACTACGTCAACTACCTCAAATTCATGGAGCGGGCTCGCACCGAGCGCCTGCGTGAGCTGGGTTATGTCCAGTCGACGCTTGCCGGTGAGGGCCTGTTGTTCGTCGTGCATTCTGCCGAGGCGCGTTATCACGCGCCGGCGCGCCTGGATGACGAACTGGTGATCAGCGCCGAAGTGATCGAATTGAACCGTGCCAGCCTGCGCTTTCGTCAACAGGTCAGGCGGGCTACGGATGATGTGCTGCTCTGCGAAGGGCAGTTTCTGGTGGCCTGTGTGCGCGCCGACAACTTGAAACCCCGGGCTATCCCCGAAACCCTGCGACACGCGTTCGCCGGGACGCAGGCGCCGGGTCTAATTGCAGCAGGAGAGTAAGCGTGGAAGCTAACGCCGTTGACCATATGTCGATGTGGAGTCTGATCAGTAGCGCCAGTCTGTTGGTTCAGTTGGTGATGCTGACCCTGGTGGCCGCCTCGGTCATTTCCTGGGTGATGATCTTCCAGCGCAGCAATGCCATCCGCGCCGCCAAGCGTGCGCTGGACAACTTCGAAGATCGCTTCTGGTCCGGCATCGACCTGTCCAAACTGTATCGCCAGGCCGGCAGCAACCCCGATCCGGATTCCGGTCTGGAGCAGATCTTCCGTGCCGGCTTCAAGGAATTCTCCCGTCTGCGTCAGCAGCAGGGCGTAGACCCCGATGCGGTGATGGACGGTGTGGCGCGTGCCATGCGCGTGGCCATTTCCCGCGAGGAAGAGAAGCTGGAAACCGCGCTGCCGTTTCTCGCCACCGTCGGCTCTACCAGCCCGTACATCGGCCTGTTCGGTACCGTATGGGGCATCATGAACTCCTTCCGCGGCTTGGCCCAGGTGCAGCAAGCCACGCTGGCTACCGTGGCACCGGGTATTGCCGAAGCGCTGATCGCTACTGCCATCGGCCTGTTCGCGGCGATTCCGGCGGTCATCGCCTACAACCGTTTCTCTGCCCGCAGCGAGATGCTGATCGGTCGTTACTACACCTTCGCCGACGAGTTCCAGGCCATCCTGCACCGCAAAGTGCACACCTCGGAAGACTAAGGCGAGCGAAGAGGACAGGTTTTAACCATGGCGAGAATTCGCAACAGACGCAAACCGGTCGCCGAGATGAACGTGGTGCCCTACATCGACGTGATGTTGGTACTGCTGGTCATCTTCATGGTCACCGCGCCGATGCTCAATCAGGGCGTCAAGGTCGATCTGCCCAAGGTCAGTAGTGAAGCGCTGCCGCAGGACAACGACGCGCAGGTGCTGACCATCTCCATCAAGGCCGACAAGACCTACTACTGGAACATGGGCAGCGAGGTCGACGTCGACACCGAGCAGGAGCGGGCCTCGACCCTCGAGCAGATGACTCAGGCCGTGTCGGCGATCATTGCCGAGAACCGTCGTCAGGGTAAGCAGGTGCAGGTGTTCGTGCGCGGTGATCGCACGGTCGATTACGGCACCGTGATGTCGGCCATGGGCGGTCTGCAGCAGGCCGACGTGGGCAACGTCGGACTGATTACTGAGGCTCCCTGATGCAGCAAACCGAGCGTTCGCAATCGGAAAGCTACTTCTGGCCCGTGGTTTGGGCGGTGGGTCTGCATGTCCTGATGTTCGCCATGCTGTTCGTCAGCTTCGCCTTCACCCCGGAGCTGCCACCGGCGCGCCCAGTGGTGCAGGCTACGCTGTATCAGTTGCAGTCACAGAGCCAGGCCACTACGCAGACCACGCAAAAGGTTGCAGGCGAGGCGCAGAAGACCTCGGCGCCGCAGTTCGAGACCGAGCGGCTGGAACAGAAGAAAGCCGAGGAGCAGAAGCAGGCCCAGGCCGAAGCGCAGAAGGCAGCCGCAGCCAAGAAAGCCGAGGAACAAAAGCAGGCGGAAGAGGCTCGAAAGGTCGAGGCGGCGAAGAAAGCCGAGGCCGATAAGGCCGCCGAGCAGAAACGTCAGGCCGATATCGCCAAGAAGCGCGCCGAGGAAGAGGCGAAGAAGAAAGCCGCTGAAGAGGCCAAGAAGAAGGCCGCTGCAGAAGAGGCCAAGAAAAAAGCGGCAGCCGCCGAAGCTGCGAAGAAGAAAGCCGCCGAGGATGCACGGCGCAAGGCCGCCGAGGATCAGAAGGCGGCAGCGCTGGCCGAACTGCTGTCGGACAATGTGCAGAACCAGCAGGCGCTGGCCGAGACCCATGGTGACCAGGTTGCCGGCAACCTCGATGATCTGATCATCAAGCTGATTACCGAGAACTGGCAGCGGCCGATGTCGGCGCGTCGAGGCATGAGCGTCGAGTTGCTGATCCAGATGCTGCCCGATGGCACCGTGACCAACGCCAGCGTATCGCGCTCCAGTGGCGATGCACCGTTCGACAACTCGGCCGTTGCAGCTGTACGTAACGTCGGGCGTATTCCCGAGATGCAACAATTGGATCGCGCTACCTTCGACCGTATGTACAGGCAGCGACGCGTTATTTTCAAACCGGAGGATTGAGCTCTGTGAACAACCTGATTCGTATCGCCCTGCTGGGGCTGGTCATGCTGGTCGGTAGCGTCCAGGCGGCCGACCCGCTGGTGATCTCCCAGGGCGCTGACCGCGCCACGCCCATTGCTGTCGTGCCGTTCGGCTGGCAGGGTGGTTCGGTACTGCCTGAAGACATGTCGCAGATCATTGGCAACGACCTGCGCAACTCCGGCTACTTCGAACCCATCCCGCGGCAGAACATGATCAGCCTGCCGACCCAGGCCAGCGAAGTCATCTACCGCGACTGGAAAGCCCTCGGCGCCCAATACGTGCTGGTCGGCAATATCGTGCCCAATGGTGGCCGCTTGCAGATTCAGTACGCGCTGTTCAACGTCAGTACCGAGCAGCAGGTCATGACCGGCAATGTCGGTGGTGGCACCGATCAGTTGCGCGACATGGCTCACCATATCGCCGACCAGTCGTTCGAGAAGCTCACCGGCGTCAAGGGGGCATTCTCCACGCGCCTGCTGTACGTCACTGCCGAGCGTATGGGCACCAACAACACCCGTTACACCCTGCAGCGCTCCGACTACGACGGTGCCCGTGCGGTGACCTTGCTGCAATCGCGCGAGCCGATCCTGTCGCCGTCGTTCGCGCCGGATGGCCGCCGTATCGCTTACGTGTCGTTCGAGCAGCGTCGCCCGCGCATCTTCGTGCAGCACATCGACACCGGGCGTCGCGAGCAGATCACCAACTTCGAAGGCCTCAATGGCGCGCCGGCCTGGTCGCCGGATGGCAACCGTCTGGCCTTCGTGCTGTCGCGCGATGGCAACCCGGAAATCTACGTGATGGACATGGGCAGCCGGCAGATGCGGCGCATTACCAATCATTACGCCATCGATACCGAACCCTTCTGGGGTAAGGATGGTCAGACCCTTTACTTCACCTCGGATCGCGCGGGTCGTCCGCAGATCTACAAGACCAACATCAATAGCGGGGCTGTGGAGCGAGTGACCTTCGTCGGTAACTACAACGCCAACCCGAAATTGTCGGCTGATGAGAAGACCCTGGTGATGATTCATCGTCAGGATGGCTTCACCGTGTTCAAGGTGGCTGCACAGGACCTGGAAACCAACCGTTTGCGCATACTTTCAGACACAAGTTTGGATGAGTCGCCCACTGTTGCGCCCAATGGCACCATGCTAATCTACGCCACCCGCCATCAGGGTCGGGGAGTCTTGATGTTGGCGTCCACCAATGGGCGCGTGAGGCTCCCTCTTCCTACCGCTCAAGGCGAAGTTCGAGAGCCTTCTTGGTCCCCTTACCTGAACTGATGCGGTGCTACACCTTTTTGCTTAACACAACTGGGGTTCATTAGGAGTTACATGATGGAAATGCTGAAATTCGGTAAGTTCGCTGCACTGTCCCTGGCTCTCGCCGTTGCTGTAGGTTGCTCCTCCAAAGGCGGCGACGCTGCTGGCGAAGGCGCTGTTGACCCGAACGCTGGCTACGGTGCCAACACTGGCGCTGTTGATGGCAGCCTGAGCGAAGAAGCTGCTCTGCGCGCTATCACCACCTTCTACTTCGAGTACGACAGCTCCGACCTGAAGGCCGAAGCCATGCGCGCTCTGGACGTACACGCCAAGGACCTGAAAGGCAACGGCGCTCGCGTCGTTCTGGAAGGCCACGCTGACGAGCGCGGTACCCGTGAGTACAACATGGCTCTGGGCGAGCGTCGTGCCAAGGCCGTTCAACGCTACCTGGTTCTGCAGGGCGTTTCCCCGGCTCAGCTGGAACTGGTTTCCTACGGCGAAGAGCGTCCGGTTGCCACTGGCAACGACGAGCAGTCCTGGGCTCAGAACCGTCGCGTAGAGCTGCGTAAGTAAGCTGCCATGCGAGATTGCCGCCGTATTCTGACCCTTCTGACACTCGCCTTGCCGCTTGCGGCGATGGCGGAGGTTCCCGTACTGGAAAGCAGCTCCATGCAACAGGGCAGCAGCTATCCACCGGCGGGTTATGGTACGGCCGGCGCCTACGCCGGAGCGGGTGCGCAAGCACCCGCTTCTGCGCAGGGTATGCTGTTCAACCAGCTCGAGCAGATGCAGCAGGAAATTGCGCAGCTGCGTGGCATGGTCGAAGAGCAGCAGAATGAAATCCAGCGCCTCAAGCAGGAAGGCCTGGAGCGTTACCAGGATCTGGACCAACGCATTTCCTCCGGCGCCGCTGCCGGTGGAGCTTCCGCACAGAATTCAGCCGATGGCGCGGTAAACGCCAGTGGCACCCCGACGCCACCTGCCGCACAGCAGCAGGCCAGCGCCGAGCCGGGTGATCCGGCCAAGGAAAAACTCTATTACGACGCTGCCTTCGACCTGATCAAGGCCAAGGACTTCGACAAGGCGTCGCAGGCGTTCAGCGCCTTTCTCAATCGTTATCCCAACAGCCAGTACGCGGGTAACGCGCAGTATTGGCTCGGCGAAGTGAACCTGGCCAAGGGTGATCTGCAAGCAGCCGGTCAAGCCTTTGCCAAGGTCAGCCAGGCCTACCCGAGTCACGCCAAGGTGCCGGATTCGCTGTTCAAGCTGGCCGATGTCGAACGTCGCCTGGGTCACAACGACAAGGCCCGTGGCATCCTTCAGCAAGTCATCGCGCAGTACCCGGGTAGCTCGGCCGCCCAGCTGGCCCAGCGCGATCTGCAGCGGCTGTAAGCCAGCAATTGACGAAAAACCCGCGCCCGTCGCGGGTTTTTCTTATCTGGCCTCGCGTGATCCATTAGAATGCGTGCTCGCATGCGAGGCGGGGTTTCAGCTCGGCTGATGTCCTTGTCGCCATGCCTTGTCGAATGTCGGCCACTGCCGGCGTTCCTGTCTTTTCACGCAACGGAAGCGGATGGCCTGTTTCGTCATCACGCTCGTGGCTACCATGCAAGAAACTCTGCGCATCACCGAGATTTTCTACTCGTTGCAGGGGGAGACGCGTACCGCCGGCTTGCCGACGGTATTCGTGCGCCTTACCGGCTGCCCCCTGCGCTGTCAGTACTGTGACACTGCCTACGCCTTCAGTGGCGGGGAGATCGTCACGCTGGACAGTATCCTCGATCAGGTGGCCGCCTATCGGCCGCGCTACATCTGCGTCACCGGCGGCGAGCCGCTGGCTCAACCCAACTGCATCCCTCTGCTTGCGCGCCTGTGCGATGCCGGTTACGAGGTGTCGCTGGAAACCAGTGGTGCGCTCGACGTCTCAGCGGTCGATCCACGGGTCAGCAAGGTGCTCGATCTGAAGACGCCTGGATCTGCCGAAGTGCAGCGTAATCGCTACGAGAACGTCCAGTGGCTGACACGAAACGATCAGGTCAAGTTCGTCATCTGCTCGCGTGAAGACTACGACTGGGCAGTATCCAAATTGATCGAATATGACCTGGCTGCTCGTGCCGGTGAGGTGCTGTTCTCGCCCAGCCACAAACAGGTCGATGCACGTGCCCTGGCAGACTGGATCGTGGCCGACAACCTGCCCGTACGTCTGCAATTACAGCTGCACAAGATTCTCTGGAACGACGAGCCGGGACACTGAGCATGAACGACAAGAAAGCGGTCATCCTCCTTTCCGGTGGCCTGGACTCGGCCACCGTGGTCGCCATGGCCAAGGCCGAGGGCTACAGCTGCTACAGCATGAGCTTCGACTATGGGCAGCGCCATCGCGCCGAGTTGCAGGCAGCCGAGCGTGTGGCGCAGCAGCTGGGTGTAGTCGAGCACAAGGTGATCGGCCTGAACCTCAATGGCATCGGTGGTTCGGCGTTGACCGATAGCCGCATCGCTGTGCCCGAATCGCCCACCGAAGGTATTCCCGCCACCTACGTGCCAGCACGCAACACTGTGTTTCTGGCGCTGGCGTTGGGCTGGGCTGAGGTGCTTGAAGCACGTGATATCTTCATTGGCGTCAACGCGGTGGATTACTCGGGCTACCCGGATTGCCGTCCCGAGTTCGTCGACGCTTTCGAGCGCATGGCCAACCTGGCGACCAAGGCAGGTGTGGAGGGGCAGGGCTTTGTCATCCGCGCACCGCTGCAGCAGATGAGCAAGGGCGAGATCATCCAGGCCGGTATGCGCCTGGGCGTGGATTACGCACTCACGGTCTCCTGCTACCAGGCCGATGATCATGGCCGCGCCTGTGGCAAGTGCGACAGCTGCCGCCTGCGTGCAGCCGGTTTCGCCGCTGCCGGTGTGCCTGATGCGACGCGCTACTTCTGAAAAAGTTTTCGCGAAGTGTTGATTTCCTGAATTAAATCAGTATCATGCGCCTCGCGTTGGGTCGTTAGCTCAGTTGGTAGAGCAGTTGGCTTTTAACCAATTGGTCGTAGGTTCGAATCCTACACGACCCACCAGATCGCAAAAGCCAGTCGTGAGACTGGCTTTTTTTTGCTCTCGGAAAAGCCCTCTGGCCGCTGCTGCCCCGCCTGTGGCGGTGGGCGGTCAGGGGGTATACTCGCAGCTTGCTCAAGAGCGCCGCAGGTTCGATGATATGACGCAGATTTCCGAACGCCTTCTGGTTCAAGCCCACCTCGATGCCAAACAGCCCAAGCCGCTGACCGCCGAGGAGGAGGCCTTCTATCGCCGCGAAATCGCCGCTGAGCTGAAGAAGCAGAACGCGGTGCTGGTGGCGCACTACTACTGCGATCCGGTGATCCAGGCGCTGGCCGAGGAAACCGGCGGCTGCGTTTCCGACTCCCTGGAAATGGCCCGCTTCGGCAATCAGCACCCGGCGCAGACCGTGGTGGTGGCCGGGGTCAAGTTCATGGGCGAGACGGCGAAGATCCTCAATCCGGAAAAGCGCGTGCTGATGCCGACGCTGGAGGCGACCTGTTCGCTGGATCTGGGCTGCCCGGTGGATGAGTTCTCGGCTTTCTGCGATCAGCATCCCGAGCGCACCGTAGTGGTGTATGCCAACACCTCGGCGGCGGTGAAGGCGCGTGCCGACTGGGTGGTGACCTCCAGCTGCGCGCTGGAGATCGTCGAGAGCCTGATGGACAACGGCGAGACCATCATCTGGGCGCCGGACAAGCATCTGGGCAACTACATCCAACGCGAGACCGGCGCCGACATGCTGCTGTGGGACGGCGCCTGCATCGTGCACGAGGAGTTCAAGTCCAAGCAGCTGCTGGACATGAAGGCGCTCTACCCCGACGCCGCCATCCTGGTGCACCCGGAGTCGCCGCAGAACGTGGTCGAGCTGGCCGATGCGGTGGGCTCCACCAGCCAGTTGATCAAGGCGGCGCAGACGCTGCCCAATTCCACCTTCATCGTCGCCACCGACCGCGGCATCTTCTACAAGATGCAGCAGCTGTGCCCGGACAAGACCTTTATCGAGGCGCCCACCGCCGGCAACGGCGCGGCCTGCCGCAGCTGCGCGCACTGCCCGTGGATGGCGATGAATACGCTGGAGCGCGTGCTGACCGGCTTGCGTCAGGGCTCCGGCGAGATTCATGTCGACCCGGCGCTGATTCCCAAGGCGATCAAGCCGCTCAAGCGCATGCTCGATTTCACCCAGGCGGCGCGGATGAAGGTCGCCGGTAACGCCTGACCGTTAGCCGTCAAGAAGAAGCCCAGCCAATGCTGGGCTTCTTGCTTTACGTAGCCCGGATGCAATCCGGGAATGGTGAGAGGCCAATACCCCCGGATTGCATCCGGGCTACGGCAACTCGTCAGCTCAGCTTGCCCAATTCTCCGGTTCGTTGACCACATTGAGCAGCGCGCGCAAGCGGCCATAGTCGCGACCGTTGAAGGCGAAGGCCAGACGGGTCAGGTGACACAGTTCCGGTTCGTCGCGCTCCTGCTCGCAGTAGGGTTGCTGGGTAAAGCCACCTTCCTTGCACAGGCTGGCGAAGTCGCTGTCCAGCTTGGCCAAAGCCGCCTCGTTGAGCGGGTGATTGAGGCGAATCACGAAGCGATCCTTCAGCCAGCGGCTGGAATGGAAGTTGCGGTAGAAGCGGGCGATTTCATCCACCGCCTCTTCGGCGCTATAGACCAGGTGCATCAGGTTGAGATCGGTAGGCAGGATATAGCCGTTATCGCCAAGCTGACGACGGATGAAGCCCAGTGCATCTTCCCAGTAGCTGCCGCCCGGCTGATCGAGCAGTACCACGGGCACCAGTGGGCTCTTGCCGGTCTGGATCAGGGTCAGCACTTCCAGCGCTTCGTCGAGGGTGCCGAAACCGCCGGGGCACAGCACCAGGCCATCGGCCTCCTTGACGAAGAATAGCTTGCGCAGAAAGAAGAAGTGGAACGACAGCAGGTGATGGCTGCCGCGCATGGTCGCGTTGGCGGTTTGTTCGAAGGGCAGGGTGATATTGAAGCCCAGGCTGCTTTCCGTCCCGGCGCCTTCATGGGCTGCCGCCATGATGCCGCCACCGGCACCCGTGACCACCATCAGATCGCGGTGTGCCAGTAATGCGCCGAGCTCGCGAGCCTGCCTGTACAGGGGATGATCGGGTGGCGTTCGTGCCGAGCCGAACACCGTGACCTTGCGCCGCCGTTTCAGTTGTTCCAGCACGCCGAAGGCATGCTCCATCTCACGCAGGGTCTGCATCATGATCTTGGCGTCCCAGCGGTTACGATCCGCCTGGGCCATATGGATCACCGTGGTGAGCATTTCGCGGTACAACGCCAGGTTGGGGCTGTTGCTCGGGGTTGCCAGAGCTACCAGTTCCTCCACCTTGCTGCTCAGGTCGACCTCGCTGGTTTGCACGTGGCGCGACAGATAGTCGTCCGCTTCAAAGGGCATGGAAACTCTCCTCTTCTTGGCCTGTGAGAGGCGAGTAGCCTCTCGCGGTGGCCGGTTCCTTGATTATGGAGTGTTGAGCAGCTTGCCACAGGCAGTCTGCCGTTTCGTTGCCATCTTTTCGTAAGAACTTGTTCACGATCTGCTGCGCGTCGGCCCTGCGGCGTTAAAAACAGGCTCGGAATGCTCATTTACAACTCGTAAAGTCGCACGCGACTCCGACCGTTCCTCGCCTATTTTTGCGGGGCCGCCATCGGTGTTGCAGTGCTCTAGCTCGCGAGATCGTGAACAGGTTCTAAGCGCCGGTTACAGGGCGATCTGTTCACCGGGCTCGGGAATGTTGGCGATCCAGTTCAGGCGTTCGCGCAGAGCGGCTTGCAGGGCCTGCATTTTCTCCAGCTCGCCGTGCACCAGGTACAACTCGGGGTGGTGCTCGAACCGGCTGGCCCAGTCGAGCAGTTGCGTTTGCCCGGCGTGTGCGGAGAAACCGCCGAGGGTATGCACCTTGGCCTTCACAGCGATGCGCTGGTGCAGCACCTTGACCGTCTCGGCGCCGTCGACGATCAAACGACCCAGCGTGCCCTTGGCCTGGAAGCCGGGGAACACCAGATGGCAGTTCTCGCGCCAGAGGTTGTGCTTGAAGTGATGAACAATACGCCCGCCATTGCACATGCCGGCACCGGCGATGATGATCGCCCCGCTCTTGATCCGGTTGATAGCCATCGATTCTTCGGCTGTCGGCGTGCAGCGCAGGATGGGCAGCCAGTCCTCGACCCGCTTGACCCCCTTGGCGGCCAGGGCGGCGCGATCCTCGGCGGCGAACTGATCGTGAAAGCGGCTGTAGATGGCGTTGGCGCGGATCGCCATGGGACTGTCGAGGAACACGGCCTGCTGTGGCAGACGGCCTTCCTGATAGAAGCGACCAAGGTAATAGATCAGATCCTGGGTGCGGCCGACGGCGAAGGAGGGGATCAGCACGTTGCCGCCCTCGCTATGGGCTTGTTGCAGGATGTCGGCCAGCTCTTCCAGGGTTTCATCGCTGGGGCGATGGTCACGGTCGCCGTAGGTCGACTCCATCAGCAACACGTCCGCCTGATTCAGTTGTGTCGGCGCCTGCATCAGTGGCGAGCAGGTATTGCCCAGGTCGCCGGAGAACACCAGATGACGGTGCAGGTGGTGATCCTCTACCTGCATCTCGACGATCGCCGAGCCGAGGATGTGGCCTGCATTGTGGAAGGTGACCTGCACGCCCTTGGCAACCTCGACCGCTGTGCCGTAGGCATGCGCGCGGCGCTGGCTGAGCGCCTGCTCGGCATTGGCGATGGTGTATAGCGGCTTGACCGCCGGCTTGCCCTGGCGTGCGCGCCAGCGGTTTTCCCATTCGGCGTCCTTCTCCTGGAGGAAGGCCGAATCCAGCAGCATCAGCTCGAGCAGTTCGCAGCTGGCCTCGGTGGCGTGGATCGGGCCGCGATAACCCTCGGCGACCAGGCGCGGCAGCAGCCCGCTGTGATCGAGGTGGGCGTGGGAGATCACCACCGCATCCAGGCTGCTCGGGTCGAAAGGAAACGCACTGCGGTTCAGGTCCTCTTCCTGGCGGCGTCCCTGATGCATGCCGCATTCGAGCAGCACCTTGGCGCCATCGCGGCTTTCTACCAGATAACAGGAGCCGGTGACCTGTTGAATCGCACCGAGAAAAGTGAGCAGGGCCATGGTTTTTTCCTTGTTGTGATCTTGAGACGAGTCTGCCGCTTCGAACCGGAGCGAGTCTTGATGCAGGTCAGTCGGTGCTTCGTAGCGATACCTAAACTGCAGGCAAACATTCAGGAGAGCACTCATGACCCAGCTATTGCCCGACGCTGTCGCCTTGGCTCAGCACGCTCAGCAATACCCCGACTTTGCCCGCTGGCAAGCCGGTCACGGACCTATTCAGCATAGCCTGCAGACCAGCGCCGCCGTCTTTCGTCTGGCCCATCAGCTGGTGCAGAGCGGCTTGCAGCCCGACTTGCCGAGCGTCTACCGCCTGTTTCGCGCCCTGGATTCGCTGACCGCAGCCGGCCTCTGGCTGGTGGTGCACATGACCTATGCCCAGCGCGTTCGGCTCGATGGCCAGCCGCTGCAGGCCGAGGACTTCAAGCCGGTGCCGGAAGGTCATACCGGTGGCGCGCTGAACATGGTGCCGGCCTATGCCGGCTACCTGGCGCTTAACGCCCTGACCGGTGAGACACGTGGCTGGTTGATGGGGCAGGGCCATTGCGTGGCAGCAATCGAGGCGCTGAACCTGCTGACCGGCAACCAGCATCCAGAGCAGGCCGCGCGCTACGCTTGTGATGAAGCTGGCATGAGTCGCCTGGCGGCGGACTTCTACGGTTACGCCCAGGCGGCGGACGGCAGCGCCGGTGTGCCGTTGGGCAGTCACGTCAATCCGCATACCGCTGGCGGTATCGCCGAAGGCGGATACCTGGGTTTTGCCGAGCTGCAGTACGCGCATCTGCCATTGCCGGGGGAGAAGCTGGTGGCGTTCCTGTCCGACGGCGCCGCCGAGGAGCAGCGCGGTAGCGACTGGATGCCGCGCTGGTGGCGTGCCGAGGATTGTGGCGTGGCGCTACCGGTGATGATCGCCAACGGCCGGCGTATCGAGCAGCGTACCGAGTTGGGCACGTTAGAGGGCCTGGAAGGGTTTCGTCGGCACCTGCGCGGTTGCGGCTTCGATCCCCTGAGTTTCGATGGACGTGATCCGGCAGCCTTCGTCTGTGCGCTGTGGGAGATGGAGCAGCGCCTGACGCATCGAGTGGATGAACTCAACCGCGAGCTGATCGGTTATCCCTTGCCGATGCCCTACGGCATAGCCGAAACCACCAAGGGCTATGGCTTCTTTGGCGCTGGCAGCAACGCCGCTCATAACCTGCCGCTACCGGCCAGCCCGGCTCTCGACGCGCAGGCGCGCGAGCTGTTCAACCAGCATGCTGCGGCCTTGTGGGTAGAGCCGCAGACGTTGTCCGACGCCTGCAATCTGTTCGCCAGCCGCAAGGGTCGTGTGCTGGAACGGGACAACCCGCTGGCACGGCGTCAACCGCCGCAACCGGTACAGCCGGCGCTGCATTTTCATGATCGGCCCTGTTCGCCCATGAGTGCGCTGGATCGTTATTTCGTCGATCTGGTACGCACCAACCCGCAGTTGCGGCCGCGTGTCGGCAACCCGGACGAATTGGCCAGCAACCGTCTGAGCGGTGTGCTGGCAGCGCTCAAGCATCGCGTCAGCCAACCCGAGAGCGAGCTGGAGTCGCTGCACGGCGCGGTGATCACCGCACTCAACGAGGAGGCTGTGGTGTCTGCCTGTCTGGCCAATCAGGGCGGCCTGAATCTGGTGGCCAGCTACGAGGCGTTTTGCGTAAAGATGCTCGGCGCCGTGCGCCAGAGCCTGATCTTCGCCCGTCAGCAGAAGGAGGCGGGACGTCCAGCCGGCTGGCTGGGCTGGCCGCTGGTGGCCACTTCGCACACCTGGGAGAACGGCAAGAACCAGCAATCGCACCAGGACACCACCTTCTGCGAGGCACTGCTGGGCGAAATGCACGATGTCATGCGCTTGCTGTTGCCGGCCGATCACAACTCGCTGCTGGCCCTGCTGCCTGGCATCTATCAGGAGCGCGGCCGGCTCGCGTGCCTGGTGGTGGCCAAGCGTGAACAACCCTGCGCTTTTACAGTCGAACAGGCTAAGCAGCTGGCCCGTGATGGAGCGTTGCTGGTCGATGCGCAGGGCGATGGCGAGCCAGTGCTGCTGATTGCCAGTGGCAGCTATCAGTTGAGCGAGATGCGCCGCGCCGCCGTTCGTCTGGGTGAGCAGGGTGTGGCCTGGCGTCTGATTTACTTGCAGGAACCGGGGCGTTTTCGGGCGCCGCGCGATGCCTGGGAGGCCGCCAGCGTGATCAGCGCCGTTCAGCGTGAAGCGCTGTTTCCGGTGGCCTGTCGGCGGCGCGTGCTGCTGACGCACATGCGCCCGGAGGTAGCCGCGGGCCATCTTTGGCCGCTGCTTGGCGACGCCGCCAGCTGTCGGGCGTTGGGCTATCGCAACCGCGGCGGTACCTTCGACGAGGCCGGCATGCTGTTCGCCAATGGCTGCAGTTGGGCGCATGTGCTGCAAAGCGTGGCCGAAGTGCTGGGCGTATCGCCCGATGGCTGGTTGAGCGCTGAGGAACGCGCGGCTCTGGCAGGCAGGGGGGACCCTCGCTGTCTGCGTTGAGCCCACGAAGTGGAGCAACGGGAAGGGAGGGGCAGGTATGCCCAGGTTGACGCTAGAGATAAACACGGAGCTGTACCGCATGCTGCAACAGGCTGCGCGTACCAATCACATGAGCATCGAGGACGAGTGTCTGCGCCGCCTGGAGGGCGGCGCGCGGCGTTCACGCTATATGGAGGCCTTGCTCGCCGAGCTGCGCGCCGATGATGCGCAGCGCCGAGCGGAACGGGGCTGAGTTTTCGCCTGCTTCAGAGACCGCAGTCGCTCTTGTCGAACACTTCCACGGTGACCGGACGGTTGCTGCGGTACTCGCTGAACTGATAACGCAACTGCGCGCCCTGCGCCAGCAGGCTGCGATAACCCGGGTTGCGGCAGACGCTGGCCGCCAGCTGGCTGCGCACCGTATCGGGGTTGCCGCGCATCTGCGCGGCATGCGCTTCGCGCACGCTGAGATGGTTGATCAGCGTGTGACCTTCCACGGTGTAGCCCTGATCGAGGATGTCCTCGTTGATCGCCCGCGGCGTGCCTTCGCTGCTTTGCCGGGCGACCTGCTCCAGGGTGCGAGTCAGCTCCATCTCCTTCAGCGAGGCTGCCTGGGCAGTGGGAAGCATCAGGCTGAGCGCGAGAGCGGGGAGGATGTAACGCAGCATGTCATATGACTCCTGAAAGCGTGGACGAGGGGTTGGACAGGGCGTCGCAGCGAATGTTCGCGTCGCTGGCCATTTGCCCGCGTGAAACAAAGTGTTACCGATGGGGACATGCTGGCCTTTGGCCGCCGCCCGTCACCACGACCAAAGGCCGGGGATCATCGGCCAAACCTGCACGTCACAGACATTGAGCCGCCGTCGCAGCCGGACGTCGCCAGTACAGACCTGCCTGAAGTCTGCCGCTGGTGCAGGAAGGACTGCGCGGTGTTCAAGCAGCGTGCAGGAGAATAACAATGACAATGCTCTTTCGGCGCTGGCCATCGCGGGTGATGGTCGGCAGTTTACTGGTTTTGCCCGTTGCGCAGGTGCAGGCATCCGGTTATCACTTCGGTTCGCAATCGGTGGCGGCGCAGGGTTCGGCACATGCCAACGGTGCCGAGGCGGCCGACCCTTCGACCATTTTCTACAACCCCGCTGGCCTAGCCCGGCTCAAGGGTACCCAGGTGACTTCCGGTCTGAGCATTCTGCTGCCGGATGGCGATTACGAGGACAAGGGTAGCCGCGACGTGTTCGGCAATCCGGTGTCGGGCGATGCCGGCGAGTTCCTGCCCGATGCCGCCGCTGCGCCCAACTTCTATTTTTCCCACGAGATCAACGACCGGGTGACGATCGGTCTGGGCATCTTCACCCCGTTCGGCGCCAAGCTCGATTACAAGGAGGACTGGGCCGGGCGCTACGGCATCCAGTCGGCCAGCCTGGAGACGGTGACCTTCAACCCGAGCATTGCCTTTCGTTTCAACGAACACCACAGCATCGGCTTCGGTGTGTCGGCGCAGTACATCAAATCGGTGCAGCGCGGTGCGGCGGATGTCAAAGGCGCGTCGCGGCAGTTGGCTGGGCAGTTTGTCAGCGCCAATCAGGACCTGACCGAGCTGGCCGCATCGCCGCTTGGTCAGTTCGCCATTCCCTTGCTCTACGGCATCGATGTGCCCAGTGAGATCAGCAGTTGCGACGGTCAGGCTGATGACGCTTTCGTCGACTGTGTGGCGAAAAACTTCGCCGATAACGTCCAGGGCGACGGTTACTTCCGGGTCAAGGGCGATGACTGGGGGTTTGGCTGGAATATCGGCTACATGTGGGAGCCGACCGAGTCCACGCGCTTTGGCGTGTCGTATCGTTCCAACATTCGCCACACCCTCGAGGGTGAGACCAAGTGGAGCTTCGCCGGCGTGTCCGGCAGCGTGCCTTCACCCGATACCGATCTGAGCGGTGGCATCGATCTTGGCATCATCACCCTGCCGCCAGCCGATGCATTGGGGCAGGTGCTGGACCCGAGCAACTGGGTCAATCCCGGCGATTTCGCTGGTTCCAGGCTGCACCCCAACTCCAAGGCCAAGACCGCTATCGATACACCGGAGATGCTCTCATTCAACGCCTTCCATCAGCTCAACGACAAGGTGGCGTTGATGGCGGATCTGACCTTCACCCGCCATTCGCGGCTCGACGAAGTGCGTATCGGCATCGATCAGGTGGCCGGCTATCCCTACTTCAATGGTGTTACCGAGGGCGACCTGAGCGTCAAGCAGGACTGGAAGGACAGCTACAAGATCTCCCTGGGCATGAACTACCAATACAGCGATGACCTGCTGCTGCGTACCGGCGTGGCCTACGACCGCTCTCCGGTCAACTCGCCGCAGTTACGTTATCCGGCCTTCCCCGATGCGGATCGCTACTGGCTTTCGCTCGGCGCCAACTACAAGGTGACCCGCGATACCTCGCTGGACTTCGCCTACAGCTACGTGCAGTTCTCCAGCGGCAAGATGGACTACCAGGACGGCTGCTCCCCGGCCGGCTGGGTGCCAGGTGCCGGCGGGCTGTACCAGGACAGCGGCGTGCGCTGTACCGGCAACGGTGGCAATTACACCGGGGAGTACAACACCCACATCCACTTCATCGGCCTGGCGTTGAACCATACCTTCTGATCCATCTGAGCGGCGAACGGGGGTGGTAGAATCCCGCCCCCGTTCGCTGTTGCTCCCGCCATGACCCGTCCAGCCCCACATGCCGTCGCCCGCCTGCGCACAGAGCGCCTGGCGCGTAGCCTCAAACCCTTCGTCGCCCGTGGTTCGCGCGCCGAGCGCTGCCCGCACTGCCGGGTGCAGCCGACCCATTGCCTGTGCGCCTGGCGCCCGCAGGTCGAGGCCAATGCCGCCATGTGCCTGGTGATGCATGACATCGAGGCGTTGAAACCGAGCAATACCGGCTGGCTGATCGCTGATGTGGTGCCTGAAACCCACGCCTTCGGCTGGACGCGCACTGCCGTCGACCCGGCGCTGCTGGCGCTTTTGGCCGATCCGCAGTGGCAGCCTTATCTGGTGTTTCCCGGCGAGTACGTGGCGCCGCAGCGCGTGGTGGAGGAGGTGACGCTGGCGCCCGGCAAGCGGCCGCTGTTCGTGCTGCTCGATGCCACCTGGACCGAGGCGCGCAAGATGTTTCGCAAGAGCCCGTATCTGGATGCGCTGCCAGTGCTGAGCCTGACGCCGGCGCAACTATCGCGTTATCGCCTACGTCGCTCCACTCGTGGCGAGCACCTGTGCACCGCCGAGGTGGCCGCCATGTGCCTGGAGCTGGCTGGCGACCTGCGTGCCGGTGAGGCGCTGGACGATTATCTCGATGTGTTCAGCCAGCACTACCTGGCTGCCAAACGGCGTCTGCCGCTGGATCTCAACGACGCTCTGCACCAGCGTTTGCAGACGTACCGCTGAGTTCGCTGGGCAGTGGCTTGGGCCACAGCTGCGCCAGCAGCATGCCGCCGAACATCAGCGCACAACCCAGATAACCGCGCGGTGCCAGCACTTCGCTCAGCAACAGGGCGCCGGCGATGGCAGCGAATACGGCTTCCAGCGAGAGGATGATCGCCGCATGCGAGGCGATGGCATGCTGCTGCGCCACCACCTGCAGGGTGAAACCGATCGCCACGCCGAACACGCCGCCGTAGAGGATGGCCGGCCCGGCGGCAATGATGCCGTCCAGTGTCGCGGTCTCGAACACCAGCGCCAGGGCCAGACTGATCACCGCGCAGGTGGCGAACTGGATGAAGGCCAGGCGCAGCGGGTCGTGACGGCTGGCGAAGAATCCCACCAGCAACACATGCACGCCCCAGACGAAGGCGCCAGCCAACTGCAGCCAGTCGCCGGAGGCTACTGTGAATCCTTCGCCGACGCTGAGCAGGAACATGCCGACCACTGCCAGGCTGGCGCCCAACCAGATGCCGGCGCTGCTGCGCTGGCCGATCAGCAAGCCGAGAATCGGCACCACGATCACGTACAACCCGGTGATGAAGCCTGAGTTGGTCACCGTGGTGAACAGCAGGCCGACCTGCTGCAGATTGATCCCCAACGACAGCGCCAGGCCCATGATCACGCCACCCACCAGCAGGTTGCGATTCAGCGGTGCCGCGGGGCGCTGCTGGCGACGTTGCAGCAAAGCCAGCACCGGCAACAGAACCAGGCAGGCGAGGGTGAAGCGCAGGCCGGTATAAAGGAAGGGGCCGATGTTATCCATGCCCAGACGCTGGGCGACGAAGGCGCTGCCCCAGATCATCGCGGTAATCAGCATTAACAGGTCGGCGCGCAGGGCTTGGCTTCGCATCAGGGCGTCTCGGCAGGAAAGCTGCGCATCCTGCCGCAAAGCATTGAGCTTGACCACCCCGCCACAGCTCGGCATGCTGAGCGCCGCCGTCGGTCCGAGTGGGGAGTCTGTGATGCTCAATGAGCAGGCTTGAGCGGGTCTTCAGGCGAAAAGCACTGCCATACTCACCTCAGTGCCACTTATAACAAGAACAGGATCTGCCAATGGCCGCCTACGAAATCCTGATTGCCGACGACCATCCGCTGTTTCGCAGCGCGCTACAACAAGCATTGACCCTGGGCCTGGGACCTGAAGTGCGTCTGGTAGAAGCTGCCAGCATCGCCGAGCTAGAAGGCCACCTGGCTGAAAAAAGTGATTGGGACCTGGTCCTGCTCGACCTCAATATGCCCGGTGCCTACGGCTTTTCCGGCCTGGTACTGCTGCGTGGGCAGTACCCGCAGATCCCTGTGGTGATGATCTCCGCTCAGGAAGAGGCGTCCGTGGTCAACCGCTCCCGCGAGTTCGGGGCCAGTGGCTTCATCCCCAAATCCAGCCCGCTGGAAACCCTGCAGCAAGCGGTGCGACACGTACTCGATGGTGACACCTGGTGGCCACCGCTGGCCGAGGAGGGCGCGCCAGTTTCCGCCGAGGCCAAGGCGGCCAGTGCCGGCCTGGCCAGCCTGACACCGCAGCAGTTTCGTGTGTTGACCATGGTCTGCGAAGGCCTGCTGAACAAGCAGATCGCCTACGAATTGAGCGTCTCCGAGGCGACGGTCAAGGCGCATGTGACGGCGATTTTCCGCAAGCTGGGCGTGCGCACCCGCACCCAGGCGGCGTTACTGTTGCAGCAGATGGAATCGATCCCCGCGCAGTGAGCAGCGCTGCGTTGAAAGCAAGCTCGGCTTGCTCATTTGCAGCCAGTAAATTGCGCAGTCTCACTTGCTCTCGCCTTGCATCCCTCTAGCTCGCGATCTCGTAGATAGGTTCTCGCGCAGCGGATGCAGTAAGCTGCGCGCCTCTTCCAGCAGGGGTGAGGCGCATGTCGCCATTCAAGGGCCAGACCGGCCTGAAACGTATCCTCAATGCCGCCAGCTATTCGCTCGATGGCCTGCGCGCCGCGTTCTTCGGCGAGGCAGCCTTTCGCCAGCTGGTGTTGCTCAATCTGGTGCTGATTCCATCGGCTTTCCTGCTCGACGTCAGTCGAGGTGAGCGCGCGTTGATGGTGGCCGTGTGTCTGCTGGCACTGATCGTCGAGCTGCTCAATTCGGCCATCGAGGCAGCCATCGATCGCATTTCCCTGGAGCGCCACCCGCTGTCGAAGAACGCCAAGGACATGGGCAGCGCCGCGCAGTTCGTCGCGCTGGGCATGATCGCCTCGGTCTGGGCGGTCATCCTGCTTGGCTGAAGCTCAGACGATCGGCGGCAGGACGATCTGATCGCTGCGGCTGACGCCTGCGGTCAGCGCACGACACTGCTCGAGAAACTCACGCATCGCCGCTGTCTGGTACTTCTGCTTGTGCCAGATGAAGTAGAACTGCCGGCGCAGATCCAGCTCCGGTGTCTCCACTGGCATCAGGCTGCCGCGACGAAAGGCGTCGCGCAGCGCCAGGCGTGAGATGCAGCCGATGCCCAGGCCGGATTCCACGGCGCGCTTGATCGCCTCGGTGTGTTCCAGCTCCAGGCGGATATTCAGGTTGCGCGGGTGATGCCGCATGGCCTGGTCGAAGGTCAGCCGCGTGCCCGAGCCTTGTTCACGCAGAATCCAGGCTTCATGCGTCAGCTCTTCCAGGCTGGCACTGCCGCGCTGGGCCAGTGGGTGTTGTGGCGCGCAGAACACCACCAGTTCGTCCTCGACCCAGGGCTGCACCTCGATATCCGGGTGCTGGCAGTCGCCTTCGATCAAGCCCAGGTCCAGCTCGTAGTGAGCGATCTGTTGCACCACATGAGCGGTGTTATGCACCTGCAGCTTCACCCGGCATTCAGGGTGGTGCTGCATGAAGCTGCCAATCAGCAGGGTGGCCAGATAGTTGCCCACGGTCAGGGTGGCGCCGACGTTCAGCGAGCCATAACCGCTCTTGCCCCCCAGCAGGCGTTCGATTTCGCGCGCCTGGTCGATCAGGGCTACGGCCTCGGGCAGTAGCTGTCGGCCCAGAGCATTGAGCGCCAGACGCTTGCCGGCGCGATCGAACAGCTGGCAGTCGGATTGGCGTTCCAGTTCGGTCAGCGAAGTGCTGGTCGCAGACTGCGACAATGCGAGCGATTGCGCGGCGCGCGAGACGCTTTCATGCTGCGCCACGGCGACGAATACCTGAAGTTGTCTGAGAGTAAATCGCATATCGATATAACCGATAACCTATATCTTGATAATCCACTTAACAGATATTGTTGCCGCGAATAGAATGCCGCGCAATCGCGCCTTTGGCGCTGAAGTTCTTCGAGGAAATCATCATGAGCAATATGAACGTCGAGCGCGTGCTCAGCGTCCACCACTGGAACGATACGCTGTTCAGCTTCAAGTGCACCCGCGACCCGGGTCTGCGCTTCGAGAATGGTCAGTTCGTGATGATCGGCCTACAGCAGGACAGCGGCCGCCCGCTGATGCGCGCCTACTCCATCGCCAGCCCGAACTGGGAAGAGCATCTGGAGTTCTTCAGCATCAAGGTGCCGGACGGCCCGCTGACCTCGCAGCTGCAGCACCTCAAGGAAGGTGACGAGATCATCATCAGCAAGAAGCCCACCGGCACGCTGGTGCTCGATGATCTCAACCCCGGCAAGCACCTCTATCTGCTCAGCACCGGCACCGGCCTGGCGCCGTTCATGAGCGTGATCCAGGACCCGGAAACCTACGAGCGCTTCGAGAAAGTGATCCTGGTGCACGGCGTGCGCTACGTGAACGAAGTCGCCTACCGCGAGTTCATCACCGAGCACCTGCCGCAGAACGAATTCTTCGGCGATGCACTGAAGGACAAGCTGATTTACTACCCGACCGTGACGCGCGAGCCGTTCGAGAACCAGGGCCGTCTGACCGACCTGATGCGCAGTGGCAAACTGTTCGCCGATATCGGCCTGCCGCCGATCAACCCGCAGGACGACCGCGCCATGATCTGTGGCAGCCCGAGCATGCTCGACGAAACCAGCGAAGTGCTCGACAGCTTCGGCCTGAAGATCTCCCCGCGCATGCGTGAGCCGGGGGATTACCTGATCGAGCGCGCCTTCGTCGAGAAGTAAACGCTCTTCTGTTGAACGACAAAGCCGCCCCATGGGCGGCTTTGTCTTTTTGGGCGATTCACGCACCGTAGCCCGGATGCAATCCGGGGAGGGCGTATAGCAATCTCCCGGATTGCATCCGGGCTACGGGTTACATCGGTGTCTTACAGACGCTTGGCGTCGATGATCAGCACTGGCTCGCGCGGTACGTTCTGGTGCATGCCGCGGTTGCCGGTGGGTACCTGGGCGATCTTGTCCACCACGTCCATGCCACGGGTTACCTTGCCGAACACGGCGTAACCGAAGTCGCGCGAGCCGTGGTCGAGGAAGGCGTTGTCCTTGTGGTTGATGAAGAACTGGCTGGTGGCCGAATCGCGTACCTGCGTGCGAGCCATGGCCAGGGTGCCACGGACGTTGTGCAGGCCATTGTCGGCCTCGTTCTTGATCGGTGCGTCGGTGTCCTTCTGGCGCATGTCGGCATCGAAACCGCCGCCCTGGACCATGAAGCCAGGAATCACCCGGTGGAACTGGGTGCCGTTGTAGAAGCCACTGTCGACGTACTTGAGGAAGTTCTGCGTGCTGATCGGCGCCTTGTCGGCGGCCAGCTCCACTTCCACTTCGCCGAGGCTGGTGGTCAGCAACACCTTGGGGTTTTCCGCGGCGAGCAGACTGGTCGACAGCAGCAGGGCGCCGGTGGTGAGAACGAGTTGCTTGAGCATGATGGTCAGTTTTCCTTGTTGGCAGTTTCGCCGAGAAAGGCGAGCAGGGCGTTATTAAAGCGTTCCGGTTGATCCAGTGGTGTGGCGTGGCGCGAGTTTTCGATTATCAGCAGGCGCGCGTTGGGCATTTCTGCCACGTATTCGCGCTTGCGTTCAACGGGCGTGTAGTCGCGGTCGGCGGTGATCACCAGGGTAGGACAGATGATGCGATCGAGGCGTTCCCGCACGCCCCAGCCGATGATCGCGTCGAGGCTGGCGAGGTAGGCGCGCTTGTCGTTCTGCGGCCAGCGTTCTTCGATCTTGCGCCGCAATTCGGCCTGCTCGGGCTTGGGGAACAGCAACTTGCCCAGCGCCTTGGCAATGGTGTCCAGGCTGAGCAGGCGCGATAGCATCCAGCGCTTGCCAATTTCCAGCCAGTCCCGCGCACTCTTGGCCTTCACCTCCGGGCCGCTGTTGACGATGGTCAGGCTGCGCAACAGCTCGGGGCGGTCGACGCCAAGCTGAAAGCCGATCATGCCGCCCATGGAGATGCCCACCAGATGCACCGGTGGCAATCGCAGGTGTTCGATCAGGGCGGCGACATCCTCGGCGAAGTCGGCGATGCGATAAGCCTCGCGCGGCTTGTCCGAACGGCCGTGGCCGCGCACGTCCAGTGCCAGAACCCGGTAATGCTGGGCGAGCACCGGGATCTGGTATTCCCAGTCGCGCGTGCTCGAACCCAGGCCATGCACCAGCAGCAGCGGCTCGCCGTGGCCGTAATCCTCGTAATGCAGCTGGCAGCCGTCGTTGTCGAAATAGGGCATGGCGGGGCTCTCAGTTGCTCGACTGTGGTGCGGCGAAGGGCGCGTCCAGAGGGGCGGCATCGAAGTTCTTGATCAGCTCGATGAGAATCTGCGTGGCCGGGCCGAGCACGCGCTCCTTGTTGTTGTAGAGGAAGAAGCGCGGTTTGCGAATAGCACCTTGAGTCAGGGGCAAAGGTTTCAGCAGGCCTTCCTGCAGTTCACGGACGATCAGATGGCGCGGCAGCCAGGCGAAGCCCAGGCCGCTGCTGACGAATGTGCGTGCGGTCGGCAGGCTGCCAACCGTCCAGCGCTGCTCCGCGCCGAGCCAGCCGGCGTCGCGCGGCTGCAGGCGACCGCTGTCACGGGTGACTACCTGCATCTGGCCTTCCAGATCCTGGAAGCTCAGCTCACGTTGCAGGCGGTGCAGTGGGTGTTCCGGGTTGGCGACGGCGACGAATTCCACTTCACCCAGTTCGATACCGAGGTGGCCAGTGATGTTCAGCGCGCTGATGGCCAGGTCGGCGGTACCTTCGAGCAGTACTTCCTCGACTCCAGACAGCACCTCCTCACGCAGGCGCACACGGCAGCCGCGGCTCTGCGGCATGAAGGCGGTCAGGGCGCGGACGAGGTTGGCGGTGGGGTAGGCGGCATCCACCACCAGGCGCACCTCGGCTTCCCAGCCCTGTTCCATGTGGTGAGCCAGATCTTCCAGCTGGCTGGCCTGCTTGACCAGTTGCCGCGAGCGGCGCAGCAGCACGTCGCCGGCCTCGGTGAGTACGGCTTTGCGCCCGTCGATGCGCAGCAGCGGTACGCCGAGCTGTTCCTGCATGCGCGCCACGGTATAGCTGACCGAGGATTGCGAGCGGTGCAGTACGTCGGCAGCCTGGGCGAAGCCGCCCTGATCCACCACGGCCTGCAGCGTGCGCCATTGATCCAGGGTTACACGAGGAGCTTTCATCACATCATCCTGCTTGAGTCGGCTGTTATCGCCGACGATCTCCACCTACACTGGCGATCCCATGCTGGAGAGCACCAATGAAAAAAATAATCTGCTACCTGTTCGCCTTTCTACCGTTGGCCGCCCATGCCTATCCCATCGAGGTGGAAAAACAGTTCAACGGTGCCGAGGTCTCCGCGACCACTCAGGAAATCGACCACAACATGGCGGCGCTGATGCTCTACAACTATGGCCAGAGCGAGGCCGAGTGCAGCGCGGTGTTCCGCAATGGCCCCGAAGCGCCACGTACCCGGCGTACCGTGTTGGCGCCTGGCGCCAGCAGCAACATGACGGTCAAGTTCACCCGTAGCGTGATTCGCCTGCGGATCAACCTGACCTGCAACCTGAAGTGATGAAAGCCTAGATGCGATGGCTCGATAAATCAATTTAGTCGATATATGTAAGCGAATATTTGCGCTTTTTAATCGAAATTCGTATCTCTACTCTGTGTTCCATCGACTCGTAACCACCTCGATGGAGCCTCTGAATGTCCCGTATTCTCGTAATCGAAAGCAGCGCCCGCCAGCAAGGTTCGGTCTCCCGCGAACTGACCCAGCAATTCATCGCCAACTGGCAGGCTGCGCACCCGGCTGATCAGGTCCAGGTGCGTGATCTGGCGGCCGAGCCGGTACCGCATCTCGACGCCACGCTGCTGGGTGGCTGGATGACTCCGAGCGAGCAGCAGAACGATGCCGAGAAGGCTGCCCTGGCCCGCTCCAATCAACTCACCGATGAGTTGCTGGCTGCCGATGTGCTGGTGCTGGCTGCGCCGATGTACAACTTCGCTATCCCCAGTACCCTCAAGGCCTGGCTGGATCACGTGCTGCGCGCCGGCGTCACCTTCAAGTACACCGAAACCGGCCCCCAGGGCCTGCTGACCAGCAAGCGTGCCTTCGTGCTCACCGCCCGTGGTGGTATCTACGCCGGGAGCGCGCTGGATCATCAGGAGCCCTACTTGCGCCAGGTACTGGCCTTCATCGGTATCCATGACGTGCAGTTCATCCATGCCGAAGGCCTGAACCTGGGCGCCGAGTTCAGCGAAAAAGGCCTGGCCAAGGCCAAGGCCAAGCTGGCTGAAGTGGCCTGATGCCGAACCGACTCTCCTGAGCGCCCGCTAGTGGGCGTGCTATGCCGGTCGCTTTGTGATGAAGTGGCCGGCTTTTTTATCTGGCTGGACAGCAGAGCCCGGCGCATGGATTGTCCGGCGCAGGGGAACGCGCTAAGGTCGCCGCCTTCCTTGGGAGGTGGCTGTGCGATATCTGCTGATAGTGACCCTGCTGTGGGCGTTTTCCTTCAGCCTGATCGGTGAGTATCTGGCCGGTCGGGTCGACAGCTATTTTGCGGTGCTGACGCGCATCGTCATTGCCGGCTTGCTGTTCGTGCCGCTGACCCGTTGGCGCGGTCATGCTCCGGCGTTCGTGCGCGGCATGCTGCTGATCGGCGCCCTGCAGTTCGGCATCACCTACGTCTGCCTGTATCTGAGCTTCTCGGTGCTCACGGTGCCGGAGGTGCTGCTATTCACCATCCTCACGCCGCTGCATGTGACGCTGATCGAGGATGCGCTGAACCGCAGATTCAATCCCTGGGCGCTGGTCGCCGCTCTGGTCGCGGTGCTGGGCGCCGGGATCATCCGCTACGACGGTATCAGCAGCGGCTTTTTGCTCGGTTTCCTGTTGCTGCAGGTGGCCAACTTCACTTTCGCCGCCGGGCAGGTGCTGTACAAGCATCTGCTGCTCAAACACCCCTCCACCGAGCCGCAATACAAGCGCTTTGGTTTCTTCTACCTGGGCGCGCTGTTGATCGCGCTGCCGGCCTTCCTGCTGCTGGGCAACGGCGAGCGACTGCCGAGCACCGCACTGCAGTGGAGTGTGCTGGTCTGGCTTGGTGTGGCGGCGTCCGGATTGGGACTGTACTGGTGGAACAAAGGCGCCAGCCTGGTCGATGGCGGCACCCTGGCAGTGATGAACAATGCACTGGTGCCTGCCGGCTTGCTGGTCAATCTGCTGATCTGGAATCACGACGCTGACCTGCTGCGCCTGGCCCTGGGCGGTGTGGTGATCGCCGCTTCGCTACCGCTGGTCAATCTGGGGCGCACGCGTCGTACGCCTGCCGAGGTGCACTGATGCAACTGTCCGGGCGGGGTGTGGCGCTATCGGTTGGCGCGTCGATGCTGTTTGCCGTGTTGCCTGGCTACGTGCAGTGGCTGACGCCGCTCGATGGCGTGCAGGTATTCGCTCAGCGCGTGCTCTGGTCGATTCCCCTGGTCTTGCTGTTGGTACTGCTGGCGCGGCAGACCAGCTTGCTGCGCGAGAGCTTCGTGCGTCTGCGTCGCGAGCCGCTGTTGTTGGCCGCCTGCCCGCTGGCAGCGGCGCTGATCGGCGTGCAGTGGGGGCTATTTCTCTGGGCACCATTGGCCGGGCACATGCTGGAAGTGTCCATGGGCTACTTCCTGCTGCCGTTGGCCATGGTGCTGACCGGCCGACTGTTCTACGGCGAGCGCCTGCGCCCGCTGCAGCAGCTGGCAGTGACCTGCGCCATGCTCGGCGTGCTGCACGAGTTGTGGCGTACCCAGGCGTTTTCCTGGCTGACGCTGATCACCGCGCTGGGTTACCCGCCTTATTTCATGCTGCGCCGCTGGATGCGCCTGGATGCGTTGTCCGGTTTTGTGCTGGAGATGCTGGTGCTGGCACCGTTGGCGATCTGGCTGATCATCGCGTATGGGCCGGTGGGGGCGTTCAGCGATCGTCCCTTGCTATGGCTGCTGGTGCCGGTGATGGCATTGATCGGCACCCTGGCGTTCGCCGCTTATATGGCGTCGAGCCGGTTGTTGCCCTTGGGGCTGTTCGGCATTCTCAGTTACGTCGAGCCGGTTCTATTGTTCGCCGTGGCGTTGCTGGTGCTGGGCGAGCGCTTCGACAGCGGGCAATGGCTGACCTATCTACCGATCTGGGGAGCTGTGCTGCTGGTTGGCTGGGACAGCGCTCGACTGCTGCGCAAGCAGCAGCGCGAGAGCATCAGGCCACGTTGATACGCGGCGCGGGGATCTGCGTGCGCACATTGGCCTGCTTCTGCACTCGATAGTGCACCTGCAGGGTGCCGCTGTTGAAGCGGCGTTGGTCGCTCAGGGTCAGGCTGCGTTCCATGCCCGTGGCCAGAAGAGGGATGCCAGCGCCGAGCAGGTGCGGCACCAGGTTGATCACCACCTCGTCGATCAGCCCGGCGGTGTAGCAGTTACCCGCCAGCAGGCTGCCACCGACCAGCCAGATACGCTGGAAGCCGGCTTCGTTCAATGCAGCCACGGCTTGAGCAGGCGTGCAGTGGGTCAGCTGGATTTCGTCTGCGGCGCGCGGCAGGGCGAGGCGAGTCAGCACCACGCAGGGTTTGCCGGGGTAGGGCCATGGGCCGCCGCGCTTGAGGAGGGCCTCGTAAGTGCCTCGGCCCATCAGCAGTGCGTTGATGCCGGAGTAGAAGTACTGAAAGGCATATTCTTCATCGGCCTGGCGTAGTGAGTCGAACCAGTCGATGCGCCCATCGGGGCGAGCGATGTAGCCATCGAGGCTCGAAGTGACGTGATAGATCAGTGACGGGTTCATCATTGCACCTCGGGCGGGCCTTATGAAAATTAGAGTGGCGCCGCCGAGACAAGTTCGTCGTGCGCCGTACCGCTTGTCGGATGGCTGCGCGATAGTCTCTCATTCGAGAACGTTACGCAGAATTTCGTAGACGATCCCCGTCGCGATGGCGACCAGCACCACGTCACGGCCGATCTGCTTCCATTCGTAGCCCTCGTAATAGGGCAGGCGCGAGATCAGGCGGCTGTCGAAGTTCTTGGCGATACCCGGTGGCAGCGGCTTGCCGCGAGCCAGGTTCTTGGCGATGCCCGGTGGCAGAGAGGAGCTCGGGCCGATCAATTGGCGATTGTCGCCGAGGATGATGCGCACCCTGCCAACATCCACGGTCGGGCCGCGCAGATCGATCTGGACGCCATCATGCTGGCCCGGTTTGCCTTTGCCGGGAGGCGGGTTGGCAAGCACTGGCGATGTGGCCAACAGGATGCACAGGCCGATACTGAGAGTGGTCTGGGGTTTGATGGGCATGGGGTAGCGCTCTCGGATAGTGATGCGAATTGGATATCCGGCGCGCGCTCCCGATTCCGTCCCGCTCCTGCCGGATAGCGACTCCAGACAGCCGTCCGTCGTCGCCTGAATGCGAGTTTCATGCAAAGAAATTCGGCCCCGACGGCGGAAACCGTTAGGCTATGCATCGTTTTGTCGATTTCTTTGAGGTAGTGCCCCCGTGTTTGCCCAATTCGCCCTGCATGAACGCCTGCTGAAAGCCGTGGCCGAGCTTAATTTCGTCGAGCCGACTCCGGTGCAGGCGGCAGCGATTCCGCCTGCGCTGGAGGGCAAGGACCTGCGGGTGATCGCCCAGACCGGCAGTGGCAAGACCGCCGCTTTCGTCCTGCCGTTGCTCAATCGCCTGCTCGGTGATGGCAACTCGCAGCAGCGCGTGAGCATTCGTGCACTGATCCTGCTACCGACCCGCGAGTTGGCCCAGCAGACGCTGAAGGAAGTCGAACGCTTCGCTCAGTTCACCTTCCTCAAGGCCGGCCTGGTGACCGGTGGCGAGGACTTCAAGGTGCAAGCCGCGATGATGCGCAAGATCGATATTCTGATCGGCACGCCGGGCCGTCTGATCGAGCACGCCAACGCCGGCAACCTGCCGCTGAACGAGGTCGAGGTGCTGGTGTTCGACGAGGCCGACCGCATGCTCGACATGGGCTTTGCCGAGGACGCCCAGCGCCTGGCCGAGGCCTGCGGCCCGCATCAGACCCTGCTGTTCTCCGCTACCACTGGCGGCAATGGCCTGCGCGAGATGGTCGCCAAGGTGCTCAAGGCCCCGCAGCACCTGATGCTCAACAGCGTCAGCCAGCTCAATGAGGGTACTCGCCAGCAGATCATCACGGCCGACCATAACTACCACAAGGAGCAACTGGTCGACTGGTTGCTGACCAACGAGGCCTATGACAAGGCCATCGTCTTCACCAACACCCGTGTGCAGGCCGACCGTCTCTACGGCAAGCTGGTGACCGCCGGGATCAAGGCTTTCGTGCTACATGGCGAGAAAGACCAGAAGGATCGCAAGCTGGCCATCGACCGTTTGCGCCAGGGAGCAGTCAAGGTCCTGGTGGCCACCGACGTGGCCGCGCGCGGTCTGGATGTCGAGGGCCTGGATCTGGTGATCAACTTCGACATGCCGCGTTCCGGCGACGAGTACGTGCACCGCATCGGTCGTACCGGCCGTGCCGGCGGCGAAGGCCTGGCGGTATCGCTGATCTGCCACACCGATTGGAACCTGATGTCGAGCATCGAGCGCTACCTCAAACAGCGTTTCGAGCGTCGTACCATCAAGGAGCTGAAAGGCATCTACCAGGGGCCGAAGAACCTCAAGGCGTCCGGCAAGGCAGCTGGCAGCAAGAAGAAAAAGACCGAGAAGAAAGACCCGAAGAAAGCCACCGCCTCCAAGCGAAAGACCGGCCCGCGTCCGGCTGGCAAACCTTCTGTGCTGGTCAGCGCCGATGGCAGCGCGCCGCTCAAGCGCAAGAAGCCGGCGGCGGAGTAAGGCTGCGACCTTGATTCTGTAGGAGCCGGCTTGCCGGCGATGGGCGTATCAATCGCATCGCCGGCAAGCCGGCTCCTACACAAGCCTCGCTCTACTCCACCCCGACGAAACCACCGGTCTGGTGCTGCCATAGGCGCGCATACAGACCGCCGTGGGCGATCAGCTCGGCGTGGGTACCGGTTTCGATGACCTGCCCCTGGTCGATCACCACCAGGCGATCCATCCGCGCGATGGTCGACAGGCGGTGGGCGATGGCGATCACCGTCTTGCCTTCCATCAGGCTGTCCAGGCTTTCCTGAATGGCCGCCTCCACTTCCGAGTCCAGTGCCGAGGTGGCTTCGTCCAGCACCAGAATCGGCGCGTCCTTGAGCAGCACGCGGGCGATGGCAATGCGCTGACGCTGACCACCGGACAGCTTCACGCCGCGTTCACCGACCTGAGCATCCATGCCGCGTCCGCCCTGGCTGTCATCGAGGGTGGGGATGAAGGCATCGGCGCGGGCCTTGCGTACTGCTTGCCAGAGCTCGTCGTCGCTGGCATCGGGTTTGCCGTAGCGCAGGTTGTCACGGATCGAACGGTGCAGCAGGGCGGTGTCCTGGGTCACCACGCCGATGTTGGCGCGCAGGCTTTCCTGAGTCACCGTGGCGATGTCCTGATCGTCGATCAGGATGCGTCCGCTTTCCAGGTCGTACAGGCGCAGCAGCAGGTTGACCAGGGTCGACTTGCCGGCGCCGGAAGGGCCGACCAGACCGATTTTCTCGCCGGGTGCAATGGCGATGTCCAGGCCGCTGATCACGCCGCCCTTCTTGCCGTAGTGGAAGTGGATGTCCTCGAAACGCACGCCGCCCTGCGTCACCTGCAGCGGTTTGGCATTTGCGTGGTCGAGCACCTGGCGTGGCTGAACGATGCTCTGCATGCCGTCCTGCACGGTGCCGACGTTCTCGAAGATGCCGTTGACCACCCACATGATCCATTCGGCCATGTTGTTGATGCGGATTACCAGGCCCAGCGCCAGGGCGATGGCGCCGGTGGTGATCAGTGACTGGCTCCACAGCCACAGGGCCAGGGCACCGGTGCCGACGATCAGTACCCCGTTCAGGCAGGTGATGAGAAAATCCAGGGCAGTGATGGTGCGTGACTGCAGGCGGAATTTGTCGAGCAGATCCTGCATGGCTTCGCGGGCGTAGCTTTCCTCTTCCTGCGAGTGGGCGAACAGCTTGAGCGTGGCGATGTTGCTGTAACCATCGACCACGCGCCCCATGACCTTCGAGCGCGCCGAGGAAGCGGCGGCCGAGCGCGCCTTGATGCGCGGCACGAAGTACCAGAGCGCCGCGCTGTAGCCGACTATCCACAACGACAGCGGCACCACCAGGCGCAGATCGGCGGCGGCGAACAGGTACAGCGCGCTGCCGGCATAGACCACCACATGCCACAGCGCGTCGATCACCTGCATGGCCGAGTCACGCAGCGAAGGGCCGGTCTGCATCACGCGCTGGGCGATGCGTCCGGCGAAGTCGTTCTGGAAGAAGCTCAGGCTCTGCTTGAGCACGTAGCGGTGGTTCTGCCAGCGAATCAGGTTGGTCAGGCCCGGATTGACCGTCTGGTGCGTGAGCAGGTTGTGCAGGCCGAACACCAGGGGGCGGATGATCAGCGCCACCAGCAGCATCCACAGCAGCTCGTTCTGGTGCTCGCTGAAGAAGCTGCTGGCATCCGTGCTGGCCTGGGCCATGTCGATCAACTGGCCGAGGAAGCTGAACAGCGCGACCTCGATCAGGGCGGCGAAGAAGCCGATGATCAGCACTGCCAGCATCAGCGGCCACACCTGTTTCAGGTAGTGGCCATAGAAGCGCAGCATGCCGGTTGGCGGGGCGACGTCGGGGCTTGGTTTGAAGACGTCGATCAGGGATTCGAAGCGGCGAAACAGCATTGCAGGCGTCCTGCCTCAATAGGAGTGGACGCCGATAGTAACGCTGTCAGTGCGAGCGAGTCTCAGTTAAAAGCGGTTTCTGCAACTCGCCGGCCCAGGCCAGCAGTGGAATCTCCAGCTGCGGTTGCCAGATGCGCTTGAACAGCAGGGCCAGATGTTCGGCTTCGCCGCGTTCGAAGGGTAGTCGGTCGATGTGCTTGTGCACCTGCCATTGGCCGTCCTGCAGGTGGGCGAAGTCGAAGCGGAAGGGATGAAAACCGGTCATGCCCAGACGCAGATCGGTGACGATCAAACGCTCACCCACCTGGTCGTAGCGCAGCACGCCGCCGGTGAACCACTCCAGCCGCTGGTGCATGGGCGAGTCCGTCAGTTGCTCGCGCAGGTGCGTGCCGCGCGGCAGGCGTTGCAGTTGCGGCGGCTTATCATCGAACCAGCCGACCAGGGCTTCGTGGTAGTCCTCGCCATCGAGCACGATGACGCGCCATAGCAGGGTGTTGAGTGGCGTCGGCGTAGTGAACAGCTGTTCGGCCTGGATGCCCTGGCGCGCCAGCTCGCCTTCCACGCGCTGCTCGGCCATGAATTTGCCGGCCAGGCTGAAACCGATGTACAGCGTCGATACGGCCAGCGCCACGGCCGGTACGCGCCAACTCTGCTCGCGCAGGCCGGTGAACAGGCTGATCACCACCGCTGCGATCAGCGGCACGGTATACATCGGGTCGATGATGAACAGGCTGGACCAGGCCGTGGGTGTCGGCATCAGCGGCCAGAACAGCTGGGTACCGTAGCTGGTGAAGGCGTCCAGCAAGGGATGGGTGATCAGCACCAGCCACAGCGTCAGCAGCAGGCGATTGGCCGAGTAACCGGGGTGAGGGCGAAAGCGCCTGGCCAGCCAGGTCAGCAGCAGGGCAAAGCCGCTGAGAACGAACAGCGAGTGGCTGAAACCGCGATGGTAGGTCATGTTGGCCACGGCATCGCCGTATTCCATGACCACGTCCAGATCGGGAACGGTGGCGAGCATGGCGCCGTAGAGCAGCGCCTTGCGCCCCTGCCAGCGACCGAGCAGCGCGCCCTGGATGCTGGCGCCGAGTACCGCCTGGGTTATGGAGTCCATCGAGTGCTTCCGAAAAAAGACAGGCCGCTACGTTAGCCGAGGTGACCGGCGAATGCCGTGGGGAAATTTCAAGCAAAGATTACAGCTGCGGCGGGTATTCTGATGCCATGCCTTTCAAGAAATCATGGCCATGCTGATCGTCTCTAACAGTGTTCACCTTCCCGATGATGAAATCGAACTGACCGCCATCCGCGCCCAGGGCGCCGGTGGGCAGAACGTCAACAAGGTGTCCAGCGCCGTGCATCTGCGTTTCGACAGCCGGGCCTCATCGTTGCCGCCCTTTTACAAGGAGCGCCTGCTGACGCTTGCCGACAGCCGTATCACTGCCGACGGGGTGGTGATCATCAAGGCGCAGCAGTACCGCACTCAGGAGCAGAATCGCGCCGATGCCCTGGAGCGCCTTGCCGAGTTGATCCGCAGCGCCGGCAAGGTGGAAAAGCAACGCCGCCCGACCAAACCGACCCTGGGTTCGAAGAAGCGCCGCCTGGACGGCAAGAGCAAACGCGGGACGATCAAGGCGGGGCGGGGCAAGGTGGATTTTTAGCCGCGCGCTGCCAGATAAGCCTGGTAGTCGGGAATACGGTATTCGTGCTGCTGTTCCAGCAGGCTGCTGCTGAGCATGTAGTCGGCGCTGCTCTCGTTACAGGCTACCGGGATGTTCCACACTGCAGCCACGCGCAGCAGTGCCTTGATATCCGGGTCGTGTGGCTGTGGCTCGAAGGGGTCCCAGAAGAACACCAGCATGTCCACGCGCTGTTCGGCGATGCCCGCGCCGATCTGCTGGTCGCCGCCCAGCGGGCCGCTGATCATGCTCTCCACCGGTAGATCCAGACGCTTGCTCAGAAGCAGGCCGGTGGTGCCTGTGGCCACCAGCTCATGGCGAGCCAGCTTGTCGCGCTGACGCTCGCACCAGTCCAGCAGGAAGCCTTTGCAGTGGTCGTGCGCCACCAGGGCGATGCGCTTGCGCGCCGGCAATTGGGCGTGGGTGAAGCTGATACGGCTCATCGAGCCTCCTCGTTCAGTGCAGGCGGGCCAGGACCAGGCAGTTGTCCAGCATGCGGTTGGAGAAGCCCCATTCGTTGTCATACCAGGCCATGACCTTGAGCAGCCTGCCGCTGACCTTGGTGTGGTTGGCATCGAAGATCGATGACAGCGGGTTGTGGTTGAAATCGCAGGACACCAGCGGCAGTGCGTTGTAGCCCAGCACCGGGGACTTCTCGCTGGCGGCCTTGAGCAGGGCGTTGACTTCCTCGGCAGTGGTCTCGCGCTTGACCTGCAGAGTCAGGTCGACCAGCGACACATTGATCACCGGCACCCGCACCGCCATGCCGGTGAGCTTGCCGGCCAGCTCCGGCAGTACCAGGCCGACTGCTTCGGCGGCACCGGTCTTGGTCGGGATCATCGACTGGGTTGCCGAACGCGCACGGTACAAATCGCTGTGGTAAACGTCGGACAGGTTCTGGTCGTTGGTATAGGCGTGAATGGTGGTCATCAGCCCCTGTTCGATGCCCAGTTCGCGATGCAGCACCTGCGCCACCGGCGCCAGGCAGTTGGTGGTGCAGGAGGCGTTGGAAATGATCTGTATGTCAGGCGTCAGTACCTGCTCGTTGACGCCATACACCACGGTGGCATCGGCCCCCTTGGCAGGCGCGGAGATCAGCACCTTGCGTGCGCCGGCCGCGAGGTGCGCGGCGGCCTTGTCACGTTCGGTGAACAGCCCGGTGCATTCCAGCACCACATCGACCTGATGAGTTTTCCAGGGCAGCTCGGCCGGATTGCGAATGGCGCTGACGGCGATGCGGTCACCCTTGATCCACAGGCTTTCGCCGTCCACTTTAACTTCTTCAGGGAAATGGCCGTGGACGCTGTCATATTGCAACAGGTGAGCATTGATCGCGCTGTCGCCCAGATCGTTGATCGCCACGACCTGCAAGTGCTGGCGATAATTCTGGGTATAGAGTGCGCGTAGCACGTTGCGACCGATACGGCCGAAGCCATTGATGGCGATGCGTAGTGTCATGGTGAGGGTCTCGTCAATTTGTTGTTGTAATTACAAGATTATTCCCATTGCTCTAGAAATCAAGCCCGTTGAGTGGCAGTATTTTGTTGTAAATACGAACAGACGCTAGAAGCTAGCCTGGAGATTTCCCATGCATCCCCGCGTTGTTGAAGTTACCGAACGTCTTGTCGAGCGCAGCCGCGCGACGCGCCAGCGCTACCTTGAGATGATCCGTGCGGCCGCCAGTGAGGGGCCGCAACGTGGCAAGCTGCAGTGTGCCAACTTCGCTCATGGCGTCGCCGGTTGCAGCGGTCACGACAAGCAGACCCTGCGCCTGATGGATGCGGCCAACGTGGCCATCGTGTCTGCCTACAACGACATGTTGTCGGCCCATCAGCCCTACGAAACCTTTCCCGAACAGATCAAGCAGGCCCTGCGCGACCTGGGCTCGGTGGGGCAGTTCGCCGGCGGCGTGCCGGCCATGTGCGATGGCGTCACGCAGGGTGAGCCGGGCATGGAGCTGGGCATTGCCAGTCGTGAGGTGATCGCGATGTCCACCGCCGTGGCGCTGTCGCACAACATGTTCGACGCCGCTCTTTATCTGGGGGTGTGCGACAAGATCGTGCCGGGGCTGGTGATGGGCGCGCTGCGTTTTGGTCATCTGCCATCCATGTTCGTGCCGGCAGGGCCAATGACCTCGGGGCTGTCCAACAAGGAGAAGGCCGACGTGCGTCAGCGTTACGCCGAGGGCAAGGCGACCCGAGACGAGCTGCTGGCTGCGGAAATGGCCGCTTACCACGGCCCAGGTACCTGCACCTTCTATGGCACCGCCAATACCAACCAGCTACTGATGGAGGTGATGGGCCTGCACCTGCCGGGCGCTTCCTTCATCAATCCGGGCACGCCGCTACGCGAGGCGCTGACCCGTGAAGCCGCGCAGCAGGTCACGCGCCTGACCAAGCAGAGCGGGAGTTTCATGCCCATCGGCGAGATCGTCGACGAGCGTTGCCTGGTCAACTCCATCGTTGCCCTGCATGCCACCGGTGGTTCCACCAACCATACCCTGCATATGCCGGCCATCGCCCGCGCCGCCGGCATTCTGCTGACCTGGCAGGACATGGCCGACCTGTCCGAAGTGGTGCCGACCCTCGCGCACGTCTACCCCAATGGCAAGGCCGACATCAACCACTTCCAGGCCGCTGGCGGCATGGCCTTCCTGATTCGCGAATTGCTCGAAGCCGGCTTGCTACATGAAGAGGTCAACACCGTGGCCGGCCGCGGCCTGTCGCGCTACACCTGCGAGCCCTTCCTCGAGGACGGCAAGCTGGTCTGGCGCGACGGTCCGACCGAAAGTCTCGAGGAAAGCGTGCTGCGCCCCGTGGCGCGGCCGTTCTCGGCAGAAGGCGGCCTGCGCCTGATGCAGGGCAATCTCGGCCGTGGGGTGATGAAGGTGTCTGCGGTGGACCCCGAGCATCAGGTGGTGGAAGCGCCAGCGCTGGTGTTCGAGGATCAGCTGGATCTGGTCGAAGCCTTCAAGGCCGGCAAGCTGGAGCGCGATTTCGTTGCCGTGGTGCGTTTCCAGGGGCCGCGCAGCAATGGCATGCCGGAACTGCACAAGATGACGCCTTACCTGGGCGTGCTGCAGGATCGCGGCTTCAAGGTGGCACTGGTCACCGACGGGCGCATGTCCGGTGCCTCGGGCAAGATCCCGGCGGCGATTCATGTCTGCCCTGAGGCTTTCGATGGCGGGCCGCTGGCGCGGGTGCGTGACGGCGACCTGATACGTCTCGATGGTACGACGGGAGAATTGCTGCTACAGATCGATGAGGCCGAGTTCGCAGCGCGCGAGCCGACCGCGCGGCCTGCGCAGGCAATTGGTTGTGGGCGCGAGCTGTTCGCCTTCATGCGCCACAACTTCAGCTCGGCCGAGCAGGGCGCCAGCGCCTTTACCGAGAGTCTCGAGTCACTGGTCTGACGCAGGCGCCAGTAGCCCGGATGAAATCCGGGAATCGCTGGTGCAATGGCCCCGGATTGCATCCAGGCTACTCGCCAGGCGCCGATCAGGCTTGATGCGTTGGAGTAGGCGGGTTGCCCCGCCCTACATCCAGATGCCTGACCGGCAAGGCCTTCAACGCCGCTTTTCGTAGGAGCCCCGCCTCGGGGCGAAGCTTCTCAAGTGCGCCCCACCCTGATTCGCGGCGGGGCGCCGCTCCTACCTGTTCAGGCCTGCCTCTTGCTTTAGATGCCCTGCGGAATTTCTTCGCCGCCAAGTGCGGTGAACAGCTCCGGCAGGAACTCCACCAGGGTCATCATCATCAGGATGAAGCTGGCGTCCTGCTGAGCCAGGGCGTCGTCACCGCCATCCTGTTCGGCCTGCTCCTGCAGCACGTCTTCGAAGCGCAGGCGCTTGATGGTCAGCTTGTCGTCGAGTACGAACGACAGCTTGTCCTGCCAGGCCAGTGACAGTTGGGTGACCTGCTTGCCGGTGGACAGGTGCAGCTGGATTTCCTCGCTGGTCAGATCCTGGCGCTTGCAGCGCACCACACCGCCGTCCTCGTGGGTATCGCGCAGCTCGCACTCGTCGAGGACGAAGAAGCCTTCGGCAGCACTCTGGTTCTTCAGCCAGTCGGTGAGGGTGGCGGTCGGCGCGATCTTCACCGACAGCGGGCGTACCGGCAGCGAGCCGATGGCTTCACGCAGGGTTGAGAGTAGATCTTCGGCCTTCTTGGCGCTGGCGCTGTCGACCAGGATCAGGCCCTGTTTCGGCGCGATGGCGGCGAAGGTGCCGGATTTGCGGATGAAGGCGCGCGGCAGGAAGGCCTGGACGATCTCATCTTTGATCTGGTCGCGCTCTTTCTTGTAGACCTTGCGCATCTGCGTGTTTTCGATTTCGTCGACCTTCTCTTTCAGCGCGTCGCGCACCACCGAACCCGGCAGGATGCGCTCTTCCTTGCGTGCGCCGATCAGCAGGAAGTCGCCGCTGACATGCACCAGCGGAGCATCGGCGCCTTTGCCGAAGGGGGCGGTGAAACCGTAGGTGGTCAGCTCCTGGCTGGCGCAGGGACGTGCCGGCTTGCTGGCCAGTGCGGTCTCCAGTGCTTCGGCGTCGAAAGGGATGTCCTGGGTGAGGCGGTAGACCAGCAGGTTACGAAACCACATGAGCGGGTGACTCTCCATTGATGATGAAGTCGCAGGGTGGCGCCATCCTTGGGCTCTCCCGTTGGGGAAAGCCGGCGCGCAGCGACGGATGAAGGTGGCGGGCCATCAACAGGATCATGATCGCTCCGCCGGCACAGAGCGCGCATTATTCTCCGCTGGCGTGCTCAGGCCAACCCTGACAACAAGCCGCTGAGGAAATTCGCAGGTCTCGCCTAAGTTCTTGCTGCGCCGGTAAATTTTTTTGCGAAGAGGGCTTGCCAAGGCCTGGATCGCTCTCTAGAATGCGCCCACTTCGAGAGTGAAGGGTGATTAGCTCAGCCGGGAGAGCATCTGCCTTACAAGCAGAGGGTCGGCGGTTCGATCCCGTCATCACCCACCAATCTCGCAGTTACGCGCAGCGGTAGTTCAGTCGGTTAGAATACCGGCCTGTCACGCCGGGGGTCGCGGGTTCGAGTCCCGTCCGCTGCGCCATTCTTCTCCTCGCTGCATCCCCTTCTGTGACAACTCTTCGGCGTCCGCCGAAATCTTCGAAAAATCCTTTGTTTGCTTGAACTTAAGCGCATTGCTCGGCTCCTATGCCGTAGCCAGTGATTGCGGCGTACTGCTAAGCTCGCGCTTTCACACGACGGCCTTCGGGCGCATCTACAAGGAACAAGCATGAAACAGCATCGTTTGGCGGCAGCGGTTGCCCTGGTGGGCCTGGTGCTTGCCGGTTGCGATTCGCAAACCAGCGAAGTCGAACTCAAGAGCCCGGCGCAGAAAGCCTCCTACGGCATCGGCCTGAACATGGGGCGCAGCCTGTCCGAAGAGGGTATGGATGATCTGGATTCCAAGGCCGTCGCTCAGGGCATCGAAGACGCGCTGGCGAAGAAGGAACCGCGCATCAAGGACGAAGACATGATCGAGGCCTTCTCCTTCCTGCAGAACCGTGCTGAAGAGCGCATGACTGCGCTGAACAAGGAAGCCGCTGAAGCCGGCAAGAAATTCCTTGAAGAGAACGGCAAGCGCGAAGGCGTGGTCACCACCGCTTCTGGCTTGCAGTACGAAGTGATCAAGAAAGCCGACGGCGAACAGCCGAAGGAAAGCGACGTAGTGACCGTTCACTATGAAGGCAAACTGACCGATGGCAGCGTATTCGACAGCTCCGTCGCTCGCGGCAGCCCCATCGATCTGCCGGTTAGCGGCGTGATCCCGGGTTGGGTCGAAGGCCTGCAACTGATGCACGTCGGTGAGAAGTACAAGCTGTACATCCCCAGCGAGCTGGCTTACGGCGAGCAGAGTCCATCCCCAGCCATTCCGGCCAACTCGGTACTGGTGTTCGATCTGGAACTGATCGGCATCAAGGATCAGGCAGCCGAGCCGACCGAGCCGTAACACTCGGTACTCGTTTACAACGCCCCGTCTTGACGGGGCGTTGTCGTTTCTGGGGGCGCTCAGCCGCTACGAGGCGCCCTGAGTGTTACGCTTATGCACATCATGCAAAGGGTCCTAACAAGCTCGTGAAAAACTTGCAAGCCTCTTGTTCGAAATATGCAACTTGTTGATTTTATTAGATTTTATATGCTGTATAAAAAATATCCGATCTAACTCAAGGCCCCATACCACGGGGCTTTGGTAGGCTTGTCGAAAGTCTTTGCACAGAGTTATCCACAGGTTCTGTGGGTAAGCGAGGCAAGCCCAGAAAACGCCTGGCTTGCCGAGGAGAGCGAATGAAAACACCCTGGAAATTGCTCCGCTACCTGCCGCAGGCTGCTCGTTTTCTGCGTGAAGGTCGGCTGCCGGAGCTGTTGCATGCGCTGCGTGACAAGCGTACCCCTCAAGGGCAGCGCTTCGCCGTATTCAGGAATGACCTGCAACTGCTTCGCGCCCTTAGCCTGGCCTGGTTCAAGGGCGAGTACCGGCAGATCAGCCGGCAGGCGTTGTTGACCATCGTGGCGGCGTTGCTCTATGTCATCGCGCCGCTCGATGCCATTCCCGACTGGCTGGTTGGCCTTGGCTTCATCGACGATCTGGCTGTGCTGGCCTGGGTCATGCGCACCTGGCATGGCGAGCTGGAGGCCTTCAGGGCTTGGCGCGAGGCACAGAGCCCCGAGCGCCTGGCCCTGATCGAGCAGTTGCCTGTGGAGTAAGGGGTGGAAGCGCAACGCAACTGATGCCAGCGCTTCTGCGAATCGTCTATCAAGCAGGCAGGATGGCGCACGCAGCACCAGCCTGGCGCTGATATCTTGGTCGCAGGTTTGTGCCTCAGTCGTCGGGTGCCTGTTAAGATGGCTGTTTGCAAGGAAGGGGTCGAGGTCGTCGGCCCTGCTTTCCAACGGAGAGATTCATGACTGTGCAAATCATTGCCCGTGATGGCGAGCCAGAGTACGCGGTGTTGCCCTGGGCCGATTATCAGGCTCTGTTGCACGCTGCCGGGCGCGAACCGGTGGTCGCGCAAGCCAGCGCTGCTGAGCCAGTGGCAGAACAGCATCGGCCCGGACTCGATCAGTTGCGCAGGCTGCGTGAGGCCAAGGGCCTGACGGCAGAGAGCCTGGCGCGCAGCGTCGGCATCAGTCCGCATTACCTGGCGATGATCGAGAGCGGCGAACGCCAGCCCGATGCCGCGATCATGCGTTCGCTGGCGTGGCAACTGGGGTTGGAGGGCTGGTCTTGAGCGTGCGTATCAGCCGCCAGCATTGGCAGGCCTTGTTGACCGAGCTGGACGACGCGCGCCGTCAGCGCCACCTGCTCACCTACCGGGCGTTGATCGAGCGGCTCGACCTGCCAACACCAGCCATGCAAACCCTCACCGCTGCTCTGGAGCATTTGGCCGCACTAGATGCGCGTGCCGAGCGTCCGCTGCGCAGCGCACTGGTCATCAGCCAGGGCGCCAGTCGCCTGCCGCGTACGGGATTCTTCGACTGCGTGACCCATCTCGGGCGCTTTAGCGGGGCTTGCGATGGCGTGGCAGCGGCATCCTGGCATGCCTCGGAGGTCGCTCGCGTGTTCGAGTTCGACTATCCCGCCGATGTCTAGGTGGCTCTGGATGTTGCGCGCACGTCTTGGCTACTCGCTGGCACGGCGTCTTTTCCACTGGCCTGCGGCATTGCGTCAGCCGCGTCTGTGGCAGTGGATGCAGGGGCAGTACGGACGTATGGCCAACCTGGGGGATGTGCCGGCGCAGAGTTTCTATGGCCATATTCTGCTGTTTCGCGGCCAGGGGCTTGGCGCGCGTGAGGAGGGGCTGAGGCTGTTGCGCCTGGCGGCCAATGGCGGCGACGGCAAGGCTGCTTATCAGTTGGGTGTGCAGGCGCTGCAGGCTGATACTCGTCAGGCGGCGGATGCCATGCAGGCCGTGCGTTGGTGGGAGATGGCGCTGGCGGCTGGCCATCCGCTGGCCGCTCGTCGCCTCAGCCAGCTATATCGTGAGGGCGCGCCCGGCCTGGAGGCTGATGCGCAGGCTGCCGAACGCTATGCCGGCATGGCCGATTCAGGCCGCTGAGCCTGCGAGGATATGTAGGCTGTAACCGGGCACGGCCTTGGCCTGACGCTTGGCTTCGGAAGCCATTTCGGCCAGGCGTGAGGCATCGAGCTGCGCGCAATCTTCAGCTTTCACATGCACCACGCCGATCGACAGTGACAACAGCGCATATTCCTGGCGCTGGCCGTGGCGGTTGTGGGCAATGAAGCAGCCGGCCTGAAGATGCTCATCGCGGTAAAAGCGTCGGCACTGATTCTGGAAATCCTCGATCAGTTTGCCGAGCTTTTCGCGCCAGTCTGGTGAGCCGAGCACCAGCATGAAGTCGTCACCGCCGATATGCCCGACGAAGTCGCGGGCCGGATCGACCCGGTCGTTCAGGCATTGCGCCAGGCACAGCAGCACCTCGTCGCCCTTGGCATAGCCGTAGAGGTCGTTGAAGGGTTTGAAGCTGTCGAGATCCACGTAGCACACCGCAGCTTCGCGTTGCTGCTGCAGCAGGCGGCCAAGGCACTGCTGGATAGGTACGTTACCCGGCAGTAGCGTAAGCGGATTGGCGTGTCGGGCCTGCTGCAGCTTCTGTTCGGTGATCAGCTTGAGCACGTCGATGACCCGGCCCAGGCCCAGGTAGCGGCCGTTCTGGATGATGATGAAGTCTTCCTCGATGCGCTGGCGCGCGCGGCTGGTGAGCAGGCGACTGACCTTCTGCAGGGACTGCGTCAGTTCCACGGCGAGAAAGTCCTGGCTCATCAGGCGACTGATGGGTTTGCGCGCGAACAGATCGGTGGCGAAGGGCTTGAGCAGCGCTTCGGACAGCGAGTGACGGTGGACGATACCGATCGGTTGGCGCTGCGTGTTCAGTACGGCCAGGGAGTTGAGGTTGGCCTGGGCGCGAAATACATCCAGCACTTCAGCGATGGCCGTGTGCTGATCGACCGCGAGTTGGTCGTTGAGCAAGGCACTGAGGTCATGGCTGTCTTCGCTGAGACTGGCCTGGTTGCTCTGCATCTGGGGCAGCAACTGGCGTGCCTCGCGCGGGGGCTTCTCCTGCGGTCTGCTGAGGAGGTAGCCCTGCACCAGGTCGACGCCCATTTCGGTCAGCACGGCCAGCTCCTCGGGCAGTTCGATACCTTCGGCTATTACTTGCGCGCGTGACGCTTCGGCCATTTTCAGGATGGAGCCGACGAACTCCCGCTTCACCGCGTCCAGGTGGATACCGTCGATGAAATGACGGTCGATCTTCACGTAATCCGGGCGCAGCTCCGACCATAGGCGCAGGCTGGAGTAGCCGGCACCCAGATCATCTAGGGCGATGGAAAAGCCCATGGCGCGATAGTGGTGCAGCGCGTTGTCGAGCAGGGCGAAGTCTTCGGTGGGCGATTGTTCGGTGAGCTCGATCACCACCTGGCTGGGCGGGATGCCGAAGGTTTGCAGCAGCTTCAGGGTGCGTCCGGGCTGGTGGCTGGGGTCGAGCAGCGACTCCGGCGAGACGTTGAGAAACAGCTTGCCTTCCAGGCCCAGATCACTGAAGCCTTTGCAGGCGCTTTTGCGGCAGGCCATTTCCAGCTCGCTCAGTCGACCTGCATGGCGAGCCACGGCGAACAGCGTCAATGGCGAATGCAGCGGACTGTTGGAGGGACCGCGGGTCAGGGCCTCGTAGCCGAGAATGCGCTGTTCGGACAGCGAGACGATAGGCTGGAACAGGCTGCTGAGGTCGCCGTGAGCGAGGATGTTGCCCAGTGCGCTCAACTGCTCGGTGACGGTCATGGTGGTCTCGATCTGGCGGAAACGAAAGGGCCGGTGTTTAACCGGCCCTTTATTTCACGACAGTTCGATGACGATTTGATGACGCTGCTTGAAGCGCCTCAATGCAGCGCCAGCGAGGGGTTCAGGCCCAGGTAGTCGAGCAGGATGCGTCCGCTCTCTGCCAGGTAGGCATCGTCTTCCGGTGTGCTCTTTTCATCGGCGACTGGCAGTGCCTCTTCGTCTTCCTTGGTCAGTTCCTTGAGTGGCTCTTCGCCCTTGGCCCGGCGGCGGTTGTTTTCCAGTGCCAGTTGCTTGGCTTCGACTTCGGCCTGACGTGCACGACGGGTCTGCTCGTTGAGGCTGACGGTGGTTTCGGCCATCAGCTTCTTGGCCAGGGTCAGGCGCTCACGGGTGAAGACGAAGTCCGGATCCTGGGCGGTGCGCTGCTCATGACGGGCCTTGAGCTCGCTCAGGAACGGTTTGATCGGGTCAAGCTCGGGGGTGATCGCCGGGCGGATGCTGTCCCAGGGCAGCGCAGCGGGCAGCGCGCTTTCGCCGATGTCCTTGGTGTCCATGACGTCCGGGTACAGGATGTCGGGGATCACGCCCTGGTGCTGGGTGCTCTGGCCGGAAACGCGATAGAACTTGGCCAGGGTCAGTTTCAGTTCGCCATGGTTGAGCGGCTGAATGGTCTGCACGGTGCCCTTGCCGAAGGTCTGGCCGCCGAGAATCAGTGCGCGGTGATAATCCTGCATGGCGCCGGCGAAAATTTCCGAGGCCGAGGCGGACAGGCGGTTGACCAGCACGGCCAGTGGGCCGCTGTAGTAAACGCCCTTGTTCTCGTCGGCGAGTACGTCGACACGGCCGTCGGCGTTGCGCACCAGTACGGTGGGGCCCTGTTCGATGAACAGGCTGGTCAGTTCGGTGGCTTCCTGCAGCGAGCCACCGCCGTTGTTGCGCAGGTCGATGACCACGCCGTCGACCTTCTCGGCCTGCAGCTCGTCGAGCAGGCGTTTGACGTCACGGGTGGTGCTCTTGTAGTTCGGGTCGCCAGCGCGGAAGGCCTTGAAGTCGAGGTAGAAGGCCGGCAGTTCGATGACGCCGAGCTTGTAATCACGCCCCTCGTGCTTGAGCTCCAGAACCTTCTTCTTGGCAGCTTGCTCTTCCAGCTTGACTGCTTCGCGGGTGATGGTGACCACCTTGCTGGTCTGGTCGCTGGGCGGATTGCTGGCCGGAATCACTTCCAGGCGCACGGTGGAACCTTTCGGGCCGCGAATCAGCTTGACCACTTCGTCCAGGCGCCAGCCGATCACGTCAACCATTTCATCATTGCCCTGGGCGACGCCGACGATCTTGTCGGCCGGTGCGATCTGCTTGCTCTTTTCAGCTGGGCCGGCAGGCACCAGGCGCACCACCTTGACATGCTCGTTGTCGCTTTGCAGGACGGCGCCGATGCCTTCGAGCGACAGGCTCATGTTGATGTCGAAGTTTTCCGCATTATCCGGTGACAGATAAGTGGTGTGCGGGTCGTAGGTGGTGGCGAAGGCGTTGATGTAGGTCTGGAACACGTCCTCGCCACGGGTCTGCTTGAGGCGCGCCAACTGGTTCTTGTAGCGCTTGGTCAGCAGTTCCTGGATGTCCTTGGTTTCCTTGCCGGCGATCTTCAGCCGCAGCACTTCGTCTTTGACACGCTTGCGCCACAGTTCATCGAGTTCAGCGCGGTCTTTGGCCCAGGGCGCTTTCTCGCGATCGACCTGCAGCTCTTCATCGATGCTGAAATCGATCTTGTCGACGCCCTTGCCCAGTTCCGCCAACGCATAGTTCAGGCGCTCTTCCGTGCGGGTCAGGTGGCGGCGAAAGATGGTGAAGCCGGGTTCGAGGTCGCCGCTTTTCAGCAGGTCATCGAAGCGGGTGCGCCACTGGTTGAATTCGGCGATGTCAGCGGCAGTGAAATAGCTGCGCGATGGATCGAGCAACTTCAGGTAGTTGTCATAGATCTGAATCGAGCGTTCGTCGTTCAGCGGCGGCTTGTTGTAGTGATGGCGGCGCAGCAGCTCCACTACGTTGAGGCTGGCGATCACCTGCTCGCGATCCGGCTGCAGATAGTCCCAACTGGTCGCTGCGGTGGTCTTGGCCGCCAGCGGCAGGGCACTGAAGCCGAGTACGAGGGCGAGGGCGGTGCTTGCAAGAGATCGCTTCATGCTGATTCGACGTAGTGGCAGTTGATAACGCATATTAGGCCGTATTTGAGGGCGCCAGGTTCCGTTGGCGCTAGGCGAAAGCCCGGCGTTCTGCGCTGGGCTCGGTTCACTTGCACTATGGAGGCAGCATGAAGGCATTGCAAGGCGTTGAAGGGCGTGCAGAGTGGCTGGAACAACCGGCGCAGACCTGTGACGCGGGGCAGATTCGGGTCAAGGTGGCTGCCGCTGGGCTCAACCGGGCTGACCTGTTGCAGCGCGCCGGGCTTTATCCGCCGCCGCCTGGTGCGAGCCAGGCGCTGGGCCTGGAGTGCGCCGGGGTAGTTGTTGAAGTCGGCGCCGGCAGCGCCTGGCAGGTGGGGGATCGCGTCTGCTGTCTGCTTGCCGGTGGTGGCATGGCCGAAGAGGTGGTGCTCGATGCTCGCCACGCCATGCCGGTGCCAGAAGGCTTGAGCCTGGTCGAGGCGGCTGTGGTGCCCGAGGTCTATGCCACCGCCTGGCTCAATCTGTTCCAACTCGGAGCCCTGCGCCCCGGTGAGAAGGTCCTGCTGCATGCCGGCGCCAGCGGTGTCGGCTCGGCTGCTATCCAGCTGTGCAAGGCATTCGGCAGCCCGTGCTGGGTCAGCGTCGGCTCTGCCGAGCGGTTGGCCTACTGCGAATCGCTCGGTGCCCAGGGCGGTGCCCTGCGCGGCGAAGACCTGCAAGCGCTGCGTGATTTCGGACCGTTCGATGTGATCCTCGATCCGGTTGGCGGGCAGTACGCGGCGCTCAACCTGGAATTGCTGGCCCGTGATGGTCGTTGGATCAATATTGGTTTGATGGGCGGACGCGAGGCCACCCTGGACCTGGCCCTGGTGCTGGGCAAGCGCGTTCAACTGATCGGCTCGACCCTGCGCAATCGCGACGACTCGTTCAAGGCCGACCTGTTGCATGATCTGCAGCAACAGGTCTGGCCGCTGTTTGCCGAGGGGCGGTTAAAGCCGCAACTCGAGCGCAGTTTTGCCCTCAAAGACAGTGAAGCGGCATTCGAGACACTCGCCGGTAATCAGGTTGCGGGTAAAATCGCGCTGCTTATCGATCCCGATCTTGTCTGAGCAGTAGCTCTAGCCCGTGCCTGGTGCGGGCTTGGCCAACGATTGGCTCATTCAATCAATATCATGGCCGTAATCAATAAGCTTTTTTTTGTTAGGTCGCTAAGATACGCCCTGTAAATTTCAAACCCTCACAGAAACCTCAGAAGGAGTCAAAGATGTCCCTCATCAACACTCAGGTACAACCGTTCAAAGTCAACGCTTTCCACAACGGCAAGTTCATCGAAGTCACCGAGCAGAGCCTGAAGGGCAAGTGGTCGGTTCTGATCTTCATGCCGGCTGCCTTCACCTTCAACTGCCCGACCGAAATCGAAGACGCTGCCAACAACTACGCCGAGTTCCAGAAGGCCGGTGCCGAGGTCTACATCGTGACCACCGACACTCACTTCTCGCACAAGGTCTGGCACGAAACTTCGCCGGCTGTTGGCAAGGCTCAGTTCCCGCTGATCGGCGATCCGACCCATCAGCTGACCCGTGCCTTCGACGTGCACATCGACGAAGAAGGTCTGGCCCTGCGCGGCACCTTCGTGATCAACCCGGAAGGCGTGATCAAGACCGTGGAAATCCACTCCAACGAGATCGCCCGCGACGTCGGCGAGACCCTGCGCAAGCTGAAGGCCGCCCAGTACACCGCCGCTCACCCGGGTGAAGTCTGCCCGGCCAAGTGGAAGGAAGGCGAGAAGACCCTGGCTCCGTCCCTGGACCTGGTCGGCAAGATCTAAAAAACGAACATGGATTTGCAGCGTTAAGCGCTGCACTCCATCCCGTTTTCCGCCTCAAGAAGTCCTACAGGGCTTCCTCAGGTGCCCGAACGCCCGGGCGCAATCCGCCCGGGCGTTTTTATATCTGAAATTCGCTAGAGGATGACTCCCGTCATGTTGGATGCCAATCTTAAAGACCAATTGAAGGCCTACCTGGAAAGGGTGAGCCTGCCGTTCGAGATCGTTGCCTCCCTCGATGACGGCGAAAAATCGCAAGAGCTGCTCGGACTGCTCAACGACATCGTCAGCCTGACTGACAAGATCACCCTGAAGACCGACGGCAACGATGCCCGCCGTCCGTCCTTCGCCCTGAATCGTCCGGGTGAAGACACCGGCGTTGTCTTCGCCGGTATCCCCATGGGCCACGAGTTCACCTCGCTGGTGCTGGCCCTGCTGCAGGTCGGTGGCCACCCGTCCAAGCTGGACGCGGAAACCATCGAGCAGATCAAGAGCATCGAAGGCCGTTTCGAGTTCGAAACCTACTTCTCGCTGTCCTGCCAGAACTGCCCGGACGTGGTCCAGGCGCTGAACCTGATGGCCGTGCTCAACCCCAATATCCGCAACGTGTCGATCGACGGCGCGCTGTTCCAGGAAGAAGTCGAGCGCCGCCAGATAATGGCCGTACCGAGCGTCTACCTGAACGGCGAGGTGTTCGCTTCCGGCCGTATGGAAGTGAAGGAAATCCTTGCCAAGATCGACACCGGCGCTGCCAACCGCGACGCTGAGAAGATGAGCGCCAAGGACGCCTTCGATGTACTGGTAGTCGGTGGTGGCCCGGCGGGTGCTTCGGCTGCCATCTACGCTGCGCGTAAAGGTATCCGTACCGCGATTGCCGCCGAGCGCTTCGGTGGTCAGGTGCTGGACACCATGGCCATCGAGAACTTCATCTCCGTCAAGGAAACCGAAGGCCCGAAACTGGTGCGCGCGCTGGAAGAACACGTCAAGGAATACGAAGTCGACGTGATGAACCTGCAGCGTGCTTCGGCTCTGGTGCCGGCCAGCAGCGAAGGCGGCCTGCACGAAGTGAAGTTCGACAACGGCGCGACCCTCAAGGCCAAGACCGTGATCCTCTCCACTGGCGCCCGCTGGCGCGAGATGGGTGTGCCCGGCGAGCAGGAATACAAGGCCAAGGGCGTGTGCTTCTGCCCGCACTGCGACGGCCCGCTGTTCAAGGGCAAGCGTGTGGCGGTGATCGGCGGCGGTAACTCCGGCGTCGAGGCAGCCATCGACCTGGCCGGCATCGTCGCCCACGTGACCCTGCTGGAGTTCGCCGACACCCTGCGTGCCGACGCCGTGCTGCAGAAGAAGCTGGGCAGCCTGCCGAACGTGACCGTGATCACGAGTGCGCAGACCACCGAGGTCAAGGGCGACGGTCAGAAGGTCAACGGCCTGGTGTACAAGGACCGCACCACCGAGGAGCTGCACACCGTCGAGCTGGAAGGCATCTTCGTGCAGATCGGCCTGCTGCCCAACAGCGACTGGCTCAAGGGCAGCGTCGAGCTCAACCGCTTCGGCGAGATCATCGTCGATAGCAAGGGTGCGACCAATATCCCCGGCGTGTTTGCCGCCGGCGACGTCACCACCGTGCCGTACAAGCAGATCGTCATCGCCATGGGCGAAGGCTCGAAGGCATCGCTGTCTGCCTTCGACCACCTGATCCGCCATAGCTGATCGGTTGCGGTAGAAATGAAAAGGCCACCCCTCGGGGTGGCCTTTTTGTTTCTAGGCATCCGTAGGAGCGAGCTCTGCTCGCCAACATCGCAATACAAGCGCTTCGCGAGCAGAGCTCGCTCCTACAGTTACGCCCCGTCCCTGGAGCAATGCGCTCAGCGCTTCAGGCCGCCCAGGGTCAGCGGCATCTGGCGGTTCACATCCTTATACAGCAAGTAGCGGAAGCGGCTCGGGCCGCCGGCGTAGCAGGCCTGGGGGCAGAAGGCGCGCAGCCACATGAAGTCGCCGGCTTCCACTTCGACCCAGTCCTGGTTCAGGCGGTACACCGCCTTGCCTTCGAGCACGTACAGGCCGTGTTCCATGACGTGGGTTTCGGCGAAGGGGATCACACCGCCCGGTTCGAAATTGACGATGTTGACGTGCATGTCATGGCGCATGTCGCTGATCTCGACGAAGCGCGTGGTGCTCCAGCGGCCTTCGGTGCCGGGCATGACGATCGGCTCGATGTCCTGCTCGTGGGTGACGAAGGCTTCCGGATACGGCACGCCTTCGACTGGTTGATAGGCCTTGCGCAGCCAGTGAAAACGCACCGCTTCGCTGCCGTTGTTGCGCAGCGACCAATCGCTTTCTGGCGGGATGAAGGCGTAGCTACCCGGACGCAGGGCGTGTTGGGTGCCGTTGAGGGTCAGGTCGCAGGTGCCTTCGACGACGAAGATCACGCCTTCGGCGGTGGCGTCGAGCTCAGGCTTGTCGCTGCCGCCGTTCGGGCCGACTTCGACGATGTACTGCGAGAAGGTTTCGGCGAAGCCGGTCAGCGGGCGGGCGATGACCCACATGCGCATGTTGTCCCAGAACGGCAGGTGGCTGGTGACGATGTCACGCATCACGCCTTTGGGGATCACGGCATAGGCTTCGGTGAACATGGCGCGGTCGGTCAGCAGTTGTTCCTGACCGGGATGGCCGCCATGCGGGGCGTAGTAGTAGGGCGTTTTGCTCATCGAGAGATTGCCTCGGTGGGTGGATGGCGCAGGGTGCTGTCCCTGCGCGGAAATTTGACTCCCGTGCACTATAGAAAGTCGCAGCTCGATTCGGAAATTAAATAGTAGAATGCCTGTCAGTGGACTTCGTGATGGGTGGCAATATGCTCGATCCGGTGCTGTTACGCAGTTTTCTCACCGTGGTGCAGACCGGTGGTTTCACCCGCGCGGCTGCCAGTTTGCACCTGACCCAGTCCACAGTCAGCCAGCAGGTGCGGCGCCTGGAGGAGCAGCTTGGCGCCGAGCTGCTCGACCGCAGTGGCCGCTACGTGGTGACCACCACCGAGGGCGAACGCCTGCTGGGTTATGCCAACCGCATCGTCGCACTGATGGACGAAGCCATGCTGGCGCTGGGGCAAAGTGCGGTGGAAGGCGAAGTGCGCCTCGGCGTGCCGGACGATTTCGCCGCCAACAGCCTGACGCCTTATCTGGCCGATTTCGCCGACGCGCATCCGGGTATTCGCCTGGAGATCACCAGTGGTCTGAGTCATGACGTGTGGCGCGCGTTCAATGCCGGTGAGCTGGACCTGGCACTGATCAAGCAGCGTGCTGGTAGCGCCAAGGGCCTGGCCAGTTGGGCCGAACCGCTGGCCTGGCTCGACAGCCGCGTGCGCCCGGTACTGGCGCGCAACCCGGTGCCGCTGGCGGTGTTCCCGCCCAACGGCCTGTACCGCCTGGAGATGACCCACGCGCTGGATGCCATGGGCAAACCCTGGCGCATCGCCTATGTCAGCAGCAGCCTGCCCGGGGTCAGCGCCGCGGCCGAGGGCGGCCTCGGCCTGACCCTGCTGCCGCGCCGGCTGATCACCGCCGCGCACCGCGAACTGGGCGAGGCCGAAGGCTTTGCCGCAGTGGCGCCGGTGGAGGTGGCCCTGCACGCGCGCAACCAGTTGCCCGGCTATGCGCGGGAACTGGCGGCGGCGTTGATCGAGGCTTGCGAAGGGATCATGAGCCAATAGGGCGTCACGGGGCCGGGTAGGGTGCGGCATGCGCACCTTGAAACTGGGCGGCCCCGCCACACCTTACGACAGGATCAGCGCCAACTGAGAATCGGCCAGCCAGCCGGCTCGGCATGGGCGCGCAGAGTCGGGTCGGGGTTGACGGTGAAGGGCTTGTCGACCAACTGCAGCAGCGGCAGGTCGTTGCGCGAGTCGGAGTAGAAGCTGGCGCCAACGAGGCTTTCGTTCTGCTCGGCAAGCCAGGCATGCAGACGTATCACCTTGCCTTCGCGATAGGTCAGCACGCCTTCGGTGCGACCACTATAGAAGCCGTGCTGCAGCTCCAAATCGATGGCCAGCACCTCGTCGATGCCGAAGCGTTCGGCGATGGCGCTGACCAGAAAATGCGCCGAGGCGGAGATCACCAGCAAGCGGTCGCCGGCGGCGCGGTGCGTGGCCAGGGTGCGGCTGGCGTCGCTGTAGAAGATCGGCTCGATCACGTCCTCGACGAAGGGCTCGACCACATGGGCGACTTCCTCGGGCGTGCGGCCAACCAGCGGCGACAGGGTGAAGGCCATGTAGTCCTCCATGGCCAGGGTGCCGGCGGCGTACTGGCGCATCAGCTCCTGTTCGTGGGCGAGGAAGGAGTCGCCATCGGCCCAGCCGATCTTCACCATTTCCTGGGTCCACAGGCTGGCGCAGTCGCCGTGGATCAGGGTTTCGTCGAGATCGAAGATTGCCAGGGCCATCACGCCACCTCCCGGATTGCATCGGCGCCAATGGCCAGGCTGACGCTCTGGCCGTCGTGGTGCAGGTCGGCGGCGGAGCGATTGAGCACGTCCACCAGCAGCTCCACGCCGCGCGCTTCGACGCGGTAGCGGATCACATTGCCGAGCAGGCTGTGGCTACGAATCTGCGCCTCAATGCCGCCGTCGGCAAAGTGGATGGCTTCCGGGCGAATCGCCACGCGGCTGCCGATCTGTTGGCCGAGCAGGCGGCTGGCAGCCTCGGCATCGAGCAGGTTGTAGTTGCCGATAAAGCCGGCGGCGAAGGCATCGGCCGGCGCGGTGTAGAGAGTTTCGGCGTCGCCGCTCTGGACGATCTGGCCGCCGTTCATCAGCACGATGCGGTCGGACAAGACCAGCGCCTCTTCCTGATCGTGGGTGACGAAGATGGTGGTCAGGCCCAGCTCGCGCTGGATGGCGCGGATCTGCTCGCGCAGGTGTTTGCGGATGCGCGCATCCAGCGCCGACAACGGCTCGTCGAGCAGCAGCAGGCGCGGGCGGGTGACCAGCGAGCGGGCCAGGGCCACGCGCTGGCACTGGCCGCCGGAGAGCTGCTGCGGGTAGCGGTCGGCGTAGTCGCTGAGCTCCACCAGTTCCAGCACCTCGGCGACGCGCTTGCTGGCCTCGGCGGCTGGGACTTTCTGCATGCGCAGGCCGAAGGCGACGTTCTGTTGCACGGTCATATTGGGGAACAGCGCATAGCTCTGGAACACCATGCCGATGTCGCGCTTTTGCGGCGCAACGGGTACCAGGTCCTCGCCGCCCAGCAGGATCTGCCCGCCATCGACTGCGGTCAGGCCGGCGATGCAGCGCAGCAGGGTGGACTTGCCGCAGCCGGACGGGCCGAGCAGGGTGATGAACTGACCCTGGGCGATCTCGATATTGATGTCGGTGAAGATGGGTGTTGCGCCGTAGCTTTTGTGCAGGCCGCGGATATTCAGGTAACTCATGATTTGTCCTTGTTCAGACGGTTGGCCGCCCAGGTCATCAGCAGCACGAACAGGAAGTAGGAAATCACCAGAGCGCTGGTGAAATGGCCGCTGTCGTTGCGCATGTTGTACAGGTACACCTGCAGCGTCTCGTAGCGGCTGCCCACCAGCAGGTTGGCGAAGACGAATTCGCCGAACAGGAAGCTGAAGGACAGGAACACCGAAACCATCAAACCCTTGCGCAGATTCGGCAGCACCACCATGAATGCGGCGCGCCAGGTGCTGGCGCCGAGCAGGTGGGCGGCGTCCATCAGGTCGCGCAGGTTGATCGCCTGCAGATTGTTGGTGATCGCTCGGTACATAAAGGGCAGGGCGATGGTGAAGTAGCAGCCGATCAGGATCCATGGCGTACCGAGGATCGGCAGCGGGCCGGACGCGAACAGCTGCATCAGGCCGACCGAGGACACCACCGGCGGAATGGCGAACGGCAGCAGGATCAGCACGTTCATCACGCCGTCGAGCTTGGGGAAGTGGTAGTTGACCACGAACAGTAGCGGCAGGATCAGCAGCAGTGCCAGCGCCAGGGCAGCGATGCACACCAGCAGCGAGCGGCCGAAGGCGGCGAGAAACCGCGCGTCGCTCCACAGCGCCACGTACCACTTGAAGGTGAAACCGCTGGGCAGGATGGTCGCCGACCAACTGGTGGACAGCGAGTACACCAGGGTGCCGAGCAGCGGCAGCAGCAGGATCAGAAACAGCAGGTAGACCACCAGTTGGTGGAACAGCGGCGAGCGTTTTTCAGCGGGCGACATGGTAGCTCCGGCGCAGCAGCCATTGGTGGACGATGGTGATCAGGGTCATCAGGCCGACCAGCACCATGGCCAGCGCGCTGGCCATGTTCGGGTCGAGGAAGATGTCGCCGGAGACCATCGCCGCGATACGGATCGGCAGGATGTTGAAGTTGCCGGTGGTCAGCGCATACACCGTGGCGTAAGCGCCCAGGGCATTGGCCAGGAGGATGACGAAGGTGCCGAGCAGCGCGGGGGTCAGCACCGGCAGGCCAATGTGGCGCCAGAACTGCCAGGTGCTGGCGCCGAGCAGTTCGGCCGACTCGCGCCAGTCTTCGCGCAGGGCGTCGAAGGCCGGATAGAGCAGCAATACGCCGAGGGGAATCTGGAAGTAGGTGTAAAGGACGATCAGGCCGGTCTTGGAGTAGAGGTTGAAGTCCTCGATCACGCCCATCTGCTTGAGCAGGATGGTCAGCGCGCCGTTGAAGCCGAGCAGGATGATGAAGGCGAAGGCCAGCGGCACCCCGGAGAAGTTGCTGGTCATGTTGGAGAAGGCCATGACGAAATCGCGCAGGCGGCTGCTGACCTGGCGCAGCGAATAGCTGCCGATGATGGCGATGACGATGCCGAACAGGCTCGACCAGAAGGCGACCTCTAGGCTGTGGCGCATGGCCTGACGGTAGAACGGCGAGGAGAAGGCCTGCTGGAAATTGCCCAGGCCCCAGCCTTCGGCGGTATTCAGACTGTTGCTCGCCACCCAGGCCAGCGGCGCGATCTGGAAGGCGAAGAAGAACAGGGCGAAGGGCACCAGGCACAGCAGTGCCCAACCCTTGCTGGATATGGTGGACTTCATGCAAGCAGCTCCCTGCACCAGGGTTTGTCGTGGGCTGCGCCGAGTAGCTGGCAGATAGTGCCGCACAGTTCGGTCTGTTGCGGGCGGGCTGCAGGATCGAGGCTGAAGGCGCTGCCGAGAACGATCAGCGGCACTTCGCGCTCTTCCGGCAGCACGCCGTTATGGCTGCGGTCGTTGTTCATGCCGTGGTCGGCGGTCACCAGGATCTGGTAACCGGCGTCGAGCCAGGTCTGGATGTATTCGGCCAGCAGCACGTCGGCCTTGCGCGCGGCGTTGCGGTACTGCGAGCTGTCGAGACCGTGCTTGTGGCCGGCGTCGTCGATGTTCATCGGGTGCACCAGCAGCAGGTTGGGGCTATGGCGCTGGCGCAGGCTGTCGGCATCGGCGAACAGGTGCGAATCCGGGTAGTGGTCGGCGTAGTAGAAGTGGCCGTGCTGGATCGGTAGCGACTCATCGCTGGTATGACGGTCGCGGGCAGCCTGGAAGGGCGCGCGGTTATACAACTCACTGACCCAGTGATAGGCCGCAGCGGCGGTGCTCAGGCCGGCGTCACGGGCGTAGTGAAAGATGCTGCGCTGATGCGACAGGCGCACCACATCGTTATTGACGATGCCGCTGTCGATGGGCACCACGCCGGTGAGGATGCATTCGTAGAGCGGGCGGGACAGTGCCGGCAGGGCGCAGTCCAGCTTGTATAGTGCGGCGCGCCCGGCCTGGCAGTAAGCCAGCAGGTGGCCCAGCGCATGCTGGGCCACCTGATAGCTCAGGCCATCCAGTACCACCAGAATGACGTTGTGCTTCATGGATTTCTCTCGTTCGGTCGTAGCCCGGAGATGATCCGGGAGAAGTGCCGTCATATTGTTCACATAAGCAACGGTCGAACGCGGTCAGTCCCCTCGCCCCTTTGGGGAGAGGGTTAGGGAGAGGGGAAAACCGGCAGATTCGCGGTGTTTTCAGCCCTCTCCCCCAGCCCCTCTCCCATGAATGGGAGAGGGGAGCCAATCGCGTGCATGCAGCATTCAAGGTAATGCCCAAGAACACCCAGGATTACCTCCGGGCTACGGCATCAGTTCATATTGATAATCACGTGCTCCTGCCACAGGCGCGGCAGGGCCTTGGAGGTGGCCTCCCAGGCAGCGGCATCCTTGATCGGCTGGACCTTGGCGTACTGCTCTTGCGGCAGCAGCTTGGCCTGCACCTCGGCCGGCAGCTCGATGTGCTCGGCACGGATCGGGCGGGCGTTGCCCTTGGCCAGGTTGATCTGCCCGGCGTCGCTCAAGATGTATTCGCGGGTCAGCTTGGCGGCGTTGGGGTTCTTCGCCCACTTGTTAATGATGGTGGTGTAACCGGAGATCACCGAACCGTCAGACGGGATCAGCACCTCGAAGCGCTCGGGGTCGATCTGGTCGCGGTAGCTCAGGCCGTTGAAGTCCCAGACGATGCCGACTTCCACTTCGCCCTTCTCCAGGGTCTGGATGGTCGGGTTGGCCAGCGACAGGCGACGCTGCTTGGCCAGTTCGCCGTAGAAATCCAGGGCCGGTTGCACGTTGCTCTCGTTGCCGCCCATGGCGATGGCAGCCGCCAGTACACCGTTGACCGCTTGCGCAGCGGTGCTGACGTCCCCGGCTGAGACCTTGTAGGTGCCGGTCTTGAGGTCGGCCCAGGAACGCGGGATGTCCTTGACCAGTTGCTTGTTGACGATAAAGGCGATGGAGCCGGTGTAGGCCAGCATCCAGTGGCCATCTTCATCCTTGGCCCAATCCGGAATCTGCGCCCAGGTGCTCGGCTTGTACGGCTGGGTGACACCCTGCTGCACTGCGATGGGGCCGAAGGCGGCGCCGACGTCACCGATATCGGCGGTAGCGTTTTCCTTCTCGGCGGCGAACTTGGCGATTTCCTGCGCCGAGCTCATGTCGGTGTCCTGATGCTTGAGACCGTAGAGGCGCGCCAGGTCCGCCCAGGTGTCTTTCCAGTTGGCCCAGCTGTCGGGCATACCCACGCTATTCACCGCGCCTTCGGCGCGTGCAGCCTGTTCCAGTGCCTGCAAGTCGGTGCCTTCGGCCATGGCGGAGGTCGCCAGGGCGATGGCCGAACCCATCAGTGAAGCCAGCAGCAGTTGTTTCATTGGAAACTCCTTTGCAGTGAGAGTGTTGGTCTAGATCAGCAATACCCGAGCCAATCTAAGCGCCTTCGGTGACAGTTTTATGTCCGGCCATGAGTGGCAGATGTCTAGGTGCAGTCAGCTGGCGCGCTCATCAAGCGTAGACCATGGATAAGTGGCTGATTTCGCGGGCCGTGAGTGGATGTGACGGTGGCATGCGGCGTGCTTGCAGCATGGCTGTCATCTATCAGTCATCTAGATTGCCTAGTCTTGTAGCCCATCTGAGCGAGTGATTGTTGCCCTGTAATGGGGCTGGACTAGTCCAAAAGGGGAAGTGTTGATGCGCGAAGCAGCGCCGCGGGCCGTCACCCTCATCTGTAGCGCTTTGCAGGAGCAGATCGACCGTGGTTTGTTGCCTGCCGGCAGCAAGTTGCCGGCCGAGCGCAAACTCAGTGAGTTGTTCGATACCACGCGCATCACCCTGCGCGAGGCGCTGGGCCAACTGGAGGCGCAGGGGCTGATCTATCGCGAGGAGCGCCGGGGCTGGTTCGTTTCGCTGCAGCGGGTGGTCTACAACCCGCTGGTGCGTACTCACTTTCATGCCATGGTTGCCGAGCAGGGGCGTGTGCCGGCTACCGAGGTGCTGAGTGCGCGCCTGCTGCCGGCCAGTGCGCATATCTGTCAGGTGCTGGAGCTGCCGGCACTGTCGAGCGTCTATCAGGTGTGCCGTGCGCGGCGTATCGACGGGCGTCTGGTGCTGTATGTCGAGCACTACCTCAACCCGGCCTACTTTCCCGGCATTCTCGAGTTCGACCTGACGCGCTCGCTGACCGACCTGTATGCCAGTGAATACGGTATTCGTTATGGTCGGGTGCGTTTCGAGATGGTGCCCACCGCGCTGCACGCCGAAGCCGCGGCCAGCCTCAAGGTGGCGGCGGGCAGCCCGGCGCTGCGCATCACCCGGGTCAATCGTGACCAGCATGGGCGCATTATCGACTGCGATCTGGAGTTCTGGCGCCACGACGCCATTCACGTCAGCGTCGAGGCCCCGGAGTAGCGGGTTGTGTCCGTGTTGTTGCCATCAGCAGATTATTGGCGACCCAGTGCCAGGCAGGACGGCTCGTAGTTCTGCTGGCAGGCACTCTGATACAGGCGCTGGGCCTGGTCAGGGTCGCGTGGTACGCCGCCTTCACCGCGACGGTAGAGGTTGCCCAGTACATGCTGTGCCATCGGGTTGCCCGCAGCGGCTGACTGGTTGAGGTACTTGAGCATGTCACGCTGGTTGGCGAACTCAGGGGCGTCGCGGCCGGTGTAGAGGTAGGCCAGGCTCACTGCAGCCATGGCGTGGCCCTTGTCGGCGGCCTGCTTCCACCAGTACTCGGCCTGCTTGAGGTTCTTCTCCGGCTGGCCGACGAAGTAGCTGCTGCCGAGCTGGAACTGGCTTTCCAGATCACCACGGTGGGCCTTATGACGCAGTTGATCCTGCTCGGTCTGGGTGACGGGCTGTTCCACCTGTGGCTGTTTTTCCGGCGCGCTGGAGTCAGGCTCACGCCCGGCGCAGCCCGCCAGCAACGCGATGGCGAGCAGGGCAGTGGTAGCGTGACGCAGGTTGATCGGGCTGGGCATGGCAGAAACTCCGTAGGCGGGAAACAGGGCAAGTCGCTATTAGGCTGACCCTGGCCACCATAGTTCGCTGTCGTTGATCAGTCTGTCGCGGTGCGACTTCACACTCGCGCCATGAACTGCAATCCTGAGCGCTGGTTTCGCTTACGAGGCAGTCATGAAGATCAGTGCGGATTTCGACAGTGGCAACATTCAGGTCGTCGATGCCAGCGACCCGCAACGCGTACTGCTGGCCATGCGGCCGGACCTCAACAGCCACCATTTCCAGTGGTTTCACTTTCAGGTCGAGGGCCTGCAACCTGGCCAGGGATATGGCTTCTGCCTGACCAATGCCGGGCAGTCGGCCTACAACCGCGCCTGGGACGATTATCAGGCGGTGGCCAGCTACGATCAGCAGGACTGGTTTCGCGTGCCCACCCGTTATCAGGACGGGCAACTGCACTTCGAGTTGCAAGCCGAGCACGAGTGCATCTGGTTCGCTTATTTCGAGCCTTACCCGCGAGCGCGGCATGAACGCCTGATCGCCAACGCTCTGGAGCGCGGTGCTGAACTGGTGGCCAGCGGCAGAAGCCTGGAAGGTCGTGATATCCAGCTACTGCGCATCGGTGGCCAGGCGGGCGCTGCGCGCAAACTGTGGGTCATCGCCCAGCAGCATCCGGGGGAGCACATGGCCGAGTGGTTCATGGAAGGGCTGATCGAGCGTTTGCAGAATCCGCAGGATGCCGAGATCGCCGCGCTGTTGGCCGAGGCAGAGTTCTATCTGGTGCCGAACATGAACCCGGACGGTGCCTATCGCGGTCATCTGCGCACCAACCATGCCGGGCAGGACCTCAATCGCGCCTGGCAGTCAGCCAGCTCGGAGCGCAGTCCCGAAGTGCTGTTCGTGCTGCAGCACATGCAGCGTATTGGCGTCGACCTGTTCCTCGATATCCACGGCGACGAAGAGATCCCTCACGTGTTCACCGCCGGTTGCGAGGGCAATCCGGGGTACACCCCACGGTTGGCTGCGCTGGAGGAAGACTTCCGCAGTCGTCTGGTTGGTATCGGCGCCGAGTTTCAGACCCGTTTCGGTTATCCGCGGGACGAGCCGGGTCAAGCCAACCTGACTCTGGCCTGCAACGCCGTTGGCCAGGCCTTCGATTGCCTGTCGTTCACCATCGAGATGCCGTTCAAGGACCACGACGACAACCCGCAGCCGCGCACTGGCTGGAATGGCGCACGCTCGCAGAAGCTGGGGCAGGATGTGTTGACCGTGCTGGCGCAGATGGTTGGGCGCTTGCGCTGAAACTGGGCGTGCCGGCTGATGGAGTGTAAGCCGGTGCGTACGGCGTCCCATGACCACCGTCGAGCTATACCGAGTACAGGCCCAAAACATCGAGGCCGAAACCGACGGTGCCTTGGGTGTAGCCGGAGCGGGCATCGAGAGTGAAGCTCTGAGTCCAGCCTGAAGCCTGGCCCTGACCGCTCTGAGTCTGGTTTAGAAAGTTACGGTTGAAGTAGTAGTTGCGCAGGCCTAGGGTGACCTTGGCGTCTGCGACGAAGCCGGCAGCGTGCGTGGTGGTCGGCATAACCAGGGCCAGAGCCGTGCTGCCGAGCAGGGCCAATGGAATGATGTTGCGTGTGGTCATTGTTGTTGTGCTCCCAGTTTTTGAACGAACCATCCCCTGCCGGTCTGCATCAGGACCTGCATGATGGGAATGTTGTGTTTGCCCGTAGAGGGCGATAGCCCGGCCGAAGGCGGCCGGTCATCGCTGGTGGCTGACGTCAGCCTCCGGCGAATCCGGTTCTATGGCGTGTGGCGGCGATGGATGCCGAGCAGGCTAGGGGCTGTTGCCGTTTTTCACTAACCAATTGATACGTAAGAGAAAACTCGTATCGTTGAAGCTCTGATCCAACATTCATACGAGTTTACAATGCCCCGATTATTGCTCAGTGATGAGCATTGGTCGAAGCTGCGGGAAATTCTGCTGAGCAAGGCCATCTACAACAATGGAATGCGTGTTCATTGATGGCTGCTATGCCAAGGCTCACCAACACAGTGCAGGCGCTGCCAGCGGCAACGATGAGGCCATAGGAAAAAGTCGAGCTGGCAATACCAGCAAGATTCACCTGGCAGTTGATGCTCATGGACTGCCCATCGAATTTGAAATTACGGGGGGCAAATCAATGATTGCACCCAGGCTCCCGCCTTGATTGCCAAGCTCCCGGAGGCAGAAACCATTGTCGCGGACAAGGGCTATGACAGCGAGAGAGTTCGGCAGCAGGTTGAGCAACAAGGGGCCAAGGCCGTGATCCCGAGAAAGCGTAACTCCGTGAAAGGCAACGCGGATCTGGACAGAGGTCTTTACCGCAACCGGCACTTGGTGGAGAACGCCTTCGCCCGGCTAAAGCACTACCGGGCAGTGGCATCTCGGTTCGACAAGCTCAAGAGAAATTACGAAAGCGTCGTGGCCATGGCCTGTGCCTTTCTCTGGTTACCTATGTGAAACGGCAACAGACCCTAACTGGGCTAGCGGCCTTGCAAAGCAGAGGGCCGATGGATGCAGCAGGTTTCACACAGGTCGGTGCGACCGGTTCGTCATCAGTTCATGTCACTGTGCAATCGAGTGGATCTCTACTACGGTTGCGTCTCCAGGTGTTGCACTTTGCTGTTCAGCAAGGCTGATACTGTTCACCCTTGCTGAGGATCGCCCAGATAATCCGGGCATTCTTGTTCGCCAAGGCTACCGTGGCGATGTTCTTGTTGCGTCGGCACATTAGCTGGCTCAGCCAATCACTGCGCTTGTCCGTCTTGCTCTGGCAGTGCTTGAGCACTGAGCGCGATCCGTGGATCAGCAACGTGCGCAAGTATTTGTCTCCGCGCTTGCTGATACCCCCAAGGCGCTCCTTGCCCCCTGTGGAGTATTGACTGGGCACCAGTCCCAGCCAGGCCGCGAATTGCCTGCCACTGGCAAACTGTCTGGCATCGCCAACAGCACTGACGATGGCCGTGGCACTGATCGGGCCGAGCCCCTCGATCTTCATTAAGCGTCTGACCCGCTCATCCTCGCGCGCCTCGCGCTGGATCAGTTGTTCCAGCTTTTTCAAGCGCTCGTCATACCCTTGCAACTCTTCGCTCAACCCCCTCAGCAGCTCTCGCATCGAGCCAGGCATGCTGCTATCTGAATCATCGATCGCCCGACACAGTAGTTCGCGGGTTGCCGCAACGCCTTTGCGTGATTCGATCAAACCAAACTCGGCCAGCAACCCACGAACTTCGTTGACTGTAGTCATCTGTAGGGCGGGTGCAACCCGCCAGGGCTATGTGGCGGGTTTCACCCGCCCTACGAACTGAACTGGTGGGTGAAGACGCAGCGCGCTGGACGCGAGCGGGTGCCTTACGAGCGGATCAGGGGGTAGGAACGATGACAAGCCCGGATGCAAGCCGGGAGCTTTTCAGGGCATCCGCGAATTGCATCCGGGTACGGAGTAGTCATCTGTAGGGCGGGTGCAACCCGCCAGGGCTATGTGGCGGGGTTCACCCGCCTTACGAACTACGGAGCAGAGGGCACGCGATGCGTGTAGGAACCTCGCCCCGAGGCGAAGCTTTTTGCGTCTTTAGGCGCATTCGCCGCGAGGCGCGGCTCCTACAGAGCAGGGCTACGTCGCAAATCAGCCGCGGTAGTAGCGCTGCGGCACGAATGGGGTCTTGGCCACTTTCATCGCCACGCGCTTGCCGCGCACCACGGCCCAGACGTCGCTATCGATGACGACGTGGCTGGCGTTGACGTAACCCATGGCCACCGGCGCGCCCAGGCTCGGGCCGAAGCCACCGCTGGACACCTGGCCGATCACCTGGCCGTCGGCATCGACGATTTCCGCGCCTTCACGCACCGGTACACGCTCCTGCGGCAGCAGGCCGACGCGCTTGCGCGCCACGCCTGTTTGCTGCTGCTCGAACACGCGCTCGGCGCCCGGGAAGTTGCCGGCACGCTCGCCATCGGCACGACGCACCTTGGAGATCGCCCAAAGCAGGCCAGCTTCGATCGGCGTGGTGCTGGTGCTCATGTCGTGGCCGTACAGGCACAGGCCGGCTTCCAGGCGCAGCGAGTCACGCGCGCCGAGGCCGATGGCTTCGACTTCCACTTCGGCCAGCAGGCTGCGCGCCAGGGCTTCGGCCTGGTCGACGGCGACGGAAATCTCGTAACCGTCTTCGCCGGTGTAGCCGCTGCGGCTGACGATGCACTCGCTGCCCAGCAGGCGCACGCGGGCGACCTGCATGAAGGTCATCTTGCTCACTTCCGGGGCCAGGCGGGCCAGCACGTCGACCGCTTTCGGGCCTTGCAGGGCGAGCAGGGCGCGCTCTTCGAACAGGCACTCGATCTGGCACTGCTCGCCAATGTGCTTCTGCAGGTGGGCCAGGTCCTGATCCTTGCAGGCGGCGTTGACCACAACGTACAGGGTGTCGTCGCCCAGGTTGGCGACCATCAGGTCGTCGAGGATGCCGCCCTGAGCATCGGTGAACATGGCGTAGCGCTGCATGCCCACCGGCAGGTCGATGATGTCCACCGGCACCAGGGTTTCCAGGGCGCGCGCGGCGTTCTCGCCACGCAGCAGGATCTGGCCCATGTGCGAAACGTCGAACAGGCCGGCGGCCTCGCGGGTGTGCAGGTGCTCCTTCATCACGCCCAGCGGGTATTGCACGGGCATGTCATAGCCGGCGAAGGGCACCATGCGCGCGCCGAGTTCGAGGTGCAGGGCATGCAGCGGAGTCTTGGCGAGAGTTTCAGTGGTCATGTCGATTTCCTGTTGGGTGCGCCGCGCGCACCGGTTGGGGCCGCCGCGCGGCCCGTGGTCAGTCGGGTATCAGTCAGCGTAGACCGGGAAGGTGGCGCACAGGTCGGCGACCTGGCCGCGCACGCGCTCGATCACGGCCGGGTTTTCCAGGTCGTCGAGGATGTCGCAGATCCAGCCGGCCAAGGTGCGGCATTCACCTTCCTTGAAGCCGCGAGTGGTCACCGCCGGGGTACCGATGCGGATGCCGGAGGTGACGAACGGCGACTGCGGGTCGTTTGGCACGGCGTTCTTGTTCACCGTGATATGGGCATCGCCAAGGGCCGCGTCAGCCGCCTTGCCGGTCAGGCCCTGCTTGACCAGGCTGATCAGCATCAGGTGGTTGTCGGTACCGCCGGAGACCACGTCATAGCCGCGCTCGACGAACACTGCCGCCATGGCGCGGGCGTTGTCGATCACTTGCTGCTGGTAGGTCTTGAAGCCTGGCTCCAGTGCTTCCTTGAAGCACACCGCCTTGGCCGCGATCACGTGCATCAGCGGGCCGCCCTGGGCGCCGGGGAAGACGGCGGAGTTGAGCTTCTTCTCGATCTCCTCGTTCTTGCGCGCGAGGATCAGGCCGCCACGCGGGCCGCGCAGGGTCTTGTGCGTGGTGGTGGTGACCACGTCGGCGAAGGGCAGCGGGTTGGGGTACAGACCGGCGGCAACCAGGCCCGCCACGTGCGCCATATCGACGAACAGCAGGGCACCGACCTTGTCGGCAATGGCGCGGAAACACGGGAAGTCCAGCACGCGCGAGTAAGCCGAGAAACCGGCGACGATCATCTTCGGCTTGTGTTCGATGGCCAGGCGCTCGACTTCGGCGTAATCGATCAGGCCGTTCTCGTCGATGCCGTACTGCACGGCGTTGTACAGCTTGCCCGAGGACGACACCTTGGCGCCGTGGGTCAGGTGGCCGCCGTGGGCCAGGCTCATGCCGAGGATGGTATCGCCGGCATTGAGTAGCGCCAGATAGACAGCACTGTTGGCCGACGAGCCGGAGTGCGGCTGCACGTTGGCGTAGTCGGCGCCGAACAGCTGCTTGGCGCGCTCGATGGCCAGTGCCTCGACCTTGTCCACATGCTCGCAGCCACCGTAGTAGCGCTTGCCCGGATAGCCTTCGGCGTACTTGTTGGTCAGGCCACTGCCTTGCGCCTGCATCACGCGCTGGCTGCAGTAGTTCTCCGAGGCGATCAGCTCGATATGGTCTTCCTGGCGCTGTTCTTCGGCCTGGATCGCCGCGAGGAGGGCGTCGTCATAGCCTTGCAGTTGGTCGTGCTTGCTGAACATGGTGAGGCCCTCTTTATTGTTTTTTCGGGATGCAGTCGGCCCGCCCCGGTGAAGGAGGAGCCGAAAGAAACTGGATGAAGCGAAGAACGGTTCCCTCTCCCCTCGGGGAGAGGGCTAGGGAGAGGGGGCGTGAACCGTCTTGCCCTCTCCCCCGGCCCTCTCCCGCAAGCGGGAGAGGGGACGTTCACCGTGCTTACGCGTCCTGATACGCCTCGATGGACGGGCAGGCGCAGACCAGGTTGCGGTCGCCGTAGACGTTGTCCACGCGACCGACCGGCGGCCAGTACTTGGCCTCGATCAGGGTCGCCAGCGGGTACACCGCCTGCTCGCGGCTGTAGGCGTGGTGCCAGTCGCCGACCAGTTCCAGGGCAGTGTGCGGGGCGTTCTTCAGCGGGTTGTCGTCCTTGTCCAGACGGCCTTGCTCGACCGCGCGAATTTCCTCGCGGATGGCGATCATGGCGTCGCAGAAGCGATCCAGCTCTTCCTTGGACTCGCTCTCGGTCGGCTCGATCATCAGGGTGCCGGCCACCGGGAAGGACATGGTCGGGGCATGGAAGCCGAAGTCGATCAGGCGCTTGGCCACATCGTCGACGCTGATGCCGCTGCTGTCCTTGAGCGGACGGATGTCGAGGATGCACTCGTGCGCCACCAGGCCGCCTTCGCCGGAGTACAGCACCGGGTAGTGCTCTTCCAGGCGACGGGCGATGTAGTTGGCGTTGAGGATGGCCATCTGTGACGCGCGCTTGAGGCCGTTGCCGCCCATCATGGTGATGTACATCCAGGTGATCGGCAGGATGCTGGCGCTGCCGAACGGCGCGGCGCTGACTGCACCTTCCTTGCGTGCCATGTGCGCATGGCCCGGCAGGAACGGCGCCAGGTGCGACTTGACGCCAATCGGGCCGACGCCCGGGCCGCCGCCGCCGTGCGGGATGCAGAAGGTCTTGTGCAGGTTCAGGTGCGACACGTCGCCGCCGAACTGGCCAGGGGCGCAGAGGCCGACCATGGCGTTCATGTTGGCGCCATCGATGTACACCTGGCCGCCGTTGTCGTGGATGATCTGGCAGATCTCGCGGATGCCTTCCTCGAACACACCGTGGGTGGACGGGTAGGTGATCATGATCGCGGCGAGGCGATCCTTGTGCTCTTCGGCCTTGGCCTTCAGATCGGCGATGTCGACGTTGCCGCGCGCATCACAGGCGGTCACCACCACGCGCATGCCGGCCATGGAGGCGGTCGCCGGGTTGGTGCCGTGGGCCGATTGCGGGATCAGGCAGATGTCGCGCTGATCGTCGCCACGGCTCAGGTGGTAGGCGCGAATGGCCAAGAGGCCCGCGTACTCGCCCTGGGAGCCGGCGTTGGGCTGCAGCGACACGGCGTCGTAGCCGGTGGCGGCGCAGAGCATGGCTTCCAGCTCAGTGGTCAGCTGGGTGTAGCCGGCGGCCTGCTCGACCGGAGCGAAGGGGTGCAGGTTGCCGAATTCCGGCCAGGTGACCGGGATCATTTCGCTGGCCGCGTTGAGCTTCATGGTGCAGGAGCCCAGCGGGATCATGCTGCGATCCAGGGCCAGGTCCTTGTCGGCCAGCTTGCGCAGGTAGCGCATCAGCTCGGTTTCGCTGTGGTAGCGGTTGAATACTTCGTGGCTGAGGATCGGCGACTGGCGCAGCAGATTCTGCGGCAGGCGGCTGGCGATCTGCGCGGCCAGGTCGCTGACGGCAGGTACGGCTTGGTCAGCAGCGAACAGGTTCAGCAGCGCCTCGACGGCGGCCTGGTCGGTGGTTTCGTCCAGCGACAGACCCAGACGCTCGGCATCGATCTCGCGCAGGTTGATGCCGGCAGCACGGGCCTTGGCATGCAGCTCGGCGGTCTTGGCGCCGGTCTTGATGCTCAGGGTGTCGAAGAAGTGCTGCTGCTCGACGCTGTGGCCCAGCTTGGTCAGGCCCAGGGCGAGGATCGCGGTGAAGCTGTGCACGCGTTGAGCGATGGCGGTCAGACCTTTCGGACCGTGGTACACGGCGTACATGCTGGCGATGTTGGCCAGCAGCACCTGGGCGGTACAGATGTTACTGGTGGCCTTCTCGCGGCGGATGTGCTGCTCGCGGGTCTGCATCGCCAGGCGCAGGGCCGGCTTGCCGAAACGGTCGACCGACATGCCGACCAGGCGGCCCGGCATGTCGCGCTTGAACGCGTCGCGGGTGGCGAAGTAGGCGGCGTGCGGGCCACCGAAACCCAGTGGTACACCGAAGCGCTGGGCGCTGCCCAGGGCAACGTCGGCGCCGAACTCGCCCGGCGGGGTGAGCAGGGTCAGGGCCAGCAGGTCGGCAGCCACGGCCACCAGGGCGCCCGCAGCATGGAAACGCTCGACCAGGGCGCGGTAGTCGAAGATGTCACCGTTGCTCGCCGGGTACTGCAGCAGCGCGCCGAAGTAGGCGCTGACGTCAGTGATGGCGGCTTCGTCGCCGACTTCGATGTCGATGCCCAGCGGCTCGGCGCGGGTGCGCAGCACGTCGAGGGTCTGCGGGTGGCAATGCTGGGAAACGAAGAAGGTGTTGGCAGCCTTGTTCTTCGACAGACGCTTGCAGAAGGTCATGGCCTCGGCGGCTGCGGTGGCTTCATCCAGCAGCGATGCGTTGGCGATCTGCATGCCAGTGAGGTCGCTGACCAGGGTCTGGAAGTTCAGCAGCGACTCCAGGCGGCCCTGGGAAATCTCCGGCTGGTACGGGGTGTAGGCGGTGTACCAGGCCGGGTTTTCCAGCAGGTTGCGCAGGATCGGGCTCGGCGTGTGGGTGCCGTAGTAACCCTGGCCGATGAAGTTCTTGAACTGCAGGTTCTTCGCGGCGATGGCCTTGATCTTGGCCAGGGCGTCGGCTTCCGACAGGCCCGGCTGCTCGCCGAGGATGCTGGTGCCCTTGATGCTTTCGGGGATCACGGCACCGGTCAGCGCATCGACCGAATCGTAGCCGAGCAGTTCGAGCATGGCGGCGGTGTCGGCATCGCGCGGGCCGATGTGGCGGGCGATGAATTCGTTCTGGGTATCGAGCTTGGTCATGGCGGTCACTCAGGCGTCGGCGTTGGCGTTCAACAGACGATCATAGCCGGCCTTGTCCAGCAGATCGGCCAGTACGGCGTTGTCGGCCAGGCGCATACGGAAGAACCAGGCCTTGTCCTGCGGTGATTCGTTGACCAGCTCCGGGCTGCCTTCCAGGTCAGCGTTGACCTCGACGATCTCGCCGTCCAGCGGCATGGCGATGTTACTGGCGGCCTTCACCGACTCCAGCACGGCCACTTCCTCGCCCTGGGCGTAGGACTTGGCTTCCGGCAGTTGCACATACACCACGTCGCCGAGCGCGTCCTGGGCGTAATGGGTGATGCCGACGGTAACCAGACCATCGTTGTCCAGACGCAGCCATTCGTGATCGGCGGTGAAACGCAACTCGCTCATGTCAAATCCTCAGAGGTAAAGGTGTCCGCTTCTAGGTGGCGGGCAGGTGGAAAGGTGATTGCAATGTGAGTGCCAATGATAAAAATATTAATAAAATCAATAACTTAAATATATTCTGGGTATTCTCTAGTAGTAACCTGGAACGTTATCGTTACGAAATCGTGCGTCGTAAATGGAAAAGTCGAAGTCGCACCAGGCGCGGAGCGGCTTTCGCTCGATTGTTGCTTAATCGTTACGGTGTAATGATATCGATACGTCATCTGGCTGGAACCGCTCAAGGGCATTGGGGTCGGTAACTGGGAGGCTTCATCGACAAGGAGATAGATCGATCATGAAACCCCTGATTCCACTAGCATTCGCACTACTTGGTGCCACCAGCCTGCAGGCCAGCGAGACCGTTACGGTGACGCTCGAGCAGGCCGCCGAGAAAGGTACTGGTGCATCTGTCGGCACCGTGACCATTAGTCAGTCACCCTACGGGCTGGTGTTTACCCCTGATCTGCAGGGACTGGAGCCGGGCACGCATGGTTTTCACGTGCACACCGAGGCCAACTGCAATGCCGCGCAGGTGGATGGCAAGATGACGCCCGCTGGTGCCGCAGGTGGTCACTGGGACCCGCAGAACGCCGGTCGCCATGGCTTCCCTTGGGAGGACGATGCCCACCTGGGTGACTTGCCTGCATTGCTGGTGACTGAGGATGGCAACGCCAACCAACCGGTGCTGGCGCCGCGGTTAAAGAGCCTGCAAGACCTGCATAATCGTTCGCTGATGATTCACGCTGGCGGCGACAACCACGCCGATCATCCGCAGCCGCTGGGCGGTGGTGGGGCGCGTGTAGCCTGCGGGGTGATCAAGGTACCGACCAGCACCACGCCGATTTGACTCAATGCCCAGAGCCGTAGTGTGGGTTAGCGGCGCCAATAGGTGAGCTCTCAGACACTGCGGACGTGGTGCGCCGCGTAACCCACCTGGCGATAGTCCTGCGTTGTGCCAATGGTGGGTTACGGCGCAACGGACCGTGCGGGTTCATCAGGATAGGTGACAGGCACCTAACCCACGGAGCGAGTGCGTCAGTGCTTGCCCGGTATCCCGTACTTGCGCAGGCGTTTGGCGATGGCGGTGTGCGAGGTGCCCAGGCGCGCGGCCAGTTGACGGCTGGAAGGGTGGCTGTCGTAGAGCTTTTCCAGCAGCGCCTTCTCGTATTCGTCCATGGCCTGTTCCAGGCTGGCGACTGCCCCTTCCACCCTCGGCGCCACTTCGGTGCCGGCGATATCCAGGTCGTCCATCTCTACCCAGTTGCTGTCGCAGATCGCGGCGGCGCGGAAGATCACGTTCTGCAACTGGCGCACGTTGCCCGGCCAACGCCCGGCCAGCAGCGCCGGGAAGGTGGCTGGCGCCAGGCGGCAGGGCAGGCGCTGGATCTGCGCGCAGGCCTGGGCCATGAAGTGCTGGGCCAGCAGCAGAATGTCCTGGCCGCGCTCGCGTAGCGGCGGCACGGCCAGGTTGAGCACGTTGAGGCGGTAGAACAGATCCTCGCGGAAGCTGCCTTCGGCGACCATCTTTTCCAGATCACGGTGGGTGGCGCTGAGGATACGCACGTCCACCTTCACCTCGCGGTCGCCCCCGACGCGGCGGAAGCTGCCGTCGCTCAAAAAACGCAGCAGCTTGGCCTGCAGGTAGGGCGACATTTCGCCGATCTCGTCGAGGAATACCGTGCCCTGGTTGGCCAACTCCAGCAGCCCCGGCTTACCGCCACGCTGGGCGCCGGTGAAGGCACCGGGGGCGTAGCCGAACAGCTCGCTCTCAGCCAGGTTCTCTGGCAGGGCGGCGCAGTTAAGCGCCAGGAAAGGCGCGGTGCGACGCACGCTGACGGTATGGCAGGCGCGCGCCACCAGCTCCTTGCCGGTACCGGTTTCGCCGTGGATCAGCAGCGGCGCATCGAGCGACGCCACACGCAGGGCGCGGGCCTTGAGCGCACGAATCGGTGCCGACTCGCCAAGCAGTGAATCGAAGCCCTCGGCATGGTCGTGATGCAGTGCAGCCAAACGCTGACCCATGCGGCTCGGGGCATACAGGGTGAGCAGGCCGCCAGTCAGGCGACCGTCTTCGGTGATCGGTTGGGCATCGAGCAGCAGCGGCTGACCGGCGAAATGCACCTCGCGCAGCGGCTGATGAAAGCCGGCGGCAAGCAGCGATTGCTGCAACGCGTCATCGGCGAACAGCGCGGCGATGCTCAGGCCTTCGGGCGGGCGGCTGCACATGTCCACCAGCGCCGGGTTGGCCAGCAGCACGGTGGCGCGGTCGTCCACCGCCAGCACCGGGTCGGGCATGGCCGCGAGCAGCGCATCGAGCTGCAGGCGGCGGCGCTGGCCGGGCAGAATGTCCACCACCTCGACGCTCTGCACACCGTGCACCTGCAGCAACGCGCCGCGCAGTTCCTCGAGCACGGCGGCGCTCAAGGTGGGTGCGTCGATGTAGACGTTTGGCGGTACCATCTCCACCGCATCGAGGTTCAGATTACGCCCGCCAAGCAGCGCCAGGACTTCCTGGGTGATGCCGACGCGATCGATGAAACTGACGTGGATGCGCATTGATGACGGTCGAAATGGGCGAACAGGCGGCAATTATGCCTGCTCTGCCCGGCATGAGGAAAAGGGCAACAGCGTGAGTACAGAAAAACCGAGCCGCGCCGACTACCACCGTGAGCACCAGGCTCGTGCCGAAGCCGAGGCCCAGCGCCTGCTGGCGCGCAAGGCCGAGCTGCAAGGGCGCTGGCTGCCCTGGGTGGCGCAGGAGCTGTACCAGCTCAGCCCACCGGAATTCGCCAACATGGTGCGGCGGGAGTTGCAGCGGTTGGCATGAATGGCGAGCCGCATACCAACTGTAGGAGCTGCGCCCCGCAGCGAATGCGATCATTCAGGCGATAGAGAGCTCAAGAGCTTCGCCCCGGGGGCGGGGCTCCTACAGCCAAGTAGGGCGTACTCGGCTTTGGCTTCCTGCGTCGCTCTACCTCCTGCATCCATGCAGTCGTCGCGAAGCAGTACGCCGTTGGGGGGCGTATTGGGCGTGGGTTGTGGTGCCGGACTCGGCATGGCTCGGCGGACTGTTCGCCTAGGCTCCTGAGTCCGCCCTACGCCCGCTTGCGCGCACAGCTGCTCATATCCACCTTGCCCACATAAGGATTGCCCCAGCCCATCACGCAGGCCACCTGCTGGTTGCGCTGCTGCTCCCAGACCTTGGGCGGGTAGGCCTTGCTCCAGGCTTCGTAGAGCTGCCGGTCCTGTTTCGACAGGCGCAGCTTGTAACGGTCGGACATGTAGAAATAGGTGCGCGCGATCATTCCGCGGATGGCCGGGCGTGGCATCACCTTGCGCGCCTTGAAGTCCACCACCGTCTCGCATCGGCCGTATTGATGCGGCTTCTGCGGCAGCCAGGCGAAGCTGTAGTTACTGCGGTCGCCGTTCACCTCACCAATACTCGGTACCAGGTTGTGCAGGTCAGCCTCGGCCTTGCGAAATTGCGCATCGTTGGCTGCGCAGTTCTTGCGGCCGCCTTTCTGCCAGCACTGGCGCTGATGGCCGATCACCCAGGCCGGAACCACATGTTCCCACTCGATACGCTGGGCGCGGTTGGCGTTCTTGCGCGGCGTGTAGCCGCAGGAGCGCAGATCGACCCGATTGCCGCTGTACTTGCAGCCGCAGTAGAACTCGGTGGCTTGCTGGGCATACAGCGGCCACGCCAGGCGCTTGGCCTCGGCGAAAGTGGCGGGTGCAGCGTGCAGGGAAAGGGCTGTGAAACAGCAGAGCAGGGGCAGTAGACGTCGAATCATGGGGCGGCAGGGTAGCCGTCACCGCTGTCGATGTGAAGACAGAAATGTCAGGTTTTTCAAATGCTTGGATGATGGCTAGAGGCCTTGATGGCGGGCGGGATGGCGCATTGATTGCTGCTCGACACGTCGAACTGCAAGCGGCTCTCGCGCCCTCCCGCCCTTGCCATCAGCTGAACCTTGGCAAGCGTTGATCCGAATCGTTGCCCTCGCTCTGGGCCGGCTGCGGAAGGCCGTCGACCTTGAGTACCGGCATCCTCTCGCCCACCAGGCGCAGATCGCGGCGGGGCAGGGCGAAGCGCACGTCCAGCTCGCGCAGGGCATCGAGCAGTTGCAGGTTGATCTCCTGCTGAATGTCCATGTACTGGTTGTAGTCCGAGGTCAGCACGATATACACCACCTCGAAGGTCAGCTGGCTTTCATCGAAGCCGAGAAAATGCGCGCGGTCAAAGCGGGCCTTGGGCGTGGCGCGGATGATATCGCCGACCTTCTCCGAAACCTGGCGCACCTTGGCGCTGGGCGTGTCGTAATTGATGCCGAACTTGAAGACGATGCGGCGGGTATTCATGCGCTTGTAGTTGTGCACGATCTGCCGCAGCAGATCGGCGTTGGCGCACACCACCTGCTCACCGCTGAGGCTACGAATACGCGTGGTCTTCAGACCGATATGCTCGATGGACCCCGCCACTTCGCCGAACACCACGAAATCACCGATCTCGAACGGCTTGTCGACGCCAATCGATAGCGAGGCGAACACATCGCTGAGCACCGTCTGCACCGCCAGCGCCACGGCGATACCGCCGACACCCAGGCTGGCTACCAGCGCGGTGATATCCACCCCCAGGTTGGCCAGGATCGACAACAGCATCACCGACCAGACCACGATCAGGATCATGATGCTGATGATGGTGGTCATAACCGGGTTGTAACTGCCGCCGTTCTTGCCCATCACCAGGCTGCGCGACCACAGGCGCACGCCGGTATCGACCCACAGCGCCACCTGTAGGGCCAGGGCAACGAACCAGGTATGGCTCAGCGCGCTGTGCCAACTGCCGGGCAGCTCCGGCAGACGCAACGCCAACAGCAGGGAAAACGCCAACAACAGCACGCGGCTGGTACGCCCGATCACCATGGCGACGAAGTGCTGCCAGTTGCCGTCCTGATCCTTCGACCAGGCCTTGAGCCGCTTGTGCAGGGTGTTCACCAGGGTACGCAGCACGCTGTAGATCAGCGCCGTGGCCACTACCACAATTGCCACGTTGAGCCAGAGATCACGCTCGAGCCAGATATTCCACTCTTCCATCGCCAGGGGCCTCCAGAAAAAGACGTATAGGGTTCTGGTGGCGTTGGGGGGCAGAAGTTCCAGTTGGATCAGTGCTTTGGCGAGAGGGCAGCGCGGGCTTGAGGTAACTACTGCCTGATCAAGACGGCGATAAACCAGAAGCGTCGGGCATCGTGCAAAGGCATCGATGCGGTCGCCCGAACGGCTGGCCGTCACCCGCGCTGCGTCGTCAGGCTGCCCGCACCTTGAAGAAGCTCACCTTGTCGGTCAGGCGGTTCGCCAGGGTTGCCAGCTCCTGGCTGGAGGCCGCCACCTGCTCCGAGCCTGCGGAGGTTTCCAGAGTCGCGTTGTGGATGCGGCTGATGTTCTGGTTGACCTCCTCGGCGACCGCGCTTTGCTGTTCCGAGGCGCTGGCTATCTGCGTGTTCATGTCATTGATCGCGGTCACTTCATCACTGATCTTGCTCAGCGCCTGCTCGGCCAGCACGGTCTGCTCGACGGTCTTCTGCGCCAACTCGCGGCTCTCGAGCATCACCTCTGCAGCCTTGCCGGCGCCCTCCTGGAGCTTGGCGATCATGCCGCGAATTTCCCGTGTCGAATCCTGCGTGCGGGTCGCCAGGGAACGCACCTCGTCCGCCACCACGGCAAAGCCACGGCCGTGCTCGCCGGCGCGGGCAGCCTCGATGGCGGCATTGAGCGCCAGCAGGTTGGTCTGTTCGGCGATGGAGGTAATTACCTCGATGATCTTTTCGATGCTCTCGCTGTCGGTGGAAACCTGCTGCACGCTCTGCGTTGCACTTTCCAAGGTGCGCGCCAATGTCTGGATGGCGGTTGCCGTCTCGTTCACCACGCGATTGCCAATGGTCACCTCACCGCCGGCATTACGTGTGGCGGCCGCTGCGCTGGCGGCATAGTTGGCCACCTCGCTGACCGTGGCCGCCATCTGGTTGATCGCCGTGGCCATTTGCTCGGCCTCACTCGATTGCAGACGAATCTGCTGGTTGTTGCTGTCGGAGGTAGCCATCAACTGATCCGACGAATGCGTCAGCTCCGTTGCCGCACTGCGTACCTGCGCGATGGTGTCGCTCAGGTGGCGCACCATATTCTGCAGATCCGCCATCACGCTATTGGGATACTGCGTCTCGATCTGCTGATCGAGCTCACCCTTGGCCAATTGCTGGATCACCTGTGCGACCCGGTGCGGCTCGGCGCCCAGCGTCGATTTCAACTTGTTGATGATTACCAGGCTGATGCCCACGCTCAGCAGCAATGCAACGCCCGTGACCAGCAAAATCAGCAAACGGAAGCCACCGGCCACCTCGCGTACCTCGCCCAGATCCTGGCTGATCACCTCTTCCTGGTGATCGATAAAGGCATTGATGTGCTTGAGCCACTCGCTGTAAGCCGGAGAAACCCGCTGCATCAACAGCGGCAGTGCTGCCTGGTTGCCGTCGCGGCGCAGGTTGATCAACTGCTCGGTCAGCGCCAGCGTGCTGCGCTCGATGGTCTTGATGTTCTCCAGCAGGCGCTGTTCCGCTGCAGTGGGCGCCTGTTTCGCCAGCAGCGTTTCCATGGCCTGCGCCGATTCCTGATAGAAGCGGTCGAGACGCTGGATCTCGCCCAGGTGCCCGGCCAGCGCCGCACCATCGCCATCCAGTACCGCATCGCGAATGGCGATGGCGCGATCATGCACGCTGCCGCGAAAGTTGATCGCGTAGCGCTGCTTCAGCGCGGCGCCATCGCTGACGGCGGTCAGCGTCTCGTCGATGAAATCGACGCGCTGCACACCGATGAGCGTGATCAGAATCATCAGCGACAGCACCAGGCCAAAGCCCAGGCTCAGACGCTGAGCAATACTCATGGGGGAATTCATGCGGTTACTCCTCAAGATGCAGACAACGCCGCGCGGCTTGCGCGATTCACACACCCGGCCTGCTGCGACCTTGTACAGGATTTTGAGTTTGTATTAACCCGGCAATTTAACAGGGCAAGTAGCGATCAATCTTTATATCCATAAGCTATTGAATTTAATGGTTTTTGTGAATGCTTGAGATGTGCTATTTGATTGCCGCGTTAATATGTAAGCGTCCGGCCAACCCGCCTTGCACCAGGCGACCTATCTAGGGAGTTGTCGACGCAAAACTGGGCTTCCCTCGCCAAACAAGCGCAGGTATTGCGCGAATGTAGATCAGCTCACCTACCAACTCGACCAACGTCTGTGTGATTACCGCTGCGGCAGCAAGCCCTCGAATATCTTCAGGCAATGCTAAAGCCAGAGGCAGAACAACCAGGGAGTTTCGAGTTGATGAGCTAAAGGTTACTGCTCGTGCTGTCGTGGCTGGCAGTTTGGCAACTCCTGATGCCAGCGCTCCCATTAGTGGTGCCAGTACCAGAAAGCCAATGTACACAGGGATAACTGGAGCAAGCAGATTGATGTCGCGCACCACCGAAGATATCTGAGATCCAACCACCACGATCAGAACCGCAGCCATTGCTGGAACGGGTAGCCATGCCCACACGGCGTTCCACCCGGCGACAATGTTCGACCGCTTGGCCGCAGCAGCTGTAGCTACCGCCAAAAAAAGCGGCGCGACGATTAGGAGAAGAAACGCTTCAACGAATGGGCCGATGGAGATTACGACTTCGGATTGCCCACCCAGCATGAAGGCCAGGTAAACAGGCAGCAAAACAAGCTGAAGCAATAGTAGAACCGGGGTTGCCGAAAGAATCGCGCGCGAGTCGCCCTTGCCAATGTGAGTGAAGACCACCACGTAGTCGATACAGGGTGTCAGCAATACCAATAGAGCGCCAACGAGTATGGCCGGGTGGTCTACAAGGCCTCTAGTGATGCCCCAAACCAATAGCGGAATCAGTATGAAATTGGCGATGAGAAGCGCCGTCATGAAGCGTTTGTTGCTCAGCCCTTCACGCAAATCCAAGAAGGGTATTTGCAGAAACATTGCATACATCAGCACGGCGATTGTGGGGGTTACCAGCACATCCAGCCCTTGTGCTGCTGAGGGTGATATCAACCCGCCGATTGCTGCTGCTATGACCGCTACGAAATAGATCGGTATCTGGTTCTGCTCAAGCGTATCCCTGTTCATGACTCCCCCTCTAGCACGAAAAGGGCGTCAGACTAGCAAACCTGCCTCGATAAAGGGGCCCAACAATGCGGCAGCAGTTGGCCGATCTCACTCGCCCGCTGCGTCGGCAGTCGTGTCAGCACATCCTTGAGGTAGGCATACGGATCATGTCCGTTCATGCGGGCCGACTGGATCAGACTCATGATCGCCGCCGCGCGCTTACCGCTGCGTAGCGAGCCGGCAAACAACCAGTTCGAGCGCCCAAGTGCCCATGGCCGGATCTGGTTCTCGACCTGGTTGTTGTCAATGGGCACAGCTCCATCTTCCATGTAGCGCGTTAGCGCTACCCAGCGTTTGAGGCTGTAATCCAAGGCTTTCGCCGTTGCTGATCCGTTGGGCACCAGATCACGCTGGGCCAGCATCCAGTCATGCAACGTATCGAGGATCGGTGAGGCCTTTTCCTGCCGTATTCGCCAGCGTTCTGCATCGCTCATGTCCCGTGCTTGCCGCTCGATTTCGTACAAGCCGCCAATCGCGTGCAGTGCCTGTTCGGCCAACTGGCTTTTGTTTGCTGCGTGAAGATCGAAGAACTTGCGGCGGGCGTGGGCCATGCAGCCAATTTCGGTGATGCCCTGCCCGAAGCTGGCCTTGTAGCCAGCGAAGTCGTCGCAGACCAGCTTGCCACTCCACTGCCCCAGAAAATTGCGCGCATGCTCGCCGGCACGGCTGGGGCTGAAGTCGTACACCACGGCCTTCAGATCGGCGAAGGGCGTGGTGCTGTAGGCCCAGACGTAGGCCCGATGGGTTTTCTTCTCGCCTGGCGCGAGCATTTGCACCGGGGTTTCATCGGCGTGGATTACGCGCTGGGCCAGCACGGCTTCGCGCAGGGCATCGACCAGCGGCTGGAGTTGCACGCCGGTTTGTCCGACCCACTGCGCCAGTGTCGAGCGGGCGATGGCCAGGCCGGCACGGCCAAAGATTTTCTCCTGCCGGTACAGCGGCAGGTGGTCGGCGAATTTGGCCACCATCACGTGAGCCAGGAGGCCGGCGGTGGGGATGCCCTTGTCGATCACTTGGGCCGGCACGGGTGCCTGGATCAGGGTTTCGCACTGGCGACAGGCCCATTTGCCACGCACGTGCTGCTCAACGGTGAACACGCCCGGCGTGTAATCCAGCTTTTCGCTGACGTCTTCACCGATGCGTTGCAGCTGGCAGCCGCAGGCACACTGGGTGTGCTCCGGCTCGTGACGGATCACGGTGCGCGGAAATTGCGCTGGCAGTGCTGTGCGCTTGGGTTGTTGCCGGGGTTCGGCTGGAACAGATGGAGGATTGACGGCTTTCAACTCCGCCTCGATAGCGGCGATGTCGGTGTCGAGCAGGTCATCCAGCAGGCTGCCCTGGTCGGGGCTCAGTTGCTCGCTACGCTTGGAAAACTTGTGCCGTTTGAACCAGGCGATTTCGTGGGTGAGTTGCTCGATGACTGTTTGATCGCGGTGGATCTTTTTGCCCATCGCATCGACTTGCGTGAGCAACTGCGCGGCCAGTGCGCGCAGCTGGTCAGGTGTCAGTTGGTCGAGATTGGGCGAGGAAGTCATGCCGCTGATTGTGCCAGAGCAGCCGGTCAGCGGAGATAAACCGATGGGCTAATGGCAGGTGCTACAGCACTGTGATCGCGCCGGCTGCGCCGACCCGCTGCCAGGGCAACCCCAGTACCAAAGCCTGAAGTTGCTCGGTGTCGAGTTCGACCTCCGAGCCGTGCCGGATACCTGGCCAGTGAAACTTGCCCTGGTTCAATCGCCGCGCGGCCAGCCAGATACCCACGCCGTCATGCACCAGGACTTTCATGCGGTTGGCGCGGCGATTGGCGAAGAGATAGGCGCAGTGCGGCTTCGCCGCACCGAACACCGCCACCACGCGGGCCAATGCGGTTTCAGTGCCAGCACGCATGTCCATAGGCTCGGTGGAGAGCCAGATGGTATCGATGCGGATCACTGGGCGAGTCCACGGACAAAGCGGGCGCATCCTTCAGGATCGGAAGCAGGCCATTTCACTGTGATCGATTGCTCGCCAAGCGGTAGCTCGATAATCACCGTTGCTTCAGATGGTCGTTTAGGGGTGGCCCTTAAAGGAACGAAAGATGGCAGCGCTGCTGGTGGCTGATCTCGGTAAAGCGGTAGCCACTTGCGAATGACGTTGGCGTTGATACCGTGGCGGATGGCGACGCTGGATACGGTCGCACCGGGTTGCAGGCACTCCTGAACAACCTGGGCCTTGAACGGTTTAGGGTAAGAGCTTCGTTGGTGCATGGAAATCCCGGCGATAAGGGCAATCGCGTCCGCTTAAAAATACGCGGACACCATCGCCCTTAATGCTGGAGTTCGGAAGGTGACTTGGCTGGACGCTTACGTTTGTATAGCTATTAGGGCTTTTCAATGGGCAAGCTTGATGAAGCTAATTGATGGCATTTTGCCTCTCTAGATCGGGCGTCTTGGCTGGATGTGGCTCAATCTCTAGGCCTGGCGAGGGGCGTGCTGGGCGATGAACGGCGTGCTTGTGGGGGGGCTGAGCGTCGTAAAGGAACGTCGGAATCTTGTACAGGATGGTCGCCGAGTGGAGCGATTACAGGCCAGGGTGCTGGGGTGATCAAAGCCGTTTAAGCACCAGAGAAGCAAAAGCCCCGTCAGTGATGACGGGGCTTTTGCTTAGCTATCTGGAGCGGGTGATGGTAATCGAACCCTTTCCGGCACCTCGCTGTGATCTGCAAATCCTGGCTTTACTGGTCTTGAGGTGCAGTCAGAGCAGCATTTTTCCGCTATCCCTTGCAGTGTTTTCGACAGCTTGCCAAAGCGGTAGGGGATTTGCTGCGTTTGTTCTATGGCACTTTTCGCAGTTCTGCGCTTCACTGCTGCTGTTTAATGGATAGGCCGACACGCTTAGCCATCAGAGGCGGAACGGCGTTGCCAACTTGTCTCGCTCTGGAAGATTTTGACCCGACAAAGCGGAACGTCCTCGGAAACGTCTGAAGGCATGCTGCCTCCCTAAGACTTAGGGCTCTGTCCTGGGTAGGATGCCCAAAACGACCATTAGAATAGCTGATGCATTTTGTTGTCAGCCCTACAGCAGGCTTGTCCCAACTCAAGCGTCCGTATACGTCTATATGACCTTCATAGCCTCGATGACAAGGCAAAACTAGTCTATCAGGCCAATGCTCACGCCCACCGCCTTCAGGTGTCATTTGAATGCGTTCAAGGTTAATTTCAGATAGCTGCATGGAAAAGTGATCGCTATCAGTTGGGTCGCATTCCCCGTGCTTGATTTCGGGGAGGTTTGATATCCAATCCCTTGTAGTCGAATAAGGTGTGCCATCCTTTCCGTGAGTAGGAGTTGGTAGTTCTATTTCTTGGTGTAGTGAAGCTAGTAAAATTAGACGACTTCTCTTTTGAGGCACCCCATACCATTGAGCTTCTACAACTTTTGTTTGATATGAGTAGCCGAGAGTTGTTAGTAACTGAGTGAATCGACTGAATGTTTCGCTCTTGGTCGCCTTTTTTTGCATGCCTGGTACGTTTTCAATGAAAACATAATCTGGAAGCCAGTGCTGTACGAAACGCCCAAACTCGTCAAGCAAGTTCAGTCGTTTGTCATTCGGTTGCCGCTGCCGATTTTGCTTTGAAAATGGCTGGCATGGGGCGCATCCGCTAAATAATATTGGATTCGACCTGTCTATTAAATTATCTAAGATGCTCGGGTGTACTGTGCGTATATCTGTCTCTATGAACTGAGCTTCTGGGAAATTCAGTCGAAAAGTTTCTGCTGAATCATGATCGACATCAAGACCCATTTTTATGTTGAAGCCGGCATCTCTGAATCCGCAGCTTGTCCCGCCGCAACCAGAGAAAAAATCAAAAACATCTATATGCATGGCTTATTCAACAAGTCTTCTAAGTTGTTCTGATAGAGCTACTATTGATGGGTTGTCGTTGCTAATGGTTGCCAGTCTACGCACCTGTGTTTCTAGTATTGCTGGTGCACTTATTTGTTCGCCTTCCATTAAGCCTTTCTCAAGACGTGTGAGTCTAACATATTTGTCTTTTGCGGGTAAATCTTCGCATTCTTTAGTCATATGATCTTTTGTCATATGCTCCCAAACAAACTCCTCTGGAGTTTTTGATGGGAGGAAGTTGGTGGTCTTTATTGCATAAATTAAGAAGTCGCGTTCGAGTGTTTTTCTATGTTCTGCTAGGTTTGGATCGTTTCCGCCGTTCTCAGAAAAGACCAGTTTCCCTGCGGATACACCTGTGAAGTTTAGAATGCTTTCTTTAAGCTTTTCATGATCGGCTTCAGGTATTTTGTCTGGATGTACCACTTCGTTTACGGGAGTTCTGTCGCCATCTAGGAAGAAGTAAGAGGCATCATCTTTTGCTTGGAATAGGCCGGTCATGCACTTGGAGAAAATAGACGGAGCCCCTCCCGGATACCAGATCACTTCAAATTGATTAAATGCCCCCTCTCCCAATATCCTGAGAGCTTTTCGTACTAGTTCAAATGCAAGTGGGTCTTCCACAAAGATTTTCTTTTTGTTGGCAGGTATTTGTCCAAGATGGAAGAAGGCTTCTGAAGGTTTTATGTTTTCTTGAGCAGTTATCTTGTGTGTGGCAGGGTTTGGTTGTAGTAGTGTTATTGCTTCAGGCGGAAGCCTGTCTATTATTAGTTTTGAGTGTGTGCCGATGAATATTTGGTGATGCCTTTCTAGTGCTTCTTGGAATAGGAATTCCATTAACTTGATTTGTGCGCCGGGGTGAAGTGAAACTTCAGGCTCGTCAAGAACTTTAAGGCTGCGTTCTTCAGTTTTCATTATTTTGTAGACAAGCATGATAACAGCGAATTCGCCGCTTCCGGCAAATGCTTCGCTGTATGTAATTCCTTTGGATTGCAGTATTGCAGTGTGAGAGCGGTTTTCGAACAGGGAGTGTTCAATGAGTCGGATCTCTGAGTACTCTTTGCCTATTATATGTGATATCTGCTTGACTGCTTTATCAGATAGGAGTTCATTGGCGAAGACTTGTTCTTCTCTGCCTTTAAAGGGTTTGAATGTTTTGAGTCCTTCCCCAATTACCTTTCTTAATAGTTTTGAGCGCTGCCGGAGAATGTCTTTATTTTGTTTGCCCCGTAAATTCTCGGCAGCATCTCCGTGATAGAGTATTTTGTCGAATGCACTGATCTCGCTTCGAAAATCTAGTACTACGACCTTTTTTGTTATGCCCTCCCATCGAGTTCCTTTTCTTCCAGGTATTTTTTTTCCTATTGGTAGAGGAGGTAACAGGTCCATTCCATCGCTTTTTAATGGGCGAGATGGTTCCCAGACTTCCCCTTTTCCTGGGCGAGAAATCCGAGTTTGAATTACCTCTACAGTATTTCTTGAGTGGGGGTCAATGTATCCAAAAATATAACGTGGACGGCCGCCGCTTTCGTCAATTGGGTCTACATCCGTTTCAAACCAATATTCACTTAAATTTTTGAAGTGTGGGCAGCACGCAATTGCTCGAAGGACCGAGCTTTTGTTGGTGCCATTTGGGCCTACTATTGCAGTAATAGGAAACTTGAAGTCTATTCTCAAATATGGTGTTAGATTTTTGAAATGAGGGAATCTTATATGTCTAATAAAAGGCTCGTAGTTTTTGCCTTTCATCGCCCCCTGCAGTTTTTCTATAACGTCCATATCAAAACTCTTAAGCTGTTAGTTATTTTTCTTGAAATGTTTTCTGGCGTACCAGCGCCTAGCTGCTTCCTAGGTGATCGCTATCCCGAAAAAGGGGACAGATTTTTTCCGTCTAGCGCCTTTTCTACCTAGTCGCAAAGCGCCATCTTTCCCGGCCCAAACCTTTGCGGTCAAGCCCTACAAACGCCAGAAACGAAAAAGCCCCATCAGTGATGACGGGGCTTTTTCTTGGCTGTCTGGAGCGGGTGATGGGAATCACCCACGGCAACCAACCAATTGATTAATAAAGATTTTTTCTGGTTACCCAAGCCAGAAATGGCCTCTAAGCTTACCACCTCGGCCCTCTTGATGAAAGGCGTACATCCACCGCCGTCTGCTGGCGGCTACCGACAGCCACTGCGATCAGGAAGTGACCGATTTTGCGATCTGCAGTGCCCTTCGCTCGAATCGCTCGGAAACAGAGTTCGCTTGTCCCTGGGGTCTATGCAGGTGCGTCACGATCTCGTAGGGGCCGTCGTCCAGCGCTCGCATGCTGATTCCCCATCCATGGGCGTGCTTGATGCGCGATTGCGCGGATAGCCCGACACCGTAGCCGGCAGAAACCCATAGCGCCATCAGCTCGAAGGAAGTCACGTACTGAAGATTTTGCTGGTCAGCAGGCAGGTGCGAGAGCAGCCGATGATCCAGCAGTGAACACGTCTCAGCCCGCCAGCGAAAGATCGGGTAGTCCTGTAGATCGGCGATGGTGAGCGATGCCTGATCCAGCAAGGGAAACCGCAGCGGCATCGCAACGGCCATGTGCTCAATCCACAAGGGCTGGGTTTGGATGGCCGGATCGCTCGACCCTTGAAGCGACAGCCCTACGTCATAGCGGCCTTCACGGAGTCCATCAAGCAACTCGTCACCAGCAACCTCAAAGAACGCGATGCTGACCTCGGGTTCTTCGGCACGTTGCAGCGCGAGTAGCACCGAAAGCTGCGATGACGATACGCCTGGCGCTATCGCAAGCCTGAGGTGGGCGGGTTGGCTGGTGAGGTTGTCCATGGAGAACCCACAGAAGCGACGAAGCGGGTCAAGGGAAAACCAGCATCATAGTAAAGAGAGAACTTTAACGTCTATATGTTTAACGTGGTTAATTTAAGAGGTTTGTTTGACGCTTCTGTCGATGCAGAAGCTTACTATTCAGCCAGGTCGTCCACCTGGCACACCCACCTATGAATCCGAACCAGCATTAGCTTTCGGGCGGGCCGTGCGTGCCGCTCGCGTCGCGCAAGGCGTCGCTCAAGACGACTTTGCATTTCAGGCTGGAATATCGCGTTCGCACATGGGCAAGATCGAGCGCGGGGAGCATGTGCCTACGCTTCCCCTGATACTGAAAATTGCTACCGCGCTCGGGATCAGCGCCAGCGAGTTGATGGCGGCGACTGAAAAAAACCTCAACTCTGGCAGTGAGCTGCAAGGCTCGCCATAAGCGGCCGCGAACTTCAGTTACGGCCCTTGCCGCCGCATCAATCGCCCGAGTGCTCGCGCAGGCGCGCAATGAACCGCTCCGCCGACACCGGCAAATCCTCGCTGACGGGCCGCAGCAAGTAGGTTGTGATGACTGCGGAATCCATGGCCAGGGGGCGGATCACCACATCGGGGCGCAGGCTCGCCGCGATCCTGGTTGCCCTGATGAAGCCAACGCCGTAGCCTGCACCGACCAGGGTGAGCATCATGTCCAGCGAGGACACGTGCTCGGCGATGTCGGGATCACGCTCCAGCGGTCGCAGGAGCCGCGCCAGTTCACGGTAGTAGCCTTCGTATACCTGTGGGTCGCATAAGACCAGTGGGTAGCTCGCAAGCTGATGCAGCGGAACGGCCTTGTGTGAAAGCAAGGGGTGCCGGGCGGGCACCGCGACCACCAGCGAGTCGTGCCAGAGTGGCTCGGTCAGGATGTCATCGCCGACCTCCGCCGTGTGCGCAAACCCGATCGAGAAGTCGCCCGAGCGCAACCCGCGCAACTGCTCGGCCAGCGGCACTTCGGACAGGCGAATCTCGATCTCCGGCTCCTCCTCGCGGCAGCGGGCCAGGAGGGCCGACAGCCGGGGATCGATTGCGCCGTCGGACACTGCAATGCGAAGGCTTCCGCTCAGGCCCGCCGCGACCGCCTGAGCGTTCTCCTGAGCCTGCTTCAGCGCGGCGAACACCCTGCGCACGTCTTGCAGGAAAGTTGCGCCCGCCTCGGTAAGCACCGTACCTCGGCGGTTGCGCACGAAGAGCACCACGCCCAGATCGCCCTCAAGCTCCTTGATGGCGCGGGACAAGGGTGGCTGTTCGATATGAAGGCGCTCGGCGGCCCGTGTGAAGTGCAGCTCCTCTGCGAGAGCCACAAAGCAGCGAAGGTGTCGCAGTTCCATGGGCCATGCTCCTGTTCCATATCAAGGATCTATTCGCACCAGTTTTCGTCCGCGATGGCCTGCTGGATGCACCCCATTCCACGCCGTTCCTGGTGCGCTCCGCTGGGCTGATTGCCTACTCGTCCACGTCAGATCACTCATTTGCGCCTCAAAAAATGGTTATCATAATGCAGCGCACTAGCAAACCAGCTTGGATTTATAGACGTCTTTTCAAGCAGCTCATATACTTTCTGCAGAAATCTGCATAAGCATTCGCTAACCCGAACGAGCCAACCAAGATGCCCCACGAACAGCTTGCCGATCTAACCCAGCCACAGCGTGACCGGCTCGCGTTCGTGGAGTTGCGCGTGCGCTTCATTGGGGAGATGCGCCGCCAGGACTTGGTCGCGCGGTTTGGTATCCAGTCCGCTGCTGCGTCCAGGGACCTGGCGCTGTACAAGGAAATCGCCCCCGGCAACATCGACTACGACGGCAAAGGCAAGTTCTACGTCCTCGGCCCGAGCTTCCAGCCGATCTTCGATTTCCCGCCCGAGCGGGTGTTGTCGTGGCTGACGCAGGGTTTTGGCGACGGTGAACCGATGCGCATCAAAGCCTGGGTGGCCAGCGAGAGCCCGTCCCGGCTCACCCACCCTGACCTGGACATCCTGGCGAGCGTGACTCGTGCCATCCACTACGAATGCCCGATGGGGATCGAGTACCACTCCATCTCCAGTGGCCGCACCGTGCGGGAGATCGTCCCGTTCGCGCTGATCGACAACGGCCTGCGTTGGCACGTCCGCGCCTTCGACCGCAAATCGCAGGAATTCCGGGATTTCGTCATCACCCGGATCAAGCGTCCCGTGGTGCGCAAGGGGCAGCTCGTGGCGCCCCACGAGATGAGCGATCAGGACATTCAATGGACACGGATCGTCGAACTTGAGCTGGTTCCTCACCCGGATCAGCCCCGGCCAGAAATCACTGAAATGGACTACGGCATGCGAGGCGGCGTGTTGCACATGAAACTGCGTGCCGCCACCGCCGGATACATCCTGCGCAAATGGAGTGTGGACTGCTCCCCCGACCATAGCCTGCGCGGCCCTGAGTACCGGCTTTGGTTGAAGGACCACCTCGCCATCTACGGCGTGCGCAATGCAGTGCTGGCGCCGGGGTATGCATCGCCGAGTGCAGAAACGTCGATTGCTGACTGAACGGAAACGACCATGAAGCTGATCCAAAACACCGGAACACAGCGCGTCATCGACTTGATGCGGCCCCACCTCAAGCACGGAACCGACTCGACTGTGTAACGCCTTCGTTCTCTCTCTACGCCTTTGCAGAAATCCGGGAGGCGTTGTCTGCTCTGGATCGAGTTCAATTGATCGTGCCTCCTGACAACGAGGCACTTGAACTCTTGGGTACGGAGAGCGACCGCGCTGCACGCAATCGTCTGCAGGCACGCTGGTTGGCCAATCAATGCGCGAAATGGATCACAGAGAAAGTGGCGCTTCGGCGGGCATCAAAAGGGGTGCCACAGGGAGCTGCCGTTATGCGCGGGCCGGACGGGGCTCCTGCGCAAGTGATTCTGGGTTCTTTTGCCTTCAACACGTCTGGCCTTGGCCTGACGCCGGGCAACCCTCTGAACCTGATTCAGGCATCAGAAACGGTCGACGAAGCCGCGCAGCTCGCCCAATGGTTTGATCACCAGTGGGCAGGCTTGCATGGTGCTGATGCCACCGACTCCAAAGGCCAGCGCAACGAGAGCGAGTCCATCCTTGAAGCACTGCAGGCGCTGGGTGAGCACCGCGATCCCTTCACCATCTACACCTTGATGCTGCACCGCCTGTTTCAGGACAGCGGTGACGAGATGGACGAGGAGCGCATCGTCAAGTCCGCCACCGGCATCCGCAATACCGTGGTGTGGAAAAAGCTCTTCAAGTTCCAGCGCGACGGTGTGGTGGGTGCCATCGACAAGCTGAACCGCTTTGGCGGCTGCATCATCGCCGACAGCGTGGGTCTGGGCAAAACCTTCGGAGCCCTGGCCATCATCAAGTATCACGAACTGCGCAACGACCGCGTGCTGGTGCTGGCGCCCAAGCGCCTGCGCGACAACTGGACGCTCTACAAGGCCAACAACAAGCGCAACATCCTTGCGGCTGATCGGTTCAACTACGACGTGCTCAACCACACCGACCTGTCGCGCGATGGCGGGGTGTCTGGTGACATCGACCTGTCACATGTGAACTGGGGCAACTACGACCTGGTAGTGATCGACGAGTCGCACAACTTCCGCAACAAGGCCACACACAAGGGCAAGGAATCGCGCTACGACCGCCTGATGCGACGCATCATCCGCGAAGGCGTCAAGACCCGCGTGCTCATGCTCTCGGCCACGCCGGTCAACAACCGTCTGGCCGACCTGCGCAACCAGATTGCCTTTGTCACCGAAGGCGATGACGCCGCTCTGCTGGAGCATGGCATCGCCAGTATCGAGGCCACGACCCGCAAGGCGCAGGCGCAATTCAATCGCTGGCTGGCGTTGGACGAAGCTGAAAAGACCCCCAGCCAGTTGGTGGAAATGCTGGGGTTTGACTACTTCACCCTGTTGGATCATCTCACCATTGCCCGCTCCAGGCGGCATGTGGAGAAGTACTACGGCACCAGCGAGACCGGCCGCTTCCCCGACCGACTGCCGCCCATCAACATCAAGGCCGACGTGGACCTTGCGGGCGAATTCCGTGCCATCCGCGACATCAATCAGGAAATCCGCCGACTCACGCTCGCCAGCTACGCGCCGCTGCGCTATGTGCTGCCCCACAAGCAGGCCGCCTACGACGCCAAGTACAGCACCCAGGTGCGTGGCGGCGAAAGTTGCTTCCGTCAGGCGGATCGGGGTATACGGATTTAATGGTTGATGGGGCACCTTCACCCCATCAATCTGATACCACCCTCAGATGGTTGATAGATGGGGTCGCCTCAGAAAACGGAAAATAAAGCACGCTAAGCCGGTTGCAGCGGTCGTAGCGGCCTGAACTTGCCCGCGCCGATCTTGGCGCTGCTGCGCCAGAGGTAATCGCCGGTGAGGTTGATGTGCTCCCAACCGAGCGGCGACAGGTACTGCAACAGCGCGTCATCAACGGCATGGCCGTTGCCACGCAGCGCGTGCGCAGCCCGTTCCAGATAGACCGTGTTCCACAACACGACGGCAGCCGTTACCAGATTGAG
>Ga0308001_10000017_pt1 | contig 93321 bp, 86 predicted proteins | sample Neamet5_FD_203167 | JGI IMG/M metagenome (GOLD analysis project Ga0308001, IMG submission 203167) | Marine microbial communities from water near the shore, Antarctic Ocean - #5 | ecosystem: Environmental > Aquatic > Marine > Unclassified | place: Southern Ocean | collected 2014-06-04
TGCCAAATCCACGCCTATGCGTTTAAGTTTCATGCGGGCTCCCCCTCCGGGATTGTTTGTTTCGTAACCTACAGTCTGGCGCAATGACGCCGTAGGAGGGAGGAGTCCATCTCATTGGGCTACGTGAAAAACGTTCACGACATCAAAGGTCTTACAGGCTATTCAGGCACTCGCTCAGGCCACCGGGCTACGTGAAAAACGTTCACGACATCAAAGGTCTTACAGGCTATTCAGGCACTCGCTCAGGCCACCGGCCAGGTTTTCCAGCAGTTGTTCATAGCCGTTGGCACTGACTGGCAGGGCGCCGCCGAGGGCATCGAGTTCCGCCAGTTTCACCGGCAAGCCGGCTGTGAGGGTTTCGGCCAGGCGCGGGCGCAGCGGCGGCTCGCTGAACACGCAGCTCGGGCCCGTCTGTTGCAGCGTCTTGCGCATGGCAGCGACATGGCGCGCACCGGGCTGTACTTCGGTCAGCACGCTGAACACGCCTGCGTGCTTGAGGCCGTAGGCGGCCTCGAAATAGTCGAATGCTTCGTGGAAGACGAAATACGGCTTGCCCTGCAAAGCGGCCAGTTGCGGGCGAATGCGGCCATCGAGCGCGTCCAGGCGCGCTTTGAAGGCTTTGAGATTGGCGGCGTAACGCGCGGCATTGGCGGTATCCAGCTTGGCCAGGTCTGCCGCCATGCGGGCGGCGATGACCTTGGCGTTGTCCGCAGCCAGCCACAGATGCGCATCCAGACTGCCCGGACGATGATCGTGGTCATGGCCAAGCTGATCGCTGGCATGTTCGTGGCCATGATCGTGTTCGTCATGGTCATGATCGTGTTCGTCGTGGCTATCGCCGAAGTGGCGCAGGGTCATGCCGGGCAGATCCTGCACCGCCACCTGAGGCTTGTCGCGGCTGCCCAGCACGCGCGGCAGGAAGGCCTCCATGTCCGGGCCGATCCAGTACAGCAGGTCAGCATCACGCACTCGCCGTACGTCGGACGGGCGCAGCGCATAGTGGTGCGGCGAAGCACCGGGCGGCAGCAACACCTCGGGTTCGCCAACGCCGTCCTGCACCGCTGCGGCGATAAGTTGCAGCGGTTTGATACTGGTCAGCACACGCACCTCGGCTTGGGCGCTGGCGACGAAAAACAGGGTAAAGAGACAGAAAAGGCGCAACACGGGGCATACTCGAATGGAATTGAACAGGTAATATAATAACGTCTCTCACTAGCGCCGTCCTTGCCCATGACCGACACACCCCTGGCTGCACGCCCTCACGACCACTCTCGCTGCGTCAGCCATGCACTGGCCGAGGCCGAAGCCATCTGCTCGCGCCAAGGCCTGCGCCTGACCGCCCTGCGCAAGCGCGTGCTGGAGCTGGTCTGGGCCAGCCACAAGCCGCTGGGCGCCTATGACATTCTCGGCGTATTGAGCGACGAAGACGGTCGCCGCGCCGCACCACCGACGGTTTACCGCGCGCTGGATTTCCTGCTGGAAAACGGCCTGGTGCACCGCATCGCCTCACTCAACGCCTTCGTCGGTTGCAGCCACCCTGAGCATGCGCATCAGGGCCAGTTTCTGATCTGCCGTAGCTGCCACGCCGCCACCGAACTGGAGCAACCAGCGATCAGCCAGGCCATCGTCGACGGGGCGGCTGGCGTCGGTTTCGTCGTCGAAAGCCAGACCGTGGAAGTGGTCGGCCTGTGCGCAGGCTGCAAGGGCACGGCATGAGCGACGCGCTGATCCGTCTCGACGGGGTCGCTGTCAGCTTCAACGGCCAGCCTGTGCTGGACGACGTGCAGCTGAGCGTACAACCCGGCGAAATCGTCACCCTGATCGGGCCCAATGGTGCGGGCAAGACCACTCTGGTGCGCGTGGTGCTTGGCCTGCTCCAGCCTGAGCGTGGCAACGTGCGCCGGGCGCCACGCCTGCGCATCGGCTACATGCCGCAAAAACTCCACGTCGACGCCACCTTGCCGCTGTCGGTGCTGCGTTTCCTGCGCCTGGTACCGGGGGTGGATCGCAAGCGCGTCCTGGCAGCACTGGCCGAGGTCGGTGCGGAACAGGTGATCGACAGCCCGCTGCAGAGCATTTCCGGTGGCGAGATGCAGCGCGTACTGCTGGCCCGCGCGCTGCTGCGCGAGCCACAACTGCTGGTGCTCGACGAGCCGGTGCAGGGCGTCGACGTTGCCGGTCAGGCCGAGCTGTATCGGCTGATCTCGCGACTGCGCGAGCGCCATGGCTGCGGTGTGCTGATGGTCTCGCATGACCTGCACCTGGTGATGAGCGCCACCGATCAGGTGGTTTGCCTCAACCGCCATGTGTGCTGCTCGGGGCACCCGGAACAGGTCAGCGGCGACCCGGCGTTCATCGAACTGTTCGGCCAGGACGCCAAGAGCCTGGCCGTCTACCACCACCATCATGACCACGCTCACGACCTGCATGGCGGCGTGGTTGAGCCGGGCCTGACCATCCACGGGCCGGCTCACGTTCACGGCCCTGGTTGCAAACACTGATGCCCGATTTCCTCCTCAACGCTCTGCTCGCCGGCCTTACCCTGGCCCTGGTGGCCGGCCCGCTCGGCTCCTTCGTGGTGTGGCGGCGCATGGCCTATTTTGGCGACACCCTGTCCCACGCGGCCCTGCTCGGCGTGGCACTGGGCCTGATGCTCGACGTCAGCCCGACCCTGACGGTGACCGTCGGCTGCGTGCTGCTCGCCGTGCTGCTGGTGACCCTGCAACAGCGCCAGCCGCTGGCCTCCGACACCCTGCTGGGCATCCTCGCCCACAGCACCCTGTCGCTGGGCCTGGTGGCGCTGAGTTTCATGCATGACGTGCGCATCGACCTGATGAGCTACCTGTTCGGCGACCTGCTCGCCGTCAGCCCCACCGACCTGGCCTGGATCATCGGTGGCAGCGCGCTGGTGCTGGCGCTGCTGGCCTGGCTGTGGCGACCGCTGCTGGCGATCACCGTGCACGAGGAACTGGCACGGGTCGAAGGCCTGCCGGTGGCGGCGATTCGCCTGGCCCTGATGCTGCTGATTGCCGTGGTGATCGCCGTGGCGATGAAGATCGTCGGCGTGCTGCTGATCACCTCCCTGCTGATCATCCCCGCCGCCGCCGCCCAACGCCACGCACGCACACCGGAGCAGATGGCTGTGGGCGCCAGCCTGCTCGGCCTGCTGGCGGTGTGCTGCGGCCTGGCGCTGTCCTGGTATCAGGACACACCGGCCGGGCCATCCATCGTGGTCAGCGCCGCTGCGTTGTTCCTGGCCAGTTTCGCCCTGCCCAAGCGCAGCGGTTGACCGCGCATCGCACGTAGCCCGGATGCAATCCGGGACAGTTGCGCCAGGTTGTTCCCGGATTGCATTCGGGCTACGGCTCATCTTTGTAACCTCCCCCCAGCCCTTTCCCATGAATGGGCAAGGGCCCCCGAACAGCGTGAAATCGAGGCCGTAAACCTGTATGATTGCGCGTTTTTTGCACAATTCGAGACGCGTAGTTATGAAGTCGTTCGCTTTTCGTGGTCTTCCGCTTTTTCTGGTTCTACTTCTGGCCGGTTGCCAGAGCAGCCAGCAGCACAGCCTCCCGCCGGTCGACGATCTGGTCGTCGCCTTCCGTCAGCTCGACCTGAGCCTTGCCGAAGAACGTCTCGACGACGCGCGCAGCCAGCTCAGCACGCTGCAGCAACGCGCCAGCGGCGACACACGCCTGGAGCAGTACCAGCGCCAGCTGGCCGAGGCTTATATGGAGCAGGGCCGCGAAGCGCTGCAGCAGGGCGATCTGGACCGCGCCGCGCAGGCGCTGGGCCAGGCCCGCAGTCTGATGCCACAGGCGCCAGCCCTGAGTCACGATCTCAACCAGGCCATCGACAGCGCCCGCACGGCGCGCCAGGCGGCTGCCGAGCAACAGGCGCGCGATGCCGCCACCAAGCTCGACGCCGAGCGCCAGGAACGACTGCGCCAGCAGCGCCTGACCAGCGAACGCCAGGCCGCGGCGACCGTCGCGGCCATACCTGCAAGCCAGCCGACGCCCGTGGTCGAGAGCAAGCCGACAGCACGCCTGATCGATCCGAGCGCGGCCACCAGCATCGTGGCCATGCCTATGCTGGACAGCCAGGACAACGAAAACCTGCGCCGCCTGCTCGACAGCGTGGCCGCCGATGTCGTGACCTTTCGCTGCGCGGTGCGCATCGAAGTACGCGAGGCCAAGGATTACCCCTGGGTTGCGGCGCTGCTCTCGGCACGCATCAAGAAACTCGATCCGAGCTTCCGTCCGCAGCTGAGCCAGAAGATCGCTCCGCAGCAGATACCGCGCCTGCTGTTGAGCCCAAAGCGCAACTGATGTCGGCCGCTTATCGGTAATGCCATTTTGTAATAACCATAGGCCAACAAAGATTTTCTCGGCCTAAACACCGCCGGGTAAACTAGCGCCCTTTTGCGCCTACCCGGCGCCAACGGCCGCTTCAGCAATCCCAGAACCCGGCCCTGAACATACCCAAAAGGTCGTTCGCGTGATCCAGTTTCAATCCGTCCACAAAGCCTACCGCGTCGCCGGTCGCGAGATTCCGGCGCTGCAGCCCACCACGCTGCAGGTCGGCAGCGGCCAGGTGTTCGGCATCATCGGCCACTCCGGCGCCGGCAAAAGCACCCTGCTACGCCTGATCAACCGCCTGGAAGAACCCTCGGGCGGTCGCATCGAGATCGACGGCGTCGACGTCACCGCCCTCGATGCCAATGGCCTGCGCCGCTTCCGCCAGCAGGTCGGGATGATCTTCCAGCACTTCAACCTGCTGTCGTCGAAGACCGTGGCCGACAACATCGCCATGCCGCTGCGTCTGGCCGGCGAGCTGAGCCGCGCCGAGATCGACGCGCGGGTCGCCGAACTGCTGGCCCGCGTCGGCCTGCAGGATCACGCCAACAAATACCCGGCGCAGCTCTCCGGCGGGCAGAAGCAGCGCGTCGGCATCGCCCGTGCGCTGAGCACGCGGCCGAAGATCCTGTTGTGCGACGAGGCCACCAGCGCCCTCGACCCGCAGACCACCACCGCCGTGTTGCAACTGCTGGCCGAGATCAATCGCGAACTGGGCCTGACCATCGTGCTGATCACCCACGAGATGGACGTGATCCGCCGCGTCTGCGACCGCGTGGCGGTGATGGATGCCGGCGTCATCGTCGAGGAAGGCCCGGTGGCCGAGGTGTTCCTGCATCCGCAGCACCCGACCACGCGGCGCTTCGTGCAGGAGTCCGAGCACGTCGACGAAGCCGAGCAGCGCGATGACTTCGCCCATGTCGAAGGCCGCATCCTGCGCCTGACCTTCCAGGGCGACGCTACCTACGCACCGCTGCTGGGCACCGTGGCCCGCGAAACCGGTGTGGACTACAGCATCCTTGCCGGGCGCATCGACCGCATCAAGGACACCCCCTACGGCCAGCTCACCCTGGCCCTGACCGGTGGCGACATCGACGCCGCGCTGGCGCGCTTCGGCGCCGCCGACGTGCATCTGGAGGTACTGCGCTGATGCTCGAACAACTGCTGCCCAACGTGTTCTGGCCGGAAATCTGGCAGGCCAGCCTCGACACCCTGAACATGCTGCTCGGCTCCATGCTGTTCACCGTACTGCTCGGCCTGCCCCTCGGCGTGCTGCTGTTTCTTACCGGCCCGCGCCAGCTGTTCGAGCAGTCGGCGCTGTACGGCGCACTGTCGCTGGTGGTGAACATCCTGCGCTCGGTGCCCTTCGTCATCCTGCTGATCCTGATGATTCCCTTCACCGAGCTGCTGGTCGGCACCTCGCTGGGCGTGGCCGGCGCCATTCCGCCGCTGGTGGTGGGCGCCACGCCGTTCTTCGCGCGCCTGGTGGAAACCGCCCTGCGTGAAGTGGAGCGCGGCATCATCGAGGCGACCCAGGCGATGGGCGCCACCACCTGGCAGATCATCACCCGCGCGCTGCTGCCCGAGGCGTTGCCCGGCCTGCTCGCGGCCACCACCGTCACCGCGATTACCCTGGTGTCCTACACCGCCATGAGCGGCCTGATCGGCGGCGGCGGCCTCGGCGACCTGGCTGTGCGCTACGGCTACCAGCGCTACCAGCCGGACGTGATGGCCGTGACCGTGATCCTGCTGCTGATTCTGGTGCAGGTGCTGCAGATGGTCGGTGATCGCCTGGTCGTGCATTTTTCTCGCAAGTAATCCCAACAAGCGGCGACTCGCTACCCGCGAGACCCACACCAACCTTCCCAAAAGGAACCTTGATATGAAGAAACTGCTGACTGCCATCGCCGCCTGCGCGGCCTTCTCGGCCCAGGCCGAAACCCTCAACGTCGCCGCCACCCCGGTGCCGCACGCGGAGATCCTCGAATTCGTCAAACCAGCCCTGGCCAAAGAAGGCGTGGAGCTGAAGGTGCGCGTGTTCACCGACTACGTGCAGCCCAACCTGCAAGTGCAGCAGAAGAACCTCGACGCCAACTTCTTCCAGCACCAGCCGTACCTGGACGAGTTCAACGCCAGCCGCAAGACCGAGCTGGTCAGCGTTGCCCGTGTGCACGTCGAGCCCTTCGGCGCCTACTCCAGCAAGATCAAGAACCTGAGCGAGCTGCCGCAAGGCGCCACCGTGGCCATCCCCAACGACGCCACCAACGGCGGCCGCGCCCTGCTGCTGCTGCAGAAGGCCGGCGTGATCAAACTCAAGCCGGAAGCTGGCATCCTTGCCACGCCGAAGGACATCGTCGAGAACCCCAAGGCGATCAAGGTGCGTGAACTGGAGGCAGCCACCCTGCCGCGCGTGCTGAGCCAGGTCGACCTCGCCCTGATCAACACCAACTACGCCCTGGAAGCCAAGCTCAACCCGACCCAGGACGCCCTGGCCATCGAAGGCAGCGACTCGCCGTACGTCAACATCCTGGTGACCCGCGCCGACAACAAGGACAGCGACGCTGTACAGAAGCTGGTCAAGGCGCTGCACAGCGCCGAGGTGAAGCAGTTCATCGAAGAGAAGTACAAAGGCGCCGTCGTGCCGGCGTTCTGATCGCCTGCAGCGTAGGGCGTACTCGGCTTTGGCCTCCTGCGTCGCTCTACCTCCTGCATCCATGCAGTCGTCGCGAAGCAGTACGCCCTTGGCGGGAATACTGGGCGTGAGTTGTGGTGCCGGACTCGGGATGGCCCGGCGGACTGTTCGCTGGCGCTCCTGAGTCCGCCCTACACGCTGACGCTGTACCCGATGCCGCGCCGCTGCAAAGCTGCGCGGCATTTTTATGCGTGGAATCTCAGCGATCCGTAGGGTGCGCCGTGCGCACTGCCAACAATACGGATCAGCGCCGCAGGCACTCCAGCAGACAATCCAGTGCCGGCTGTCGCTGCGCACGACGCACCAGGGCGACCAGCTCGCGATGGAAGGTCAGCTCGCCCAGCTCGATCACCCGCAGGCGCGTCGGCCGTTGAAGCCACAAGCCAGCACGCGGTACCAAGGCCACGCCCATACCGTTTTCCACCAGCCGCACGATGGCTTCCAGTTCATCCAGCTCCAGCGCCTCGCGCACGTTCAGGCGTTGCTCACGCAGGAAGCGCGTCACCTGGCGCCCGCCGAACGAAGCGCGGTCGTAACGCACGAAAGGCTGCTCGGCCAGCAGTTGCAGCGGGTCGTCGCCCGGCACGTCCAGCGGGGCGATCAGCACGAAGGGCTCGCGCGCCAGCGCTACTTCCAGCAGTTCCTTGGGCAAGGCAAACGGCGGCTTGATCAACAGCGCCAGATCCAGCTCACCCGCATCCAGCTGACTGAACAGCTGCAACGATACGCCCGGCACCAGCTTCAGTTCGACCCGCGGCGCCAGTTGCCGAAAGCGCGGCAGCGCCTCGGCCAGCAAGCCGGTCTGCAAGGTGGCGATGGCGCCGACGCGCAGCTCGCCCTGCCACTGATCGGCGGCCGGCGGCAACGCCATCTGCGTGTACAGCGCGAGCATCTGTTCGGCCAGCGGCAGGGCGTGCCGGCCGGCGGCATTGAGCATGGCGGCGCGGCCACTGCGGTCGAACAGGCGTACGCCGAGATGTTGCTCCAGCACACGCATCTGCGCGCTGACTGCCGACTGGGTCAACCCCACCTGTTGGCCAGCGGCAGCGAAGGTGCCCAGGCGAGCGACGGTGATGAAGGTTTTCAGTTCACGCAGCATCGTGCGTCTCGAGTAATCAAAATTATTTGAGCTTGCGAGCAAGAATATTCGCTTTAGAACAATTTTGCTGTTGGTAGGCTGGTGCGATGAACATCGATGGCGGGTTGTACCCGCCCTACCCACAACAATCAGAGGTATTGCGTGATGGCCCTTGCTCCCTTTCACCTGGCGATTCCCGTGTACGACCTGGCTGCCGCGCGGCACTTCTACGGCGAGGTGTTCGGCTGTGCCGAGGGTCGTAGCAGCGAGCACTGGGTCGACTTCGATTTCTTCGGCCACCAGTTGGTGATCCACGAAGCGCCAAAGATGGCCTACCAGGAATCCGCCGTGAGCAACCCGGTGGACGGCCATGACGTGCCGGTGCCGCATTTCGGCGTGGTGCTCGGCTGGGCCGACTGGGAAGCGCTGGCCGAGCGCCTGCGCAGCCGCGAGACGACGTTCGTCATCGAGCCCTATGTACGCTTCAAGGGCCAGGTCGGCGAGCAGGCCACCATGTTCCTCCTCGATCCTTGCGGCAACGCCCTGGAGTTCAAGGCGTTCAAGGACATCGGCCAGCTGTTCGCCAAGTAAGCGCACGCTGCCCGGGTAGCGAGCAAGCGCCGCTCAATCCAGCGGATTGTCGATCTGCGCGCGCAGCAGCTCGGCGAAGGCGCTGGCCTCCACCGGGCGGCTGATCAGAAAGCCCTGAATCTCATCGCAGTTCTGACTTTTGAGAAAGTCCATCTGCGCCTGGGTTTCCACGCCCTCGGCCACTACTTTCAGCTCCAGGCTGTGGGCCATGGCGATGATCGCACGGGTGATCGCCGCGTCCTCGCCACCGGGCGACAGATCACGGATGAAGGTCTGGTCGATCTTCACGTAGTGCACCGGGAAACGCTTGAGGTAGCTGAGCGAGGAATAGCCGGTGCCGAAATCGTCGATGGCCAGTTTGACCCCCAGTTCACGTAGCTGACGGAAGGTGACGATGACGCTGTCGACGTTGTCCAGCAGTTGGCTCTCGGTCAGTTCCAGCTCCAGGTACTGCGGCGCCAGGCCGGTTTCTTCGAGCACCTGGCGCACCAGGCTGGTGAGGTTGCCCTGGCGCAACTGATACACCGAGATATTCACCGACACCCGTATCTGCGCCAGCCCCTCCTGCTGCCACTGGCGCGCCTGGCGGCAGGCCTGACGCAGCACGAACTCGCCAATCGGCGCGATCAGCCCGGTCTCTTCGGCCAGACCGATGAACTCGCCAGGCGCCACCATGCCCTGCTGCGGATGACGCCAGCGCACCAGCGCCTCGGCAGCGTTGAGCTGGTCGTCGGCGAGGTTCAGCTTGGGCTGGTAGAACACCTCCAGCTGGCCTTCGTCGATGGCCTTGCGCAGCTGGTTCTCCAGTTGCAGGCGTTCAAGGGTGCAGGCCTGCAGGTTGTCGGTGAAAAACTGGAAGGTGTTGCCACCCAGGTGCTTGGCATGTTGCACGGCCATGTTGGCCTGGCTGATCAGCGCGCTGATCTCGCGGGCGTAGTCCGGCAGCAGACTGATACCCAGCGAGGCGCTGATTACCAATTCGTGGCCACCAACGGTCATCGGCACACGCAACTTGGCCAGTAGCCGACTGGCCACCCGTGCCAGGCTGGAAAGGCTGCCATAGGCATCGAGGATGATGGCGAACTCATCACCCGACAGCCGTGCAATGCAGTCGGCTTCCGGTACGGCCTGGGTCAGACGACGGCTTATCTGGCGTAGCAATTGATCCGCCACTTCATGGCCGAGGCTGTCGTTGAGCAGCTTGAAACGGTCCAGGTCGATATGCACCAGAGCGATGCTGCGGCCGCTCTGGCGGGCGCGCTGGCTGGCATCGTGCAGACGCTCCTTGAACAGGCTGCGGTTGGCCAGGCCGGTCAGATCGTCGTAGTGCGACAGATAGCGCAGGCGTTCCTCGGCTTCACGGCGCGCACTGAGATCGGCGAAGAAGCCGACGATATGGCTGGGCCGACCTGTTACATCGCGCACCAGATTGAGCTGCAGCCATTGCGGGTAAAGCTCACCGCTCTTGCGCGTCTCGATCAGCTCGCCCTGCCAGGTGCCGGCGCTATCCAGCTCCTGGCGGATCATCTGGTATTGCCGGCGCATCTCGCGGCTGCCGATCAGGCTGGTCACCGTGCGCCCGACCACCTCCTCACGGCTGTAACCGGTCACCGCGCTGAAGGCGCGGTTGACCGCCAGCACGCGGTAGTCAGGGTCGAGAATGAAGATGCCTTCGCTGGCCGCTTCGAACACCGTCGCCGCCAGGCGCTGCTGCTGCTCCTGCTGACGCCGCGCGCTGACGTCGCGTCGGGTGCCAAGCATGCGCCGTACACGGCCGGCGGCGTCGCGCTCGACCGCACGGCCACGGTCCTCGACCCAGACCCAGTGACCATCGACATGACGCACGCGGTACTCGATCTGATAATCCTCGCTGCGCCCCTTGAGGTGCTGGACCAGCGCCCGGCGCAACCCTGGCAGATCATCCGGGTGCAGGCGCGGGGTCAGGTCACGCAGCATCACTTGCACCTGGCCCGGTTCCAGACCGAACAACTCGCGCAGATGCGAGTGGTGCACCTGGTCGCTTTCCAGATCCCAGTCCCATAGCCCCAGCTCGCTGGCCTCCAGCGCCAGGGCCAGGCGCGCCTGGCTCTTGCCCAGGGCATGGGTCGCTTCGTCCAGCTCCAGGGTACGTTCGGCCACACGCATTTCCAGCTCGCCATGGGCGCCGCGCAATTCGCGCTCGGCACGGCGACGCTGCTCCACCTCACGCGCCAGCTCTTCATTGAGCCCTTCGGCACACTGTTTGGCGTGCTCCAGGTTGCTGATCAGCGCCAGGTTGTGAAAGCGCTGCAGCAAGCTGCGCTGCACCAGGCGATTGACCTGCCAGGCCACCACCAGCAGGGCGAGAAACAAGATCACACTGAGCAGCCCCCAGCCGCGTTGCAGGCCGCTGCCGGAGAGCAGCAGGAAGCCGGCCGAGGGCAGCAGGCAGGGCAAGGCGAAGGTGAGGAAGGCTGACAGGCTGACGGCATAGGCCACGCTGGCCGAGAGAATCGCTGCGGCGATCAGACCGTAGACCAGCGCCTGCTGGTAGAAGACATCGGCAGGTACCAGCACGATCACGGCGAAGGCGAGGGTCAACCCGGATGCACCGGCACCGAAGAGGAAGATGCGGCGCCAGTAGGGCTCGGCCTGGCGGCTCGGTAGCGCCTCGTTGAAGGCATTCACCTGAGTCAGGCGCAGCAGCGCCAGCAGCACTACCCAGCCCAGCCAGGCAGCGAGCATCGGTGCGCTCTGCTGACTCCACAGCAACAGGCTGCAGGCCAGGCCGACCAGCAGCATGAGCAGAGTGGGCAGGCGCGAACCCTGGAACAACAGACGGGTACGCTCGACGGCAATATCCGTGGCGAACTGATGTTCAGCCTGATGCGGGTCCAGCGTCACCTCTTGAACTACGGCGCTAGTCGTGGCGGTCATAGGCGATTTTCTTGTAATGGTTGCCTAAGGGTATTGGCGCTTTTTGCGACGCTCCCAACCCTGACGTCGCGGGAGAATACCCGAGACAGACGCTGTGCCCAACAGCGATGTGGGCAATTTCACAGCTTGACGCCCATCTTTTGGCGGGCACCGGCAGAGCATGATGGCCTTTGGCCTTCTATCCATGCACATCTGCGCCATGACCCACCAGTCGTCGGTTGCGTCCGGCTCGTTTCACCGCGCCTGGCTGACGGTTTGCCCTCCCCTGTCCGGCCCCCTAGAATGCCGCGATGCAAAATGACCTCGATCACAGACTCACCACCCTCAATCCCGCCCAGCACCATGCGGTTACCACGCCGCCTGGTCATCAGCTGGTGCTGGCCGGTGCCGGCTCGGGCAAGACCCGTGTGCTGGTGCACCGCATCGCCTTCCTGATCCAGCGCCTGGACGTGTCGCCGCACAGCATCCTGTCGGTGACCTTTACCAACAAGGCTGCTGCCGAGATGCGTCATCGCATCGAAGACGTGCTCGGCCACGCCCCTGCCGGCATGTGGGTCGGTACCTTCCACGGTCTGGCCCACCGCTTGCTGCGCGCACACTGGCAGGAAGCCAAGCTGGCCGAGAACTTCCAGATTCTCGACTCCGACGATCAGCAGCGCCTGATCAAGCGGGTAATCCGCGACCTAGGCCTGGATGAACAACGCTGGCCGGCCAAGCAGGCGCAGTGGTTCATCAACGGGCAGAAGGATGAGGGCATCCGCCCGCAAGGCATCCAGGCCAGCGGCGACCTGTTCCTGGCCACCATGCGCAGCATTTATGAAGCCTACGAGGCAGCCTGCGCGCGCACCGGCGTCATCGACTTCGCCGAGCTGCTGCTGCGTGCCCTCGACCTCTGGCGCGACAACGCCGGCCTGCTGGAGCATTACCAGCGCCGCTTCCGCCATATCCTGGTCGACGAGTTCCAGGACACCAACGCCGTGCAGTACGCCTGGCTGCGCTTTTTGGCTAAGGGCGGCGAAAGCCTGATGGTCGTGGGCGACGACGATCAGTCGATCTACGGCTGGCGCGGCGCGAAGATCGAGAACATCCAGCAGTTCGACAGCGATTTCGCCGATGCCGAGATCATTCGTCTGGAGCAGAACTACCGCTCAACCGCCAACATCCTCAATGCCGCCAACGCGCTGATCGCCAACAACCAGGGCCGCCTCGGCAAGGAGCTGCGCACCGACGTCGGTGATGGCGAGCCGCTAGCCCTGTACGCTGCCTTCAACGAGCACGACGAAGCACGCTATGTGGTCGAGACCATCGAGGACGCCCTGCGCAAGGACGGCCTCAAGCGCAGCGAGATTGCCATTCTCTATCGCTCCAACGCCCAATCGCGGGTGTTGGAAGAGGCGCTGCTGCGCGAGAAGATCCCCTACCGCATCTACGGTGGTCAGCGCTTCTTCGAGCGTGCCGAGATCAAGAACGCCATGGCCTACCTGCGCCTGCTCGACGGGCGCGGCAACGATGCGGCGCTGGAGCGCATCATCAACGTGCCGGCGCGTGGCATCGGCGAGAAGACCATCGAGACCATCCGCGAATACGCCCGCGCCCATGACGTACACATGTGGGAAGCGATTCGCCTGATGCTGACGGTCAAGGCGCTGCCCGCTCGCGCCTCGGGGGCCCTGGCCGGCTTCATCGAACTGATCGACAGCCTGGCCGAGCAGGTCCTGGCCATGCCGCTGCACCAGATGACCCAGGTGGTCATCGAAAAGAGCGGCCTGCTCGCCTATCACGAGGCGGAAAAAGGCGAGAAGGGCCAGGCCCGGGTGGAAAACCTGGAGGAACTGGTCAGCGCCGCACGTACCTTCGAGAACGATGAAGACGACGAGCTGACCCCGCTGCAGGCCTTCCTCACCCATGCCTCGCTGGAGGCCGGGGACACCCAGGCCGCCGAGAACGAAGACAGTATTCAACTGATGACCCTGCACAGCGCCAAGGGCCTGGAATTCCCCCTGGTGTTCCTGGTGGGCATGGAAGAGGGTCTGTTCCCGCACAAGATGAGCCTGGAAGAACCGGGCCGATTGGAAGAAGAACGCCGCCTGGCCTATGTCGGCATTACCCGTGCCATGCAGAAGCTGGTGATCAGCTACGCCGAAACACGGCGTCTCTACGGTAGCGAGACCTATAACAAGGTGTCGCGCTTTGTCCGCGAAATCCCCGCACCGCTGATTCAGGAAGTACGCCTGAGCAACAGCGTCAGCCGCCCGATGAGCACCAGCTCGATGGGTGGCGGCAGCCTGTTCGCCGGCAGTGCCATACCGCAAACGCCCTTCAACCTGGGCCAGCGCGTACGTCACAGCCTGTTCGGCGAAGGCACCATCCTCAATTTCGAGGGCTCTGGTGCCCAGGCGCGTGTCCAAGTGAATTTCGAAAACGAAGGCAGTAAATGGCTGATGCTGGCGTACGCCAAGCTTGAAGCCTATTAGCACACCGTATCTGGAGATAATCGATGAATCGCCGCAATCTGTTCGGCGCCGCTGTGGCACTGATCGCCGCCATCGGCCTGGTTGGCTGTAAAGAAGACAAGGCTGCCAGCGAGCAAGCCGCTGCCAAGCCAGCAGAAACCGTCCACTGGAAGATGGTCACCTCCTGGCCGAAGAACTTCCCCGGCCTGGGCACCGCTGCCGAGCGCCTGGCCGAGCGCATCAACGCCATGAGCGCCGGGCGCCTGACCGTCAAGGTCTACGCCGCCGGTGAGCTGGTGCCGGCGCTGGAAGTGTTCGACGCCGTCTCGCGCGGCACCGCCGAGATGGGCCACGGCACGCCGTACTACTGGAAGGGCAAGGTGCCGGCTGCGCAGTTCTTCAGCAGCGTGCCATTCGGCCTCTCCACCCTGGAAATGAACGCCTGGTTGAGCAAGGGCGGCGGTCAGGCACTGTGGGACGAAACCTACGCACCCTTCGGCGTGAAGCCGCTTTCGGCCGGCAACACCACCATGCAGATGGGCGGCTGGTTCAACAAGGAAATCAACAGTCTTGCCGACATCAAGGGCCTGAAGATCCGCATGCCGGGCCTCGGCGGCGAAGTCTGGAGCAAGCTCGGCGCGATCACCGTCAACCTGCCGGGTGGCGAGATTTTCACCTCCCTGCAGACCAGCGCCATCGATGCCACCGACTGGGTCGGGCCGTACAACGACCTGGCCTTCGGTCTGCACAAGGCGGCCAAGTACTACTACTTCCCGGGCTGGCAGGAGCCGCAGGCCGTGGTCGAATCCATGGTCAACCAGAAGGCCTTCGACGCGCTGCCGGCCGACCTGCAGGCCATCGTCGTCGAAGCCGCGCGCGCCGCGACCCTGGATATGATGGACGACTACGTGTTCAACAACGCCAAGGCGCTGCAGAGCCTGAAGAGCGAAGGCGTGCAATTCAAGCGTCTGCCGGATGAGGTGCTGCAAGCCATGCGTGAGCAATCCAACGTGGTGCTCGAAGCTCTGGCGGCCGAGAACGACCTCAACGGCCGCATCTGGGCCTCGCAGAAAGCCTTCCTCGAAGAAGCCAGCGCCATGCAGGCGCTGACCGAGAAAGAGCTGTACAACTGGCGTTGAGCCAACTGAACGGGGCCAAGAGCCCCGTTTTTCTTAGGGATAACTGCCGATGCGTCTTCGTTCGCTGCTCCTCCTGCCCCTGCTCGCCTTCGGCCTGATCGGCTGCAAGGACGACTCCGCGCCGGCCGACCAGGCCGCAGCCCCCGCCCAGACCTTCCACTGGAAGATGGTCACCACCTGGCCGAAGAACGCACCCGGCACCGGCACCGCAGCCGAACGCCTGGCCGAGCGCGTCAACGCCATGAGCGCCGGGCGCCTGACCATCAAGGTCTACGCCGCTGGCGAGCTGGTGCCAGCACTGGAAGTATTCGACGCGGTCTCCCGCGGCACGGCCGAGCTCGGCCACGGTACGCCCTACTACTGGAAAGGCAAGGTGCCGGCGGCGCAGTTCTTCGGTGCGGTGCCTTTCGGTTTGTCCACCCTGGAAATGAACGCCTGGCTCAGCAAGGGCGGCGGCCAGGCGCTGTGGGACGAAGCCTACGCGCCATTCGGCCTCAAGCCGCTGACGGCGGGCAATAGCACCATGCAGATGGGCGGCTGGTTCAACAAGGAAATCAACAGCCTGGCTGACATCAGGGGCCTGAAAATCCGTATGCCGGGCCTCGGCGGCGAAGTCTGGAGCCGCCTGGGTGCGACCACCGTGGTGATGCCGGGCGGCGAAATCTTCACCTCGCTGCAAAGCGGCGCCATCGACGCCACCGACTGGGTCAGCCCCTACAACGACCTGGCCTTCGGCCTGCATAAAGCCGCCAAGTACTATTACTACCCGGGCTGGCAGGAACCACAGTCAGTGCTCGAACTGCTGATCAACCAGAAAGCCTTCGACGCCCTGCCCGCCGACCTGCAGGCCATCGTCACCGAAGCGGCGCGCGCAGCGACCCAGGACATGATGGACGACTACGTCTACCACAACGCCCTGGCGCTGGATGAGCTGAAGAAGAGCGGCACGCTGCTCAAGCGCTTCCCCGACGAAGTGCTGCAGGCCATGCAACGCGAGAGCGAACAAGTGCTGGGCGAGCTGGCCGCGCAAAGCGAACTCAACGGCCGCATCTGGGCCTCCATGCAGGCGTTCCAGGCGCTGGCCACCTCGATGCAGGCGCTGTCGGAAAAAGAGCTGTACGACTGGCGCTGAGCCGCTCAGGGTTATAGCCCTTACCCTTGTGGGAGCCCCGCCCCGGGGCGAAGCTGTATTACCTCAGGTTCGCGGCGGGGCGCCGCTCCTACTCGTTCGGCGCGGCCACATCTGACCTATCCGGCTCCGTTTGTCGTTCCAGGCTGCGCCTCATGCTCTGGCGGCCATACTTCACGGATGAAAAACAAGCCGACCGACCCCGCCCAGATCCTCGACAGCGCCCTGCAACTGGCCGACGTCTGCGGCTGGGAGCGCCTGCACCTGTTCGACATCGCCGCCGCGCTCGACATCGGCCTGGACGATATCGCCCGTCACTACCGCGACAAGGACGACCTGGTGGAAGCCTGGTTCGACCGCGCCGACCTGGCCATGCTCGGCCACGCCAGAAATCCCGATTTGCAGGGTCTGAACGCCGAACAACGTCTGGAAAGCTGCCTGCTGGCCTGGCTCGAGAGCCTGACAGCCCATCGCGCGGTGACCGGGCAGATGCTGCTGTACAAGCTCGAACCCGGGCATATCCACCTGCAGGTGCTCGGCCTGATGCGCATCAGCCGCACCGTGCAATGGTGGCGCGAAGCCGCTGGCCGGCAAACCCTGCACCTGCGCCGCATCGCCGAGGAAACCCTGCTCACCGGCGCCTACCTGCGCAGCTTCGTGCACTGGCTGCGCCATCCCGAAGAAGACGCAGCAACCTTCCGCGCCTTTCTGCGCGCTCAACTGCGCTGCGGCCCGCTGCCTCTGCTGCTGCAACGCCCGTAACCCGGATGAAATCCGGGAAGACCCGCAACCAGGGTCCCGGATTGCATCCGGGCTACGCGGACAAATCGCAGGGTGCTCGCCCTACAGGCAAAAGCCGGAAACATTCTGTCACTGGTCATGCCCACCCATGACGGGCAAGATGCCTACCAAGCTTTTCCACAAGAGAGAAAACCGTGATGCAGCGTTTCCTCAGTATCGCCATGGTGCTGTGCCTGGCACTGACCTTCAGCTTCGAAGCCCACGCCAAACGTTTTGGCGGTGGCAAATCCTTCGGCTCCGCGCCCAGCCACCAGACCCGCCAGGCCACGCCGCCGGCGCAGTCGGCTGCCCAGGCACCCGGTCGTCAACAGCCTGCCGCTGCCGCCAGCGGCGCTTCGCGCTGGCTCGGCCCGCTGGCCGGTCTGGCCGCCGGTGGCCTGCTGGCCTCGATGTTCATGGGTGATGGTTTCGAAGGCCTGCAGATCATGGACATGCTGATCTTCGGCCTGATCGCCTTCCTGCTGTTCCGTTTCCTCGCCGCCCGTCGCGCTCGCCAACAGCCACAAATGGCTGCTGCCGGTGCGCCGTACCAGCGTGAAATGCCGAACGCCGACAACACGCCGGCCGCTGGCAGCAATATCTTCGGCGGTCGTCTGGCTTCGGCCGCTCCGGTGATCAACGCCCCGGCCTGGTTCAACGAGCAGAGCTTCATCGCCGCCGGCCGTGAGCACTTCATGAACCTGCAGCAGCATTGGGACGCCGACGAGATGGACAAGATCTCCGAATTCGTCACCCCGCAACTGCTGGAGTTCCTCAAGCGCGAGCGCGCCGAACTGGGTGACGGCTTCCAGTCCACTTACGTCGAAAACCTCGACGTGCAACTCGATGGTGTCGACGATAACGCCGAGAAGACCACCGCCACCCTGACCTTCAGCGGTGTGTCGAAGACCTCGCGCTTCGACCAGGGCGAGCCGTTCAGCGAAAGCTGGCGCATGGAGCGCGCTCAAGGCGACAACCAGCCCTGGCTGATCGCCGGCATTCGCCAGAACTGATCGCTACGACGCACTAAAAACCCGGGCTTGCCCGGGTTTTTTTATTTCGGCATTTGCCGGTTATCGCGGCTGAAGCCGCTCCTACAGCCCATCACGATGGATCGGTAGCCGCCCGGCGCATGCCGATATGCGGGATATCATCCTCCAGATACACCTCGGTCACCGCCGCGAAACCGTAACGCCCGTAGTAACCCTGCAGATGCGCCTGCGCCGACAGATACACCGGCAAACCCGGCCAACGCTGGTGACACTCGAGCAGCGCCTGCTCCATCAGCCGGTGACCCAGCCCGGTGCCGCGCGCCCGCTCGGCGATCACCACCCGACCGATCACCACCTCGCCTTCCATACGCTGCGGATCGAGCAGGCGCAGATAGCCCACCAACCCCGACTCGTCACGCGCCAGCAGGTGGCCGGTGTCACCGACCAGGTCCTGGCCATCGGTTTCCAGGTAGGGGCAGTTCTGCTCGACCACGAACACCTGGGTGCGCAGCGCCAGCAGTTCATAGAGGGTGGCGGTGTCGAGTTCGCTGTGGTGCAGGCAGTGCCAGGCAAGAGGTGACATCAAAGGGCTCCGCAAAAGCGCCAGTATGCCGTGACGTCGACATGTTTTCATTCTGCCGGCCAGCTACTGTATAAAGCCGATCCCCCCCTGATGAGGAGCCGACGCCGTGGAAGAAGTCATCGAACAGCTGCGCGAACTCAACGAGCCGGTACCGGTACCGCTGGAGCTGCCGGAAGAAGAGACCCTGGTGGAAATTCAGGAGCAGATCCTCATTCACTTGCCCTTCGAGCTGCGCGAATACCTGCTCAAGGTCAGTGATGTGGTCTACGGCCGCCTGGAGCCAGTGACCGCCAGTGATCCGCAATCGCACACCTACCTGCCGGAAGTCGCCGCCGAAGCCTGGAGCCTCGGCCTGCCACGCGATCTGGTGCCGCTGTGCCAGGACGGCCGCGACTACTATGCCGTGGACGTGGAAGGTCAGGTCTGGCTATGGGATGGCGACGAAGGCGAGCTGACCGACGAAAGCTGGGACTCGGTCTGGCACTGGTGCCGCGACGTCTGGCTGGAGAGCTGACGGCAAAGCCTCGTCGCCGCTGAAGCGCCTCCCACAGTTGGCAGTCGCACGTGACCCCGTGGGAGGGGCTTCAGCCGCGACCGGCACAACACATCAGCCAAACCCGGCTCACACCTCGCCCTGCTCCAACGCCAGCAGGTTGAGCAGAAATCGCGCGAAATACAGCAGATCCTGCTCCATGGCCTGGCGCGCGCCCTTGGCATCGCCGGCCTCGATGGCGGCGAAGGCGTCTTCATGAAAGTCGTTGAGCCTTAGCGACAGGTCGGCGCCGGTAAACAGTCGGTTGAAGAATGGCCCGATCTGCAGCCATAGCGACTCGATCGAACGCATCAGCACCGGGTTGCCGCAGGCGCCGTACAGGTGCAGGTGAAACTGGCTGTTGGCGCTGAGGTAGCCCTGCACCTGGCGGGTCTCGATGGCAACATCCATGCGTTGCACGCAGTCCCGCAGCAGGGCCAGGTCGGCCGCCTGCAGGCGCGGCGTGGCCAGCTCCACCGCCAGCCCCTCCAGACCCAGGCGCACCTGGAAGATGTTCTCGTAGCGCTCGCGGGTCATCGCCGGCACCCGCACCGAACGCTGCGGCTCGCCCTCCAGCACGCCCTCGGCCACCAGCCGCTGCAGGGCCGCGCGAACCGGCATCGGGCTGGTGCCCCATTGTGCCGCGAGGTCACGGATCTTCAACCGCTCCCCAGGTTGAAAGCGCCCTGCCAGCAGGCCCGAGCGGATGTTCTGATACAGCTGTTCCTGCAGATTGTCAGCCATGCGCTACCTCCCTCGGTGGCGCCGGCAGTTGAGCAAGGGTCAGGCTACAGTCACGCATGAAAGGCTCCAGTGGAAAATGTGGCGAGTCTACGTCAGGAACTGATTTTGTGTGAAAAATGGCTGAGCATGAAATATTTCGTGATCACAAATACGTCTTTAATGGCAAAAATCATGAGTTCCATAAGATCATTTGCTATTTTGTGATCACAAAATATTATGCCTGCAGCGTCCAATCGAGGTAAGACCCATGACCACCGCCAGTGGTATCAGCCCAATCGCCGTTGATCGTTTCGTCGCAGCCGAGCGCGAACTGTTCCTGTCCCGCAATCCGAAGTCCGTGGCGCTGGCCGAACGCGCCCGTCACTCGCTGTACGGCGGCGTACCGATGCACTGGATGGCTGATTGGTCGACGCCGGTGCCGCTGTTCGTCGAACGAGCCAAGGGCGCACGCTTCTTCGACGTGGACGGTCATGAGTACATCGACTTCTGCCTGGGCGACACCGGCACCATGTTCGGCCACTCCCCCGACCCGGTCGCTCGCGCCCTCGCCGAACAAGCGAACAACGGCCTGACCACCATGCTGCCGGGCGAGGACGCTGTGGTTTGCGGCGAGCTGCTGGCCCAGCGCTTCGGCCTGCCCTACTGGCAGGTGACCGCCACCGCCACCGATTCCAACCGCTACGTGCTGCGCTGGGCGCGCGCCATCACCGGGCGCAAGACCCTGCTGGTGTTCGACGGCTGCTACCACGGCACCGTCGACGACGTGATGGTGCGCCATCGCGATGGCCAGACCGTGCACCGTTCAGGCCTGGTCGGCCAGGCCTATGACCTGACCGAGCACAGCCGCGCCATTCCCTTCAACGATGTCGAAGCCCTGGAAGCGGCGCTGGCTCAGGGCGACGTCTGCGCCCTGCTGTGCGAGCCGGCGATGACCAACATCGGCATGGTCCTGCCCGATCCAGGCTTCATGCAGAAATGCCGCGAGCTGACGCGCAAGTACGGCAGCCTGCTGATCATCGACGAAACCCATACCATCTCCACCGATATCGGCGGCTGCACGCGCTTGTGGGGCCTCGACCCGGACTTCTTCGTGGTCGGCAAACCTATCGCCGGTGGCGTGCCGTGCGGCATCTTCGGTTGCAGCGCAGCGATGGCCGAAGCCATGACCCAGGCGCGCCAGCGCGCCAGCGAAGAAAGCCATGGTCACGGCCACAGCGGCATGGGCACCACCCTGTCGGCCAATGCCCTGGCCATGCACTGCATGCGCGCCAACCTGGAACAGGTGATGACCCAGGCCGCCTACGACCACATGCTGCCGCTGGCGGCGCGCCTGGCCGAGGGCTTGCGCCAGTTGATTGGCAAGCACGACCTGAACTGGTCGGTGACCGAGCTGGGCGCACGCTGCGAATTCCAGTTCTGCGCCACCCCGCCGCGCACCGGCGCCGAGGCCGAAGCGGCGTTCCATGACGAGCTGCAGATGGCCCTGCACCTGTACCTGATCAACCGCGGCATCCTGATCACCCCGTTTCACAACATGACTCTGTGCTGCCCAAGCACCACCGAGGCTGATGTGGACAAATTGATCGCCATGCTCGATGCGGCGCTCACCGAGCTACTGGCCATCCCCGGCGCCAGGCTCTGAAGATTGCTCCCACGCTCCGGCGTGGGAGCGCAGGCAGCGACGCTCCGCGTCGCAAGGGACGCAGAGCGTCCCCGGAGTGGTTCCCACGCAGAGCGTGGGCACCATCAGACACCCTACGCGAGAACCGCCATGCAATTCGCCCATCCCCAGGAAGCCCGCGACTTCCTCGCCAAGCACCCAGAAGTTCGCAGCATCGAGCTGATGCTGATTGACGCCAACGGCATCCCGCGCGGCAAGCTGCTGCACCGCGACGAGCTGCTGGCCATCTACGAGAACGGCCGGCCACTGCCCAGCTCGATCCTCTCGCTGACCATCCAGGGCGAGGACGTCGAGGCAAGCGGCCTGGTCTGGGAAGTGGCCGACGCCGACTGCTGGACCTACCCACTGCCCGGCAGTCTGACCCTGCAACCCTGGCGCGCGGTGCCCACCGGCCAATTGCAGGTGAGCATGCATCCGACTCAAGGCCTGCCGGCCACGCCGGGCGATCCGCGCCATGTGCTGGCGCGCACCATCGACGCGCTCAAGGCCGACGGCTATCACCCGGTGATGGCGGTGGAACTGGAGTTCTATCTGCTGGACAAGCAGCGCGACGCCAACGGTCGCCCGCAGCCTGCCATGCAGATGAACGGCGTGCGCCCGCAGGCGCCGCAGGTTTACGGCGTGTACGAGCTGGAGCAGATGCAACCCTTCCTCGACGACCTCTACGCCGCCTGCGAAGCGCAGGGCCTGCCGGTGCGCACGGCGATCTCCGAATACGCGCCGGGCCAGCTCGAACTGACTCTGGAGCACCGCTTCGATGCCCTGCAGGCGGTGGACGAAGGCGTGCGCTACAAGCGTCTGGTCAAGGGTGTGGCCAATAAACATGGACTGCAGGCCTGCTTCATGGCCAAGCCGTTCGGTGATCTGGCCGGCAGCGGCATGCACATGCACGTCAGCCTGGCAGATGAGCACGGCAACAACCTGATGGCCAGCGAAGACCCACAAGGCACACCGCTGCTGCGTCACGCCATCGGCGGCATGATGGCCACGCTCGACGACGCCCTGGCGATCTTCTGCCCCAACGCCAACTCCTTCCGCCGCTTCCAGGCCAACAGCTACGCGCCGCTGGCCAAGAGCTGGGGAGTGAACAACCGCACCGTGTCCTTCCGCGTGCCGGGCGGGCCGGCCAACAGCCGCCATGTCGAGCACCGCATCTGCGGCGCCGACGCCAATCCCTATCTGGCGGCGGCGGCGATCCTTGCCGGTATCCACAAGGGTATCCGTGAGCAGATCGACCCAGGCGCGGCCATCGTCGGTAACGGCTACGAACAGGCCCGCGAAACTCTGCCCACGGACTGGCTCACCGCACTGCGCAACCTGGAAGGTTCGAGCTGGGCGCGCGGAGCGCTGGGCGAGGATTTCCTCAAGGTGTTCCTGGCGATCAAGTGGGCCGAGTTCCGCCAGTTCATGGGCGAAGTCGGCGAGCAGGACTGGCGCTGGTATCTGAGTCACGCCTGAGTAGGGCAGGTGGACGAGCAAAGCGTCTCCACCCTACGCCCAGCTCACAGCAGCAGGCAGCGCGCGCCGTCATCCTCCAGCATGGGACCGGCAAAGCACAGTCGGCCCTGCTCATCGAGCTGCGCTGGCTGACCCGGATAGTAGGGGTTGTCGAAGGCGCGCAACTGCTCGGCACCTGGCGTACCTTGAGGCAGTTGGGACAGCCCCTGCAGCAGGCGACGATAGGCTTCGAGGTCCTGTAGTCGTACCGCATAGCGGCGATAGTCAGGCGCCCCAATTTCAAGCAACACGTTACCCATTGGGTTGCGCCAGCTGCGTTGCCACTGGGCAGCGGGCAACTGCTGCAGCTCCCCGACAAACACTTCAGGTGAGCGCCGCGACAGCTCGGCCGTCGGCTGATAGAACGTCAAGCTGGCATTGGTGCTCATCTGTGGACGCAGGCCCCACCGCAGCATCAGCCACTCCCCCAAGCTGCTCTGCGCCTTGGGCAGCGCCTCGAAAAGTAACGCCATCCCCTGAAACTCATGCTGCAGCGGCATCAACAGGCTGCGCTCAGCGTCATCGAAAGCAGGCACACTGCTCGGCACCGGCATCAACCCCTTACGATAGAGCACGGCCTGCCAGAACATGTTGCGCTCGACCATACGCGCCAGAATCATCTTCGCGATCAGCGTATCAGCGCGGCGCAGTTGCCCTCGCAGCAGGTGCAGCTCCTCATCGAGACGCGCCCGAACCTGCTCACCTTCGCCCTCCTGAGCCACCTTGAGCAGTTGCAGAGTCAGCAGCTGCTGGCCACTCACGAGGTAACGGTGCGGCGGCAACGGGGCAATGATGCTGGCCTCCAGAAGATTGCGGTAGTCATCGAGCTGGAGAAACTGCCAGTAGCGCTCGCGCAGAAGACGCTGCTCATCCGTCTCAACCCAGCCAGACACCCCACTCAGCAGCGTGGTCAGACAGCCATCTTTCTCTACCGCACAAAACAAAGGTCCCTGCGGTAAAGCCAACGTGGCCACCACTGGCTCTGCAAAACCCTCATCCATCGGGCCGTGGCTGCTGCGCCAGGCGCGATAGGATTGCAGCCGCTCGGCACCCAGTGCCTCCGGCGACTGCCCAGGGTCAGCATCCAGACCATTGAGAAACACATAGGCACGACTCTGCTCCTCATCCACCTGTGCCTGCTCCAGCCAGGCTCGAGCGTCGGCACTCAGCGGTTCATCCAGCATCCAGGCATAGCCGCCAGCGACCAGCAGCACGGGCAGGCCCACGAGCAGCGCAACGATCCCTGTGCGCATCATCGGCTCACCTTGATGTACTCGCCAGCCACACTGATACCCATGCCGCCGTAGTCCTGGCAGCCATCGGCGAACACCTCCTGCACGCGCAACTCGATGCCCTCGCGCAACAGCTGCACCGCGCAATCGCTGCCCAGGCCAGCATCCTCCAGGCGCATCTGCACGCCGTCGCCGACCAGCTTGCCATCCAGCTCGCCGATGGCGGCCGGGCCGTACTCCTCGACCCGGGCACCGGCGCGCACAGGCGAGAAACTGGCGTGATAACCGCCATTGCCGTCCTCGCTGATCTGCAGCTCGCTCCACACCGCCTGGCCACCATAGCGCAGGTAGCGGCCCACGGGGCTGGCGCTCAGCACCGGATAATCCAGTGCCTCGGCTACCTTGCGCAGGTGCAGGCGAGTCGAGGAACCGCTTAGGTTGTTATCCAGCGCTACGCCAAGCCAGGCGCGCGCCATACCTGCCTGACCGGCGCGCAGGCTGGCAAGGATGAGATTGTTCAGCGCCAGCTCCAACTGTGCCGTGTCGCCGTTCTCGACGCGTCGTAACTGACGTTCGAACGCTTCGATGGCCTGCTCATGGCGACCGTCCTGGTAAGCGACGCTGCCAACCTGGTTGCACTGCACCACCGTGGCGCATTCTTCGGTCGCCTGCACGGAACCTGCCAGCCCCAGCAGCAGCGGTAGAGGCAGAAATTTCGAGCGGATCGGCATGGATGACATCCTTGCAGTAGTGAGTGTGTATCTTGCATCCCCAAAGCCAGCAGGCCTTACTCTCATAAGCCCCACACGTACTCGGAGCAACGATGGAAGCCGGAACCGCGCAACTGACGATGACCGTACTGATGACCCCGGATATGGCCAATTTCTCCGGAAATGTCCACGGTGGCACCCTGCTCAAGTACCTCGACGAAGTAGCCTACGCCTGCGCCAGCCGCTATGCCGGTTGCTATGTGGTGACCCTGTCGGTGGACCAGGTGATGTTCCGCGAACCGGTGCATGTCGGTGAGCTGGTCACCTTCCTCGCCTCGGTCAACCACACCGGCCGCACCTCGATGGAGATCGGCATCAAGGTCATCACCGAGAACATCCGTGAGCGCTCGGTGCGCCACACCAACAGTTGCTTCTTCACCATGGTCGCGGTCGATGCCAATGGCCGCCCGGCGCCGATCCCTGAACTGCAGCCGGATACCGCCGACGGCCTGCGCCGCCAGCGCCAGGCCAAGCAGCGCCGGCAGATTCGCGACGAGTTGCAACAGCGCTACCAGGCGTTGAGCGACGAAAAGAACCAGGCATAGGGTCGTAACGGGCGGGCCATCGCCTCCTCAATCGTGACCGATATAGAACAGCAGCTCACGACGCTGCGGATGATCCTTGAGCCAGGTACGAATCTCGTCGGCGCGAGCGATGGCTTCTTCGCCGGCGATGCGGCTGAAGCGCTCGCGTCGAGCCTGCTCGCTGGCCTGCTGACGCACCTGGCGCTGCCAGGCGTCGGTGAAGATCGCCGGCATGCGCTGGCTCAGCTCCAGGGCCTTGAGCAATTGCCATTCGCCGCTGTCCAGCCAGGCTTCGTCGCAAGTACCGCATAGGTCGAGACGGTTGGCGCGGGTGCCGCTGATCTGAAACTTGCTCATCAGCTTGGCGCACTTGGGGCAACTCAGGGCATGACTGGTTTCGCCCGCTTCGGCCTCGGCGGCCAGCTCGGTTGATGTCTCGTGTGCTGGCTGGCGCTCGGCCCAGTCGCGGTAGTGCAGCAGGCTGACCAGTGTGCCTTGGCACTGTGCGCAGCCGTGGCCAAGCAGGCCATCTTCGAGTTTTGCTGGTTGCAGGCGAGTCGTACGGCAGGCGGGGCAATGCATGGTGACGTCCTTTTCATTTGAAGAGAGCGAACGCTAATGCAGAGCCGACGCATGGGCAAGCCACTGTGCTGAGAAGCACGTGGCAGATAAGCTAAGCTCTGTCTCCCGAAGCCGGAGTCGCCATGATCAACCTGTTCGATGTCTTCCTGCTGATGCTGTTCGCTGCCGTCTGCGCCTGGCTGTGGCGCGGCCATGGTATTCGCGAGCGTGCACTGGCGTTCGCCAAGCAGCACTGCGCCAAGCTCGACGTGGAGCTGCTCGATGGCGCCGTGGCATTGCGTCGTCTGGCTATCCAGCGTGATGCCAAAGGCCATCGTCGCCTGGCGCGACTCTATGACTTCGAGTTCACCGTCACCGGCGAGCAACGCCTGCGCGGGCATATCAGCATGTTTGGCCCGCATCTCGGCCGCATCGAACTGCAGCCCCATCCGATACTGGAGCCGCAACCCGAGCCGGTTGCGGTGCAGCAGCCAGGCAACGTCATCCGCCTGGAAGACTGGCGGCGCAAGGCGCAGTAGAGCAGCGTGCAGCCTCAATCGTAGGAGCCGGCTTGCCGGTGATATTCGCTACTTGATCGCCGGCAAGCCGGCTCCTACATGATGTAGAGATCTATCAGCTGCGCTGCAGCAGAAAGTCAGCCACGCGCTCGGCGCTGTCTGCCGGTTGCTCCTGCATGAAGCAGTGCCCACCCGGCACCACCTGACTGCGCACATGGGGGTTGCTCGCGCACCAGCGCGCCACGGACTTGGCAACGAAGGGATAGGTGCGTGAGCCGTGAATCACTTCGGTCGGCGTCGTCACCTTGGCCAGCGAAGGCCACAGGCGCCGCGGGAAGGAACCGAAAATATCCGCCTCGCGGCTGGGTCGACACTTGAGTTCGACACCGCCCTCGACCTCCTTCAGCGCATGCTCGATATAGGCGTCGAATGCCGCCTCGTCCCAGCCACGGAACATGCCACGACCATGCAGCGCAGCGTGCGCGCTGGCACGGTCCGGCCATTGCCGGCGGCGCTTCTGCGCCTTTTTCGCCATACCGGTGCGCTGCGCCAGACCGACCACATCGGACAGCGCCATCACCCCGATCATCGCCGGGCTGAACAGCACCGGATCGAGCAGCACGGCACGGCGGAACAGTTCGGGATGACGCGCCAGGATCAGGCTGGTGAGCACACCGCCGAAGCTGTGACCAAGGGCGAAGCGCGGCACTTCACCGAACGACCCACGCAGCGCGTCGAAGGCCTCCAGCGCCAGTTCGGCGCTGCGGTTCCAGCCGTGGAAGCGGCCGCCATGGTCGCTGTCACCATGGCCCTGCACATCGCACAGCCAGAGGTCGAAGTCCTCGGCCAGCAGCGCCAGCATCGGCGTGTAGACACGCCCGCAATAGCCATTGCCGTGCAGGAAATGCAGCAGCGGCTTGCCCGACGGCGGCGTGTGCCAGCCGCGCAGGGTGAAACCGGCAGAGGTGTCATGAGACCAGGGCAGCAGTTGCATTGAGGTTATCCACAGCGACGAAAGCGCGGCGAGTTTAGCAGTCTGTCGCAGGGATTCGGCAGGTGGCGAAGGAGGTAGTCAGCACGTCGACGTTCTGTGCCTGATCGAAGATCAACTCCAGCCGTGAGTCCTTGCGCCATTCGCTCGGACTCCAGGCCGCCAACGCTTGCCCCTGCAGGGCATTCAACGAGTGCCAGCCTTCTGCGCCGTGCAGCACGGCCTTGGCCCTGCGCCAACCCAGGCTCTGCAGCCAGCGGCTGATCTGCTCGAGGTCGAAACGCTGGCTCGGGTGCCAGCGCCAGCCGATACTCCAGCCTTCGACCTGGTCCTGCACCTGGCAGACAGGCTCGGCGGCGTTGCGCCAGATCTGCGCCAGGCCGGGTGCAGCTGTGGGCAACTCGGCGCTCACCTCGATGGGCGAGGCTTGCGCCGCCAGGCCCGGCAACAGGGCCAGGTCGAGCCGGCCCTGCGCGGTCCAGTGCAGCAGCACGGATGGCAGATCGGTAGCAATCCGCGCTCGCGTCTCGGCGTCCAAGCCTTCGCTCTTGTTCAACAGCAGCAAGCCGGCCTCACCCAGCGCCTGACGCTGCACGTCCGGCAGCGGCTGACCGCTAGCCAGCGCGGCAGCATCCAGCACCATCAGTGCCGGTTGCACGGCCAACACACCGAGCCAGGGCGGCTGGCGCAATTGCGCCAGCACCTGCGCCGGATGCCCCAGGCCGGACGGCTCGATCAGCAGGCGGTCGGGCCTGGCCTTGCGCAGCAGGCGCCCGAGGCCAACCTGAAACGGCGCGCCATTGACGCAGCACAGGCAACCACCTGCCACTTCGGCCATGGCAATGCCGTCGTCGCCCTGCTCGAGCAAGGCGGCGTCCAGACCGATCTGGCCGAATTCGTTGATCAACACCGCCCAGCGCTCGCCCGCCGGTTTCTGCGCAAGCAGGTGACGGATCAACGTGGTCTTGCCGGCACCGAGCGGGCCGGCAATGAGGTGGGTAGGGATTTGACTGAGCATGAATTTATGTTCGGTGGTTCGCCAGACAAGTGCCAGCACAGACTGCGATTAAGCAGCATGTTAGATTCGCCGGCAGTTTTTCGGGAGTCGAAACGATGCGTGCATGGCTATTGCTGTTTTCCCTGCTGCCGGGCCTGGCCCTGGCCGAAGCCTGCGTGGTGCACAGCCAGGCCGAACGCCTGGACGTGAAGGTCTGCCAGGAAAATCGCAACATCCCCGCCACGCTGTTTCGCGAGGGCTTCTGCCAGCCGCAGTTGCAAGGCCAGACGGTCGAGGTGGAGTTCGTCGCGCAGTGCCCCGAGGGTGCCCACGGCGTCTGCCAGAACGCGCGCGCCGGTAGCGGTATGTACCTGCAGGACATCCACTACTACGGCGTGGCCAGCGACGCATTGTACCTGGAGCCGGCCTGCAAGACGCAGTATCAGGGCCAGTGGATCAAGCCCTGAGTACCTGCAATCACCTGCGCAACGCCGAGCCACGTGACTCTGAATAGCGTAGGGCGGATGCAACCCGCCAGGCTGCGAATGGCGGGTTGCACCCGCCCTACGAGGAAACGCAACGATCCTGACATCAAAGCGTCACCAATAAAGCGCTTAATGACCTCGGGTACCTCACGTAACCCTCATGCCGAGTCACGCGTCGGCATGATCTCTTGGTGCTTAAGGCCGGGGCAGTCGCTCCGGCCTATTTTTTTGTTATGCCCCATTGCAGTGGATCATTTCTCGTAGGAGCCGCGCCTCGCGGCGAATAGTGATCACACCGCAGGTTTCCTGAACAACCACGATCGCTTCGCCCCGAGGCGGGGCTCCTACCGTCGTCAGCGGGCGATATTCAGGCCAACCAATCCAGGGTCAACAGCAAGCGTCGCTGCCCGGCAGGCGGCTGCGGCGAACGGTGGATCAACCCGCGCCCCTCGTTGCCGTGCCATTTCTCACCCTTGGCCAGCGCCACATGGCCGGCGTCGAGACGCTGGATCAACGCCTCGTCCTGCGGCTCTGCACCTGGCTGACCGAGCTTGCTGCGCGGCATAGCGCCCTCCTCCAGCCAGTCGCTGCCGACACCGGCATAGCTGGTGATCAGCCGCACCGGCACATGGTCGACGTGAAAACGCGGGCACATGGCCTTGTCCAGCGCGCGCAGGCGCAGCCCTATACGCTGCGCGTCGAGCAGGCAGGCATAGGCCCGCACCAGCCAGGCCACGTCGGCGAGAAAAGCCGCCTGACCCGGCAGATCGGCGTACTGCGCCACCAGGCCATCAAGATTCGGCTCGCTGTCCGCGCGCGGCAGCTCCAGGGTCATGGACTGCGCCAGCGGTTCACCTTGCGCCAGTAGCGCGTCAGCGAAGTCGGCGATCTGCGCCGGCAGGCGGCGCTGCCAGACGGCCAGGTTGACGCCGTCATGCAGCACCTCGCTGAGCACCTGGATATCCTCGCCCAGCACCTGCCGGGACACTTTCGGCAACTGCAGGGCGAACATCAGGCGGCCTCCTGCTGCCAAGCACCGAAGGGGTCAGCGAGCAGGCACCAGGCATCCGGGCCGCCAGCCATTTCCTCGTCGGTCAGCAGGCAGTCGTCCAGCTCACGCACCAACTGCGGGAAGTCGATGTTCTGGCCAATGAATACCAGCTCCTGGCGGCAGTCGCCGACTTCGGCGCTCCAGTGCTTCATGATCGTCTGCAGACCTTCCTCGTCCTGCGGCCAGTGCTGCTTGGGCACGAAGCGCCACCAGCGTCCGGCCAAGCCGTGGCGCATCAGTCCGCCGGCCTGCGACCAGCTGCCGGCCTCCTGGTATTTGCTGGCCAGCCAGAAAAAGCCCTTGGAGCGCAGCAGTCGGCCATTGCGCCATTCCTGAGAAAGGAAATCGAAGAAGCGCTGCGGATGGAACGGCCGGCGCGCGCGGTAAGCGCTGGAGGCGATGCCGTATTCCTCGGTTTCCGGCACGTGCTCGCCACGCAGTTCCTTGAGCCAGCCCGGTGCCTGCGAGGCGCGGTCGAAGTCGAAGCGGCCGGTGTCGAGGATCTTGTCCAGGGCGATCTGGCCCATGCTCATGGCCTGGATGTCGGCGTGGGTGTTGAGCCCGCGCAGGATGGCCATCAGCTCCTCGCGCTCGGCCTGGCTGATCAGGTCGATCTTGCTGATGAGGATGACGTCGGCGAACTCCACCTGCTCGATCAGCAGGTCGGTGATCGAGCGTTCGTCCTCCTCGCCCAGGGTTTCGCCACGGCTGGCCAGGCTGTCGGCCTCATGGAAATCGCGCAGGAAGTTCACCCCGTCGACCACCGTGACCATGGTGTCCAGCCGCGCCAGGTCGGACAGGCTGCGGCCCTGCTCGTCGCGGAAGGTGAAGGTCTCGGCCACCGGCAGCGGCTCGCTGATGCCGGTGGACTCGATCAGCAGGTAGTCGAAGCGGCCTTCGCTGGCCAGGCGGCTGACCTCGTCGAGCAGGTCTTCGCGCAAGGTGCAGCAGATGCAGCCGTTGCTCATCTCCACCAGCTTCTCTTCGGCGCGGTTGAGGCTGACGTCCTGCTGGACGGTAGCACCGTCGATGTTGATCTCGCTCATGTCGTTGACGATCACCGCGACCTTGCGGCCTTCGCGGTTCTTCAGCACATGGTTGAGCAGGGTGCTCTTGCCGGCGCCGAGAAAGCCGGACAGCACGGTAACGGGTAGACGCTGATTCATGGGGGTGTTCCTCGTTCAGTCACGGTCACGCTGATGTTTTTCGCGCTGTTCCTGGCGCTCCTTGGCTTCGATGCACAGGGTCGCGGTCGGGCGCAGCAGCAGGCTTTTCAGGCCGATGGGTTCGCCGGTTGAGGGTCTGCCCCCCGTTTCGTCGTGGCCGCGCCGGCGACAGTTTTTGCGCGGGGCTAGGCGCGAGACGCGAAGTTTGGTGCTCCAAATGAGCCGTCGAGCAACAACGCACCGCGCAAAAACTGGCCCGGCCCTTCGGGTTGCGCGGCAAATGGCGCCATGCGGCGTTGCGGGACTTGGCAAGGGACCACCATTCCCTGCGTCCCGCGCCTGCGGAACGCCGCCCGGCCATGGCGCCATTTGGCGCAGCAACGCGGCTCGCGCCGAAACGGGGGGCAGACCCTGGGCACCAGCCGTATTCGCCACGCGCCAGGCGTTCGAGCGCCTGGTCGATCTTGTCCAGCAGCTTCTTTTCCCGCTCCAGCAGGCGCAGTTGCCACTGGCGCTGCTCCTCGGCGGCGCCGATGTCGGCGACGTCGCTGCTGGTATCGGGTTGGCGCAGCTCGGTGAATTCCTCGTCGATGCGCACCTGCAACTCGGCACGCTGGGCCAGCAGCAGCTCGCGGAAGAACTGCTGCTGGGCGTCGTTCATGTAGTCGTCGGCTGGCTGGGCCAGCAGTTCGGCTTCGGTGGTCGCGGTCAGGGTCATGGCAAATCGGCTGGCTTGCTTTAATTGTTATAACATAACATTTACTTCTGACCGCTACCCACGGATTTACGATGAACGAACAGCCCCTGCCGGATATTGCCGCCCAAGCCACCCACCACGACCTACCGCTGGACTGGGTCGGTATGGCCGGCATCGCCCTGCCCATTCGTCTGGCGGACGCCGCCGTGACCGCCAGCGTCGATATCGGCGTCAGCCTCGATGATGCCGGCGCACGCGGCATCCACATGTCGCGCCTGTACCTGGCGGCGCAGCGCCTGGTGCATCAGCCATTGAACGTTCCGGCGGTGCTGCAGGTGCTGGACGACTGCCTGAGCAGCCACCAGGAGCTGTCCGACAGCGCCACCCTGACTCTGCGCGGCGAAGTGCCGCTCAAGCGTCCGGCGCTGGTCAGCCCATTGAACGGTTGGAAGGGCTACCCCTTCGAGGTACGTGCTCGTCAGGACGGTCGCGGCGTGAACATCGAGTTGCAGGTCGAGGTCGGTTACTCCTCCACCTGCCCTTGCTCGGCAGCGCTGGCACGGCAGCTGATCCAGCAACGCTTCGCCTGGGACTTTCCCGACCAGCAGGTGGATTACTCCAGCGTGCTCGACTGGCTCGGCTCGACCCAAGGCATCGTCGCCACCCCGCACAGTCAGCGCAGTACGGCGACCCTGCAACTGCGCCTGGCACCGGGCTGCGTCGAACTGCCCGTACTGGAGTTGATCGACAGTGCCGAGCAGGCCCTCGGCACGCCGGTACAGACCGCGGTGAAGCGCGCCGACGAACAGGCCTTCGCCCTTGCCAACGGACAAAATCTGATGTTCTGTGAAGACGCCGCACGCCGTCTGCACCAGGCCCTGTGCCAATTGCCGCAGGCCAGCGCGTTCCGCCTCAAGGTCGTGCATGCGGAAAGCCTGCACGCCCACGACGCAGTGGCCGAAAGCAGCTGGAACTGGTGTTGAACAGGCATGCGGTTTTGTCTGCATCTGGCGTCGGCAGAAGCCGCCCCTGAGTCAGCGCCAGAAGCGCCGACGTGCTGATCCCGAGGAGTCGTCACGCATGAAACGCCTGGCCATCTTTCTGCTACGCGGCTACCAGTACCTGATCAGCCCATTGCTGGGGCCGCGCTGCCGCTTTCACCCCAGCTGCTCGCACTACGCCATCGAGGCACTGCAACAGCACGGCCTGCTACGCGGCCTGTGGCTGACCCTGCGCCGGCTGCTGCGCTGTCACCCCTGGCATCCGGGCGGCCACGACCCAGTACCGCCCACCGATCGTTGCCCCCAGAAACATCGTCATGACTGATGTACAGCAGCCGGGGTTATGTCAGCGGCCTGCGTAGCAAAGGGCGCGATGGCTATCCTGAACGGGTAACGGCCATTCCCGGAGCGGCTGCTTGAGCGGCCTGGAACCGGGCAAAGCCTGTGGCGTCTGTGCTTAGATAGACGCTCACGCTGTAAAGGACACCGCATGCAGATCGAACTGATCGAGATCCGCGACCACCTGAATCGCTTCGCCCCGTTCGACACTCTGCCGGAGCAGACTCTCGACGAGATCGCCCGCCAGGTGCAAGTGGGTTACTTCAAGGCCGGCAGCGAAATCCTCGCCGTCGCTGCGCCGATCCACGAGTTGCACTACGTGCGCAGCGGCGCGGTGGAAATCCACCGGCGTGGCGGCGAGCTGCACAACCGCCTCAGCGAAGGCGACATCTTCGGTCAGGCCGGCCTGCTGCGCGGCAACAAGGTACGCCTGGGCGCCACCGCGATCGAAGACAGCCTGATCTACTTCATCCCCGGCGCGCTGTTCCATCAGCTCTGCGAGCAGTTCGACAGCTTCGCCGACTTCGTCGAGGCCGAAGGTCAGTCACGGCTCAAGTCCGCGCTGGAAGACAGCCACGGCAAGGCCAGCGAGCTGATGAAGATCAAGGTGCGCAAGCTGATATCGCGCGGCGCAGTCAGCGTGCCGCTGGACACGCCGATCCAGCAGGTGGCGCAGGTGATGACCGAGCACAGTGTGTCCTCGGTCATCGTCGTCGACCCCGGCACGCGCTGGCCTGACCCGCACCAGGTGGACGTCGCCGAGCAGCAGAATCAGGTCATGGCCGGCATCCTCACCGACCGCGACCTGCGCACCCGCGTGGTCGCCGCCGGCCTGGCCAGCGACACCCCGGTCAGCCAGATCATGACGCCCAACCCCATCACCCTGCAGGCCGACGACTCGGTGTTCGAGGCCATGCTGTGCATGCTGCGCAACAACATCCACCATCTGCCGGTGCTGCATCGCCGCCGCCCGGTGGGCGTGGTGGCGCTGGCCGACATCATCCGCTACGAGTCGCGCAGCAGCCTGTATCTGGTCAACAGCATCTTCAACAAGACCTCGGTGGACGGGCTCAAGAGCCTGCTGCCGGACCTGCACGCGACCTTCGTGCGCATGGTCGCCGACGACGCCAGCGCACATATGGTCGGCAGCGCCATGAGCGGCATCGGCCGCGCCTTCAGCCAGCGCCTGCTGGAATTGGCCGAACAGAAGCTCGGCCCACCTCCGGTACCCTACTGCTTCATGGTCGCCGGCTCCATGGCCCGCGACGAGCAACTGCTGCTCACCGACCAGGACAACGCCCTGGTGCTCGACGACCGCTTCGATGCCGACGAACACGACGCCTACTTCGCCGAACTGGCGCAGTTCGTCAGCGACGGTCTGGCCGCTTGTGGCTACAGCTACTGCAAAGGCGGCATCATGGCCACCAACCCCAAGTGGCGACAGCCGCTGAAGGTGTGGCGACAATACTTCAGCGAATGGATCGAGCGGCCCAACCCGGAAACTCTGCTCAACGCCAGCATCTTCTTCGACCTCGACGGCCTCTACGGCGAAACCGAGCTGGTGGAAAATCTCAAGGATCTGCTGGCACAGAAGGCCAGCGCCAGTCCCGCCTTCCTTGCCGCGCTGGCGCGTAACGCGCTCAACCGCACGCCGCCGCTGGGCTTCTTCCGCACCTTCGTGATGGAAACCGACGGCCGCCACCGCAACATCATCAACCTCAAGGGCCGCGGCACCGCGCCGCTCACCGACCTGATCCGCGTGCACGCCCTGGCCTGTGGTTCCAGGGCGCAAAACTCGCTGGATCGCCTCGACGCCATCGCTGCCACCAAGCTGCTGCCCAAGGAAGCGCTGGAGCACCTGCGCTACGCCTTCGAGTTCCTCAGCCTGGTGCGCGTGCGCCACCAGGCCCGTGAAGTAGAAGCCGGCAACGCGCCAAGCAACTACATCGAGCCGGAACAATTCAGCGCCAGCGAACGCCAGCACCTCAAGGAAGCCTTCCAGGTGATCAGCAACGCGCAGAAATTCCTGCGTTTTCGCTACCCCGCGCAACCGGCGAGCCGTCCGCGATGAGCGAGCGCGCGGCCCAGGACTGGCCGCAACTGTTCGCCAGCCTCGCCGACAGCAGCCGCGACCCGCGCCTACGCGCCTTCTACGGCGCCGGCTGCGTCGCGGCTGATACACCTCTGGAGGATGTCCCGCTGGTGGCGCTGGACGTGGAAACCACCGGCCTCGACCCACGCGAAAACGCCATCGTCAGCCTTGGCCTGGTACCGCTGAGCCTGCAACGCATCCGCTGCAGCGAGTCGCGCTATTGGGTGGTCAAGCCCACCGGCGAGCTGAACGCCGAATCGGTCACCTTCCACCACATCACCCACAGCGACATCCGCCACGCCCCGCGCCTGGCCAGCGTGCTCGACGAACTGCTCGAAACCCTGGCCGGCAAGGTGGTGGTGGCGCACTACCGCAACATCGAACGCAGCTTCCTCGACCAGGCCGTGCGCCAGCACCTGGGCGAAGGGCTGATCTTCCCCATCATCGACACTATGGAACTGGAAGCCCGCCTGCACCCCAAACGCACCGTGGGCTGGTGGGACCGCCTGCGCGGCCGACAGCCAATTTCCATCCGCCTGGCCGACAGCCGCCTGCGCTACGGCCTGCCGCTGTACTCGGCGCACCATGCACTGACTGACGCGCTGGCCTGTGGAGAGTTGCTGCAGGCGCAGGTGGCGACGCACTATCCGGGGCGTACACCGATCAGCGCTCTCTGGAGCTGAACCCCAGCCACCCGCGCGACGCGCGGGTACTCTCGAATCAGGACAACACAAGCACAGGCCCATGAATCGTCGCAAAAAGATCAAACAACTGCTCGAGGCTCACGCCAAAAAGGCCAACGCCAAGCTCGCGCCTAAAAGCAATAAACCCAAGTACATCAGCAAAGCTGACAGGGCGAAGTTGGAGGCTGAAGCGGCTCAAGAGCCTGTCACGCCCGCTGAGTAAAATCCGGCAAACGGACACGATCGTTACCACGCTCCGCGTGGGAATGCAGCCAAGGACGCTCTGCGTCCGTTACGGTTTACGCAGAATCCGCCGACGCAGAGCGTCTCGAACGGAGGTGCCCACGCAGAGCGTGGGTACCATCGGCAAAGAGCGCCCTCTCTCCTAGTCCCTAGCAAAAGCTTCGCGATTGAAGCGAAATGCCGCCCAGCCGCTCTGACCCGGCGTTAGCCGAGGACCTTGTCGGCGGTATACACCGCCTCATCGAGAAACACGTTGACCGCCGGGTGATCACGTTCACCCTTGCGGTAGGCGAGGAAGACGCCGCGCTGGATAGCCGGCAGCAGCGGCACGGCGGTGACGCCGGGTAGCGTTCGTACCAGGCGCAGGCCGGAGACGATGGAGATGGAGTTGCCCGAGGCGACCATGGCCGCGACCATCTCGAAGCCGGCGCAGTGGGCGTTGATGCGCGGCGCGTAGCCCGAGCGGCGGCACAGGTTGGTGATGAATTCGCCGAACGAGCTGCCGGTGGAGTCCAGCGCCCAGGCTTCGTCGCGCAGCTCGGCGATGGTCAGGCTGTCGCGTCTGGCCAGCGGGTGATCAATCGGCAGCAGCACGTGCAGCAGGTCCTGGGTCAGGGGAATCAGCGCGTAGTTCTCGCGGTTCTCGTCGGGCTGTACGGCCAGGTCGTCGATCACCGCCACATCAATCTGCCAGGCGCCGAGAGCGCTGAGGCTTTCCTGCGGCTCCAGTTCCAATACCACCACGTTCAAGCGCGGGTAGGCGCTGCGCAGCGTACGCACGGTTTCCGCGATTACCGCCACGGCGATCGAGGGGAAGGCTGCCACGCGCAATTCACCGGCGATTTCGCCGCGCAGCAGCGCCAGCTCCGAGCGTGCTTCGTCGAGCACCATGAGGATGCGTTCGGCATGCGCCACCAGGCGCTCGCCGGCCGGGGTCAGCACCACACCGCGCCCGCGCCGTTCGATCAGCGCCATGTCCGCCTCGCGTTCGAGCTGGGCAACCTGCTGCGAAACGGCCGAGGGCGTCAGGTGCAGCGACTCGGCAGCGGCGGCCATGGTGCGGCAGCGGGCCAGTTCACGCAGGGTGCGCAGGCGGGTGATGTCCATGACGCGATCTCAATAGTTAAGGGTCGCTAACGAATAGGTTAAAAATAAATCAGTATACATAATGATATGGCCGGCCTTAGATAGAGATATCCACACGCGCTGAACCGGGCGCGTGGTTCACCCACATACAGGCATCGCTGAAAACCGGGTTTTCAGCGATGCCCACAGAAGAAGAATCTCGCCATGGCTATCAGCGTTTTCGACCTGTTCAAAGTCGGTATCGGCCCCTCCAGCTCCCACACCGTCGGCCCGATGCGCGCGGCCGCGCTGTTCACCCACGCCCTGGAAAACCACGGCCACATGCCGCAGGTGACCCGTGTCGCCGCCGAGCTGTATGGCTCGCTGGGCGCCACCGGCAAGGGCCACGGCAGTGACAAGGCGGTGCTGCTCGGCCTCAGCGGCTACGAGCCGGACACCGTCGACGTGGACCAGGTGCCGGGCTACATCGAGGCTATCCGCCGCGACAAGCGCATCGTCCTGGCCGGCAAGCACGCCGTCGCCTTCGACGAGAAGGCGGACCTGAAGATGTTCCGCAAGGCGCTGCCGCTGCATGCCAACGGCCTGCGCTTCGCCGCCTTCGATGCCGCCGGCATTCAGGTGCACGAAGCCACCTATTACTCGGTGGGCGGCGGCTTCGTGGTCAGCGAGGCGATCCTCGCCGACGGCTCCAAGCACAAGGTCATTGCCCCGGACGCCACCAGCCTGCCGCTGCCGTTCAGCAGTGGCGCCGACCTGCTGCGCCTGGCGCGCGAGAACGGCATCGGCATTGCCGAGGTGATGCGCCGCAACGAACGCCACTGGCGCAGCGACGAAGAGACCGATGCCGGCCTGCTGGAAATCTGGAAGGTGATGCAGGCCTGCGTCGACCGTGGCTGCCGCACCGAAGGCATCCTGCCGGGTGGCTTCAAAGTGCGCCGCCGTGCCGCGATCCTCGCGCGCAAGCTGGGCGGCTTCCAGCGCAGCTACCTGGAAGACCCGCTGCGCATGCTCGACTGGGTCAACCTCTGGGCCCTGGCGGTGAACGAGGAGAACGCCGCTGGAGGCCGCGTGGTGACGGCACCGACCAACGGCGCCGCCGGCATCATCCCGGCGGTGCTGCACTACTACGCCAACGCCATTTCCGGCGCCAGCGAGCGCGGCATCATCGATTTTCTGCTGACCGCCGGCGCCATCGGCATCCTGTACAAGGAAAACGCCTCGATCAGCGGCGCCGAAGTCGGCTGCCAGGGTGAAGTCGGCGTGGCCTGTTCGATGGCGGCCGGCGCGCTGTGCGCGGTACTCGGCGGCACCCCGGAGCAGGTCGAGAACGCCGCAGAAATCGGCATGGAGCACCACCTGGGCCTGACCTGCGACCCGGTCGGCGGCCTGGTGCAGATCCCCTGCATCGAGCGCAACGCCATCGCTTCGGTCAAAGCCATCAACGCCGCGCGTATGGCGCTGTACGGCGACGGCTCGCACTACGTAAGCCTGGACAAGGTGATCAAGACCATGCGCGAGACCGGCGCCGACATGCTGACCAAGTACAAGGAAACCGCCCGTGGCGGCCTGGCGGTGAATATCATCGAGTGCTGATACGCTATCGCCATATGCAAAACGCCGCGAACCTGCACAGGTTCGCGGCGTTTTTGTGTGTGGCAGGGGGCGATGATCGGGCGTTGAAAGCCCCCTCTCACCCTGATGCCAGTCAGTTGAGCGTCGGCACTGCGAATGCGTAGGAGCGGCGCCCCGCCGCGAACCAGGGCGATGCGCAATTGAAAAGCTTCGCCCCGGGGCGGGGCTCCTACGAAAGGCCACTTTGGCGGCCTTATCTGATCGGCAACCCTGTCCCTCTCCCATAAACGGGAGAGGGACACAGCGACGCTCTCCTCGATGCCCTTCTCCCTTGGGAGAAGATGGCGCCAAGCGCCGGATGCGGGGGTAGCCCGCCTAACGCGGCTCGCTCATCAGGCCTTTGACGATGGAAATACAGCCCACCAGCAGCACGATGGTGAACGGCAGGCCCGTCGACACGGCCATGGCCTGCAGCGCCACCAGACCGCCGCCGAGCAGCAGGGCGATGGCGATCACGCCTTCGATACTGGCCCAGAACACACGCTGAACCACCGGTGCGTTGACCTTGCCGCCGGCGGTGATGGTGTCGATCACCAAGGAGCCCGAGTCCGACGAGGTGATGAAGAACATGATCACCAGGACGATGGCGATGAACGACATGATGCCACTCAACGGCAACTCGGCGAGCAGGGCGAACAGCTTCAGCTCCAGCGCCGCGTCAGCGACCCCATTCAGGCCTGCGCCGATCTGCTCGAAAGCGCTACCGCCGAAGGTGGTCATCCACAGCACCGATACCAGCGACGGCACCAGCAGTACGGCGATGAGGAACTCGCGCACGCTACGACCACGGCTGATGCGGGCGATGAACATGCCCACGAACGGCGACCAGCTGATCCACCAGGCCCAGTAGAAGGCCGTCCAGCCCTGAGTGAAGTTGACGTCTTCACGACCAACCGGGTTGGACAAGGCAGGCAGGTGCGTCAGGTAGGCGCCCAGGTTCTCGAAGAAGCCCAAGGCGATGGCCGCCGTCGGCCCGGCGATGATGACGAAAGCGAGCAGCAGGAAAGCCAGGAAGATGTTGATCTCCGACAGCCGACGCACGCCCTTCTCCAACCCGGACACCACCGAGCACAGCGCCACCAGGGTGATGGCGATGATCAGCAGGACCTTGCTGGCGTTGGTCGCCTCGATACCGAACAGGTGCTCAATACCACCTGCCGCCTGCTCTGCGCCGATGCCCAACGAAGTGACCAGGCCGAACAGGGTGGCGAACACCGCGAGGATGTCGATCACGTGGCCCGGCCAGCCCCAGACCCGCTCACCGAGGATCGGGTAGAAGATCGAACGGACCGCCAGCGGTAGGCCCTTGTTGAATGAGAAGATCGCCAGCGCCAGAGCGACGATGGCGTAGATTGCCCAGGGGTGCAGGCCCCAGTGGAAGATGGTCGCAGCCATGGCCAGGCTCTGTGCCTCGGCGGCATTGCCGGCGGCCCCGCCAAGCGGCGCCCAATCGGTACGCACGCCGTTCTCCACGGTCACTCCGCCCATCGCGGCATCGAAGTGCGACACCGGCTCGGCGACGCCGTAGAACATCAGGCCGATGCCCATACCAGCGGCGAACAGCATGGAGAACCAGGTCAGGTAGGAAAAGTCGGGGGTCGCTTCACGGCCGCCGATGCGAACCCGGCCCAGCGGCGAGACAATCAGGCCCAGGCAAAGCAGGACGAAGATATTCGCCGCGCCGATGAAGAACCAGGCCATATGGTGCGTCAGCCAGTCACGCAGGGCGGTGAACAGTGGCTCGACATCAGTCTGTAGCGCGAGGGTGAGGACCACGAAAATCACCGCGACCAGCGCGGAGATGGTGAAGACCTTGCCGTGAATGTCGAGGGCGAAAACGAATTGCCCTTTGATGTTGTCCTGACCGATGACGTAATCGGTGTCGATCAGATTGGCCTCACCGGACGGTGCCGGGATGCCCTCGTGGGTTTCCGCTGCGGATGGCGGGGTCGTGTCATGCGAAGGGACGTTTCCCATACGTGGCGTGCTCCTTGATGCGTTTGACTCGCTAGACGAGCGTGAACAGGACGGATGCCCTCCTCCAATTAAAGACGACCCACAGACGGGTCGAACCGGAAAGGGTAACACATGAATTCCGCTCACTCAGACTCACAGACACATGAGAGTCCCGAATAATTCCCTGAAAGGTGGCAATTTGCCCGGTACTGCCACACCAGGAAACACCGTGGCAGGATGTACGCAGAACGCCCTGCAACCGCCGTAGTCAGTTGCACACAGCCTGTGAAAGGAAGAGCCTGCATGCCTGCGGATTTTGGCATTCCCCACTTGTTCGCCTACCTCATCGCCACCATTCACGCCCTTGGCGTACTGGCCGCGGTCCACGCCGTGCTGACCGTGCGTACCGCTCAGGGCGCGCTAGCCTGGGGGCTGTCGCTGTTCTTCATGCCCTACCTGACCCTGCTGCCGTATCTGGTGTTCGGCCGCAGCCGCTTCGATGCCTACGTCAAGGCGCGGCGTCAGGCCGACAAGGAAATGCACCACGCCATGGCCGAGCAGGACTGGCGCCCCTGGGTCGAGGAAGCCAAGGCCGCGCACCTGTCGCCCGCCTACGACCGCCTGCGTGCACTGCCGCGTCTGTCGCATCTGCCTGGCCTGACCGGCAACCGCGTCGAATTGTTGATCGATGGCGAGGCCACCTTCGCGGCGATCTTCAACGCCCTGGCCTGCGCCCAGCAGGTGATCCTGCTGCAGTTCTTCATCATTCGCGACGACCGCCTCGGCCGGCGCCTGCAAGACGTACTGCTGGAACGCGCCGCCGCTGGCGTGCAGGTGTATGTGCTGTATGACGGCGTCGGCAGCCATTCGTTGTCCGCCGCCTTCATCGATCGCCTGCGCCGCGGCGGCGTGCAGATACACGCCTTCCCCACACGCTCCGGGCTGTTCAATCGCTTTCAGCTGAATTTCCGCAACCACCGCAAGATCGTCGTGGTCGACGGCGAGATCGGCTTTCTCGGCGGGCTCAACGTCGGTATCGAATACCTCGGGCAGAAGCCGCCGCTGGCGCCCTGGCGCGACACCCACGTCGAAGTGCGCGGCCCCGTGGTGGCCAGCCTGCAGGAAGCCTTCGCCGAAGACTGGTACTGGGCCTGCCAGAAGCTGCCGCCGCTACTGATGCCGAGCAAGCAGGATGACCCCGGCCTGCTCTGCCAGGTGATCGCCAGCGGCCCGGCCGACCCGCAGGAAACCTGCTCGCTGCTGTTTGTCGAAGCGATTCACGCAGCGCGCGAGCGGGTGTGGCTGAGCAGCCCCTATTTCGTGCCCGACGAGGCGCTGTTCGCCGCGCTGCGTCTGGCGGTGATGCGCGGCGTGGACGTGCGCCTGCTGCTGCCGTCACGCCCCGATCACCGCATTGTCTATGCCGCCTCCAGCCTCTACGCCTTCGAGGCGCTACGCGCCGGCGTGCGCATCTTCCGTTACCAACCGGGGTTCCTGCACCAGAAGGCGCTGCTGATCGACCACGATGTCAGCATGCTGGGCAGCGCCAACCTGGACAACCGTTCCTTCCGCCTGAATTTCGAGGCCAGCCTGCTGACCTTCGACGAGGGCTTCAACGCTCAGGTGGCAAACATGCTGGAAGAGGATTTCAGCCGCTCACGCGAGCTGGTCAACGCCGACCGGCGCAACCTGCACCGCCTGCAGCAACTGGGCATGCGCGTAGCGCGGCTGATCTCGCCGATTCTCTGAGCCGCGGCTATGGTTAGGGTGCCAGCCGCTGTTAGCTGTCAGCGAGAACCCGCCTACCATGACCAAGTGCTTTGCCCTGCTGCTCTGCCTGTTCGTCCTGCCCGCTCTGGCACAGGAGGAGATTCACGTCGGTGTCGAACTGCAGCCCTATCAGCCTTACTCGGATGTGGAGAACGGCGAATACCGTGGCTATGCACGCGATCTGCTGGACGCCTTCGCCGCCGAGCATGGCTATCGCTTCGTCTACATGCCGCTGCCGGTCAGGCGCCTGCTCGGCGGTTTCCTGTCTGGCCGGATCGACCTCAAGTTCCCCGATCACCCACAATGGAACGCCGACCAGAAAGCCGGCCATGTCATCCACTACAGCGCCCCGGCAGCGCCCTATATCGACGGCATTCTGGTCAAACCGCAGCATCTCGGTCAGGGCCAGCAGCGCATCGAACTGCTCGGCACGCAGAACGGCTTCACGCCCTGGCCCTACCTGCCGGACATCCGCGCCGGAAAAATCCGCCTGATCCAGGCCAACCAGATCGACTCGTTGCTGCGCATGGCAAGCAGTGACCGCGTCGACGCGGTCTACCTCAACCCCAGGGTAGTGGCTCACCAACTCAGGCAGATGCGCATGGCGGCCGACAGCCTGGTGTTCGACCCAGAGCTGCCGCACGTGGAAGATCACTACTACCTATCGAGCATCCACCACCCGCAACTGATCGAGGCGTTCAACCGTTTTCTCGAAGAGCGGGCCGCGCTGGTGGGAGAAATCCGCCGTCGCCACGGGCTGTGAGCATCAGCGCTTCAGCGCCCCGCAATCCGCCCCTACCCAACGAGCTCGACTTTCCATGCTGCTCGGCTGGCCGTTGTAAGTGCCTTTGACCTGGGTGGTGAATTCCTTGTCACTGACGAAACGCGTCTCCCCTTCGCCCTGAGCATCCGGGCAGTTGAAGCGGAATTTCCATAGCGTCGCGCTGCGTTCGAGAATCTCGTTGCTGCAACCGGAGTCGGGATCGTGCAGGGGGATTTCCTGAGCCTTGATCTGCTCGGCGGTGAGGCACATCTGCACGCCACCGGCACCGAGTTTGATGCCCTGCTCGGCCATCATGCTCTCCATCATCTGCCGCTGCTCGGGCGGCAGGTTCTGCATCTGCGCCAGCATTTCCTCCATGCCGGGCATGGCCTGACCGCCCACCTGCATGTTGTGCGAGCTGACTTCCCAGACACCGGGCTGCAGATCCAGAGCGCTGGCCACGACGGGCGACAGACAGAGAGCGAGCGGGAGGGTGAAACGAAAGATAGGGCGCATGACGGGTCTCCTGGGCAGGTGGTTAGCCAAGCCTAGCAGGCCGCAGATGAACAAAACCCCCACAGGCTCGCGCCGCATGGGGGTTTCCTTCTTTTGATCCAGCACTTGTGGCGCCGGGAACCTGGGTCCGCTCTGGCGAACCTAGCCCGCTTCAGCCGCAGGGGAGCTCAGCTCACAGCTCCAGAGTTCCAACGCCGGCTGGCTCGCTTGTGGCGGGCCGAGCCAGTCGCTCATCGGGCGACAACGCTGGTTGAAACACAGTTGGTAATCCCCGGCTTCAGGCGTACGCCCGACTCGCAGGGGTTGCAAAGGCGGTAGCTGACGCTGGTAGTGCCAGCTGCCATTGCGCAGTTCGGCGCCGTCGGGAATTTCCATTCCGGCGCCGGAACCCTTGACCCGCGCCTCGCCGAGGACCAGGCCCTCGGCGGTGACACGGTAATCCTCTTCCCAGCGCACCTTCTCGATGGTGTGGGTCCAGGCCAGGGTGAAGGCCGGCGTGGGCAACTCTGCCCATACCGCGCCGGCCAACCCCAGGCACAGGCCGATCACGCCGTCGCCGCCTCGGCACGGCGAGCGCGCCAGACGTGTTGCGCGATGAAGATGGCGCTGAGGGCAAAGCCGATTTCGTCACTGATCGGGGTGGAGAGAATCAGGCTGGCACCGGCGGCCAGGCCCAGAATGCGTTCCCACCAGGTCAGCTTGGCCTGCAGGTAGCCGGTGAACACGGCACCCCAGATGCCGATAGCCAGCATTGCCTTCAAACCGACGTAGACAGTTGCCAGCAGGCTGTCGCCCTGCAGCATCAGCGCCGGCGAGTAGACCGCCATGAACGGCACGACGAAGCCAGCCACGGCGATGCGCACCGCCCAGAAGCTGATCTTCAGACCACGCTCCTTGGCGATCGGCGCAGCGGCGAAGCAGGCCAGCGCTACCGGCGGCGTGAGGTCGGCCATGATGCCGAAGTAGAAGACGAACATGTGCGAGACGATCAGCGGCACGCCCAGCTCCAGCAGGGCCGGCGCGGCAATCGAGCTGGTGATGATGTAGTTGGGGATGGTCGGAATACCCATGCCCAGCACCAGACAGGTGAGCATGGTCAGCACCAGCGACAGGAACAGGTTGTCCTGGCCGATGGCGAGGATGTAGCCGGCGAAGGTGGACGCCACCCCGGTCAGCGACACCACACCGATGATCACGCCGACCAGGGCACAGGCGATACCCACCGGTACGGCATGGCGCGCACCTTCGACCAGCGCGTGCAGGCACAGGGTCAGGGTTTCACGGCCGCCCTTGACGAACCAGCAGGCCGCCACCAGCAGGGCGATAACCCCGAACACCACGCCGATACCCAGCTGGAAGAAGCCGGCGCAGAGCACGCCGAGGGCAATCCAGAAGGCGAAGCGCATGACCTTGGACGATACCCGCAGGATGATCGCCGAGCCGAGGATGACCATGGCGGTCAACGCCAGGCCAACGGTGCCGGAGAACAGCGGGGTACGCCCGGAGAACAGCAGGTAGATGAGGATGAACAGCGGGATCAGCAGGAACCAGCGCTCGCGCACGGCCTTCCACGGGTTCGGGCATTCGTCCTTGGGCAGGCCGCGCAGGTTGGCGCGCTTGGCCTCCAGGTGGACCATCCAGAACACCGAGCCGAAGTACAGCAGCGCCGGGATCAGCGCGGCCTTGGCCACTTCGAAGAACGGCACGTTGATGGTCTCGGCCATGATGAAGGCCACGGCGCCCATGATCGGCGGCATGATCTGGCTGCCCATCGACGAGGTGGCCTCGACGCCACCGGCGAAGGCCGGGCGATAACCGAAGCGCTTCATCAGCGGAATGGTGAACTGGCCGGTGGTGACCACGTTGGCCACGCCGGACCCGGTGATGGTGCCCATCAGCGCCGAGGACACTACCGACACCTTGGCCGGGCCGCCAACCTTGTGGCCGAACAGGCCCATGGCGAAATCGGTGAACAGCTTGATCATCCCGGCCTGCTCGAGGAAGGCGCCAAACAGGATGAACAGGAAGATGTAGGTAGCCGACACGTAGGTCGGCGTGCCGTACAGGCCCTCGGTACCGAAGGCCAGCTGGTTGACGATCTGGTCGAAGCCGTAGCCGCGATGCATCAGCTCGCCCGGCAGGTACTGGCCGAGCATGCCATAGGCAAGAAACAGCGCGCAGATGATCGGCAGGGCGATGCCCATGACTCGGCGCGCGGCCTCGAACACCAGCACGATGAGGGTTATGCCGATGATCATGTCGCTGGTGGTCATGTCACCGGAACGCTGGATCAGGTCCGCCTCGAAATACCACTGGTAGGCCGCCGTGGCCATGCCGGCCAGGCCGAGCAGCCAGGCCAGAGGCTGCCAAGGGCGCTTGGCGCCGAAAGCCGGGATGCTGATGAACACCACCAGCAACAGGAAGCCGACGTGCACCGCGCGCAGCACCTGGGTAGATACCGGGTGGAAAGCGGCGGTGACGATCTGGAAGATGGAAAACAGCAGCGCGACGGCGAACAACGCCTTCGGCCAGTCGGACGGGCTGGCGCCCATACCCTGATTCTGCTCACTCATGGAGTGCAAACCTCATGACTACTTTGATTGCGGTGACAGAGTCGCCAACAAAACCCACCGTCCATGAACGCCGGTTTTATTCGCGATTCTGGGGGCTCTGTCCGCTCCAGCCTGTGCGCTGTAGGAGCGGATTCATCCGCGATTTCCTCGCGAACATCGCGGATGAATCCGCTCCTACAAAAGCAACATCGGCGTGGATACAGAGCAAGCAGGCCGCGACCCATGCCGCGGCCTGAACCGGTATTACAGCGCGCCGGCTTCCTTGTAGAAGCGTTCGGCACCCGGGTGCAGCGGGATCGGCAGGTTCTGGGTGGCAGTCTCCAGCTTGATGTCCTGAGCGGCGGAGTGAGCGGTGCCCAGACGGCCGAGGTTGTCGAACATCAGCTTGGTCATCTGGTAGGCCACTTCGTCGGAGACGCCTTCATGGCTGACCAGGATATTGGTGATGGCCACGGTAGGTACGTCAGCGTCCTGGCCGTCGTAGGTGCCGGCCGGAATGGTGGCAGCCTCGTAGGCGGCGTTGTCGATCTTCGCGGTCACTTCGGCCGGGATGGCGACGAAGCTGATCTTCATGGTCGAGGCCAGGTCACGGATGGCGGCCATGCCCAGACCGGAGGACTGCAGGGTGGCGTCCAGCTGACGGTTCTTGATCAGCTCGACCGACTCGGCGTACGGCAGGAACTCGACCTTGCCCATGTCCTTGTAGGTCAGGCCAGCGGCTTCGAAGATGGCGCGAGCGTTGAGCTCGGTGCCGGACTTCGGCGCGCCCACGGAGATGCGCTTGCCCTTGAGGTCTTCCAGGGTCTTGATGCCGGATTCGGCGTTGGCAACGATCTGGATGTAGTTCGGGTAGGTACCGGCGATAGCGCGGATTTTCTTCAGCGGCGCCTTGAAGCCAGCGTCTTCGACGCCGTTCCAGGCATCGGCGACCGAGTCACCGAGGGCGAAGGCCAGCTCACCGCGACCGGCTTCGAGCAGGTTGAGGTTTTCCACCGACGCCTTGGTCGCCTGGACCGAGGTCTTGGAGCCCTCGATGCCGTTGCTGTAGAGCTGCGAAAGGGCCACGCCAATCGGGTAGTACACACCGCTGGTACCGCCTGTGAGCACGTTGATGAAGGTCGGGGCAGCGAGTACTGCGGTGCTGGCAGTGATGGCAGCGGCAGCGGCAGCGGCGAACAGGCTGATTTTCTTGGTCAGTCGCATGGAAGTATCTCCGTCGTTGTTATTGGCTATATGCAGAGTTTCACTCTAGACGACGCTGCACAGGCAGCGTCGACGTTGCGCGATCAGCAGCGCAGGGTACAGCGTCGGACAAGAGCCGCGGCGGGCGCGGTAGGACGGCGGCCCATGCACGGCAGCGAGTGCGGCATGGCGCGAGGGGCATGGCAGTTCATGGGCTGACCTCTTGTCGTTTTTATCGTCGCCGCGTCGGCAAGATGCTGCACGGCTGTGACTGTCATAGCAGATGCCGTGCCAGGGCCTGAAACGCCCGAGATAGAGGGGTTTTATATAGAGACCGATGGGTCATTGAGCGGGAAATCGCCTACATCCGTGACAGGGTCGGCAAAATTCCGCTTATCGCGTCACGCGCCCTGTAGGAGCCGCGCCTCGCGGCGAATGGCGGCCATTGCGCAATACCAAGCTCCTACCCAAAAGCTTCGCCCGGGACGGGGCTGCCACAGGTCAAGGGAAACCGTCATACCCGCGCAGGCGGGCACCCAGAATCTGCAAATCACCAGGGCTCCCGACTTCGCGGGAGTGACGATAAGTGGCCTTTTCAGAACATTCCAAGGTGAGCAGCCCGCCCAAGATCGCCGGCAAGCCGGCTCCTACAGCGCGTGCTCATTCTTCGCCGCCTGGCAGGTATTCACCGCGCGCCAGGCCATGGCGCTGCATCTTCTCGTTGAGGGTGCGGCGCGGCAGCTGCAGCATTTCCATCACTGCGGTGATGTTGCCCTGGCACTGCAGCAAGGCGTTGTGCAGGCACTGCGCCTCGAAGGCTTCCATCTGCTGCGCCAGCGCCTGGCCGGCAAAGCGCTCGGCCGGCGGTGGGCTGGACAGCCCCAGGGCATGGCGCTCGGCAGCGTTGATCAGCTCACGCACATTGCCCGGCCAGTCGTGACCAAGCAGACGCGCCAGCTCGCTCGGCGCCAGCGGCGGCGCTTCGCGACCATGACGCAGCGCCGCCTCGTGGGCGAAGTGTTCGAACAGCAGCGGAATGTCCTCGCGGCGCTCGCGCAGCGGCGGAATATGCAGGGTGGCGACGTTCAGGCGGTACACCAGGTCCTCGCGGAAACGCCCGGCCTTGACCTCGTCGAGCAGATCCGGCTTGGCCGCGCTGATCACCCGCAGATCGACCTGGATGCTCTTGTTCGAGCCGAGGCGTTCCAGGGTCTTTTCCTGCAGCACGCGCAGTAGTTTGACCTGTTGCGCCAGCGGCAGACTCTCCACCTCGTCGAGGAACAGGGTACCGCCATCGGCATGCTCGATACGACCGATGCGCCGTGCCTGGGCGCCGGTGAAGGCGCCACTCTCGTGACCGAACAGCTCGCTTTCGAAGATGGTCTCGGGAATCGCCGCACAGTTCAGCGCGGCGAAGGCCTTGCTGGCCCGTGGGCTGAAATCGTGCAGGCTGCGCGCCACGCGCTCCTTGCCGCTGCCGGTCTCCCCGCGGATCAGCACGTTGACCGAGGTGCCGGCCAGTTCGAGGATCTGCCGCCGCAGGTTTTCCATCGGCCGCGAAATGCCGATCAGTTGGCTCTCGATACGGCCCTTGTCGGCCACCTGCCGACGCAGTTGGCGGTTCTCGCAAACCAGCCGGCGCTTGTCCAACGCACGGCGCACGCTGTCGAGCAGACGCTCGGGGGTGAAGGGTTTCTCGATGAAGTCATAGGCACCCTGACGCAGCGCCTGTACCGCCATGGGTACATCGCCATGACCGGTGACCAGGATCACCGGCAGGTCGGTGTCTACCTGCAGCAGCTTATCCAGCAATTGCAGGCCATCGCTGCCGGGCATGCGCACATCGCTGACGACGATGCCGGGGAAGTCGCGATCAACCAGAGCCAAGGCTTCGGCCGCACTGGCGCAGGTACGTACGTCGAAACCGGACAGTTCCAGCCACTGCTGTACCGCCTCGCGAATCGCCGCTTCGTCGTCGACCACTATGACCTGAGCGCTCATGGCACCTCCTCTTGAGAACGGCCGCAGTGTAGGGTGGGTTAGCGCCGCGAACCACTATCTTAAACACACCCCCGCCAGTACTGCGGCGCGTAACCCACCGGGCGATCTTCCCGCGAGACACCAATGGTGGGTTACGGCGCGGCATAAATTGCGGATTCATCGGTATGCGTGAAGTGCGCCTAACCCACCCTACGCAACCGACACTAACAGGCTGTTACGGCGCCGCCGGCAGCCTCAAGGTAAACACCGCGCCCAGCTCACCGTTATGCGCCTCCAGCGTGCCACCAAGATCGCGCACGATACCGTAGGACACCGCCAGCCCGAGCCCCAACCCCTGCCCCACCGGCTTGGTGGTGAAGAAGGGTTCGAATACCCGACCGAGGGTTTCTTCGGCAATACCGCCACCACTGTCCTCGACGCTGAGCAGGCAGCCATCGTCTTCGCGGGCGATGCGCACCAGGAGGATGCGCGTCTCGCTCTCGGCCATGGCATCGAGGGCGTTGTGCAGCAGGTTGAGAATCACCTGTTCGATACGGATGGCATCGCCAAGCACTTCGGCCTCGTCGTCGATCTGCGTACGCAGCTCCACCTGCTCGCTGCGCATGCGCGGCGCCAACAGCTGCAGGGCCTGCTCCAGCACATCACCGAGGCACAGGCGCTCGCTGAGGCCGGCCGGGGTCTTGCGGGCAAAGGTCTTGAGGTGGCCGGTCAGCGCCGCCATGCGCTGCAGCAGACCATCGATGCGCTGCAGACCGTCGCGCACCGCTTCCGGCCGACCACTGTCGAGCAGCAGGCGCAGGCTGCCGAGCTGCATCTGCAGGGCGGTCAGCGGCTGGTTGATCTCGTGCGCCAGCGCCGCCGACATCTGCCCCAGCGCGGCCATCTTGGCGGCATGCACCAGGCCTTCCTGGGCCTGGCGCAGCTCGGCGGTGCGCAGCGCCACCTCGCGCTCCAGGCGCTCGCGGATGCCGGCCTGCAAACGCTGGTTCTTGCGCCGCTGGGCGAGGAACAACAGCAGGAAGGCGAAGGTCATCCATACCCCGGCAGCAGCCAGGCGATAGCTGAGGCGAGCATCGGCCAGGTTGCCGGGATCGCTGAGCAGATGCAGCGTCCAGCCTTCATCGGGCAACGTCATCCGCTGCCAGAGGTAATCGCGCGCCCCATCGGGGCCGTCCAGACGCGTCCAGGCCGTCTCGTCGTCGATGTAGCGATGAACCCGGCTGGGTAAGGGCTTGAGCGCCTGCTCGGCGTATTTGCGCACGTCGATCAGCTCGGCGCGCGCCTGGTCGTCCAGGGCCTGCAAGGTACGGAAACGCCAGGCCGGACGATTGCTGAGGATCGCCACCTGGTGACTGTCGGCCACCAGCAGCACGCCGGGCTGGTCAACCCATTCGCGCTGCAATTCCTCCAGCTCCAGCTTGACCACCAACACGCCGATCAAGCTGCCATCCTCGTCGCGTACGACATGGGACAGGAAGTAACCGGGTATGCCGGTGGTCACACCGACAGCGAAGTAACGGGCACCACCTTCGCGCAGCGCATTCTGGAAATAGGGACGGAAGGCGTAGTTATTGCCGACAAAGCTGCTCCAGTCGCGCCAGTTGCTGGCCACCAGGGTTTCGCCCTGGGCATCGAGCAGGTACAGCACGGTGGAGCCGGCGGCCGCGTTGAGCCGCTCCAGGCGCTGGTTCAGCGCCTGGCGTAGCTGACGATCATACGGCGCGCGCAGCAGGCTGCGGATGTCGCTGTCCAGCGCCAGCACTTCCGGTACCGAGCTGAAACGCTCGATCAGGGTGCGGATCGACTGCGCATAGAGCTGCAACTGCCCGCGCGCCTCGACGCTGCGCTCGTCCCAGGCGCGCTGCTCGGCATACCGTCCACCGAGCCAGAGACTCAGCAGCAGACCGGCGAGAATCGCCAGAACGGTGAACAGTACGCGGTAACGATGCTGTTGCGGCAAGGGCATAGGCGGCTCGCGGGATCAATACGAGCCGCATGTTACTCCATCACGAATACAGGTCAGCACGGGTCCACGGCAGATCATGACCGCCGTCATCGCGCGGTTTCACCGCCAGGATCTGATGCAGGTTCATCCAGCCATGCTGGAAACCGTACGCGCAGCCAGCCAGGTACAAACGCCAGATGCGCAGCGACTTTTCCGGCACCCACTGCGCGGCGGCTTGCAACTGTCGCTCCAGACCCTGGCTCCACAACTGCAGGGTGCGCGCGTAGTGCAGACGCAGGCTCTCGACATCGACGATCTCCAGCCCGGCCTCGCTAATCGCCTTGCTGATGGTCACCAAGTGCGGCAGCTCACCTTGCGGGAACACGTAGCGGTCGATGAACTCACCGGCGCCACGACCGACCGGACGGCCGTCGGTGAAGCGCGAGGTGATGCCATGGTTCATCACCAGACCGCCGGCCTTGACCGCGCCGAACAGACGCTGGCAGTACAGCGGCAGATTGGCGTGGCCGACGTGCTCGAACATGCCGACGCTGACCACCTTGTCGAAGCGGCCGTCCTGCGGCAGGTCACGGTAATCCAGCAGCTCCAGGGTCACGCGCCCTTCCAGACCTTCCTCGGCCACGCGCTGCAGGCCCAGCTCCAGCTGCGCCTGGCTGAGGGTGATGCCGTAGACCTCGACGTCGAACTCGCGCGCGGCAAAACGCGCCAGGCCGCCCCAGCCGCAACCGACGTCGAGCAGCCTGTCACCCGGCTGCAGGCGCAGCTTGCGACACAGGTGGCGCAGCTTGGCCTGCTGGGCCTGGTTCAGGTCTTCCTGGCCGGTTTCGAAGTAGGCGCAGGAGTAGACCATGTCGCGATCCAGCCACAGGCGGTAGAACTCGTTGGACAGGTCGTAGTGGTAGCTGATGGCCTCGGCGTCGCTGCGTTTGTCGTGGGCGGCGTATGGCTCAGCTGGTGTGGATTCATCCCCGAGCAGCGCCGTGCTCAGCGCATCGCCAACCTCGATGGCCTCTTCGATGGGGCCTTCCAGATCCACCCGTCCCTCGACATAGGCAGCGCCCAATGCATCCAGGCTGGGATGGGCCAATTGCGTGACCAGCGAGGGATCCTTCACCACCAGCGTCACCCTGGGTTTGGGCCCAAGGTCGATCTGCTTGCCGTCCCACAACTTCAGGCGCAGCGGTAGTCGTAGATCACGAAGTGCGGTGGGCAGTTGCGCGAGCATGGGCATCCCTCCTGGCCAGGAGTCTGTGTTATGGAGACTAGCTTAGATGACCTTTGCCCCCTTGCAGCAGTTCGATCCTGGCGACTAGCGGCGCCTGAGCAGGGCTACGAAGAACGCTCCGCCAATGGCGGCGGTGACGATGCCGATGGGCAGATCCTGCGGCGCCAGCCAGGTGCGCGCGGCGACATCGACCCAGACCAGGAACAGCGCCCCCAGCAGCGCCGCCACCGGCAGCACGCGACGGTGCTCGGCGCCGACCAGAAAGCGCGCCACGTGCGGCAGCATCAGCCCGACGAAACCGATGGCGCCGGACAGCGATACCAGCACGCCGGTGAGCAGCGAGGCCACCACGAATACCAGCAGGCGCACCCGGCGTGGCTCCAGGCCCAGGCTCACCGCGCTCTGCTCGCCGGCCATCAGCGCATTCAGCGCGCGACCCAGGCCGAGCAGCACGACCAGCGCCAGCAGCAGGCACAGCGCCGGCAGCCAGAGCAGTTCCCAGCGCGCCAGGCCCAGGCCGCCGAGCATCCAGAACAGCACCGAGCTGGCCGCGTGTGGGTTGCCCAGGTACAGCAACAGGTTGCTCGCCGCCATCATCACGAACGACACCGCCACGCCGGCCAGCAGCAGGCGCTCGCTGTGCAGCCGACCGCCGCGACTGGCAATCGCCAGCACCAGCAGCATGCTCGCCATGGCGCCGACGAAGGCCGCCAGCGGCAGGCTGAGCATCCCGGCGAACTCGCCCAGGTAAAGCACCACGAGCACCGCACCGAAGGCTGCGCCAGAGCTGACGCCAAGCAGGTGCGGGTCGGCCAGCGGGTTGCGCGTTACCGCCTGCAGCGCCGTACCCACCAGCGCCAACCCGGCGCCCACCAGAGCGCCGAGCAGCACCCGTGGCGCGCGCAGTTGCCAGACGATACTGTCCTGACCGACGCTCACCGCCACTGCGGGCTCGATGCCGAACAGCTGCCGAGCGAGTATTGCCAGCACGCGCTCCAGCGGCACCTGAGCCGCGCCGAAGACCAGCGACAGCGCACAGGACAGCGCCAGCAATACCGCCAGGCCGAGCAGCAGCAAGCGAAAACGCGTCACTGCGCGAAGGCCTCGGGATGCAGCGCGGCAGCCAGGGTTTCGATGGCGGCGACGTTGTCCAGGCTCGGTGTGACGGCGAGATAGGAGAGCACCACGAAGCGCTGCTGGCGAATCGCCGTGACGCCCTGCAGCGCCGGGTGCTGCAGGAGAAAATCGCGCTTCTGCGCCGCCGTGCGTTCGCCATAATCGACGATCAGAATCAGCTCCGGGTCCTGCTCGACCACGGCCTCCCAGCCCACCTGCATCCAGTTGGCCGCTACGCCGTCCATCACGTTGCGCCCACCGGCCGCGGCGATAAGCGACTGCGGCATGCCCAAACGGCCGGCACTGAAGGGCAGGTCCTCACCACTGTCGTAGACGAACACCCGCGGCCGCGTCGGTTGCTCACCGAGCTGCGCACTTACCGCCGCTACCCGTGCCTGCATGCCCTGTACCAGGGTCTCGGCACGATCCTCGACGGCGAAGATGCGGCCGAGATTGCGCAGGTCGGTATAGACATCGTCCAGGCTGGCGACGCGCTTGGGCATAACGTGCGCGCAGGACTCGCTCAGCTCGTACACCGGGATGCCGAAGCGCGCCAGGCTGGCCGGGGTGACCTCGCCGCCGATGCGCATGCCGTAGTTCCAGCCGGCGAAGAAGAAGTCGGCGTCGGCATCGAGCAGATTCTCCAGCGACGGATAGCGCGCGGCCAGTTCGGGCAGCCCATCGAGCTGCGCCTGCATGGCCGGCTCGACGGTCTTCCAGCCGCTGATGCCGCTGTAGCCGACCATACGCTGCCTCAAGCCGAGGTCCAGGAGCATGGCGGTCAGGGTGATGTCGTGGCTGACCGCACGCTGCGGCGGTCGCTCGATGGTCAGTTGGCGATCGCAGCTGGTGACGGTGACGGCCCAGGCGGGGCTGGCCAGCGCCAGCAGGATCGCGCCAATGAGTGTAGGAGCGAGCTTTGCTCGCGAAGCTTCTGTCGTTCCCCAGGGTTCGCGAGCAGAGCTCGCTCCTACAGATGCAACCGTGCGTAAACGCTTCATCAAACGATCCAGGTAATGCGCGGATGACCCGCCAGTGGATGGGTATCGACCAGCGCCTGCAGGCCGAACACCTGCTGCAGCAACTCGGCGGTCAGCACTTCGGCAGGCGTACCGATGGCCACCAGACGGCCCCGGTCGAGCACGCAGAGACGGTCGCAGAAGGCCGCCGCCAGGTTGAGGTCGTGGAAGCTGGCCAGCGTCGCCAGGCCCAGCGCCTTGATCTGGCCCAGCAGTTCGAGCTGGTAGCGCGGGTCGAGGTGGTTGGTCGGCTCGTCGAGGATCAGCACTTGCGGCTGCTGCACCAGGGCACGGGCGAGCAGAGCGCGCTGCTTCTCGCCACCCGAGAGGCAGGCGAAGGGCTGCTGCGCCAGGCCGCTCAAACCGACACGGGCCAGCGCCTCATCGACCAGGCGCCGATCCTCGGCATCGTCGCCATCGAACAGCCCCTTGTGCGGCGTACGGCCCATGGCCGCCACCTCGTGCACGCGCAGGCCGAAGTCCTGCGGAAATTCCTGCAGCACCACGGCCACGCGCTGCGCACTCCAGCGCGGCGGGCGCCGCCACAGCGCCTCGCCGTCCAGCTTGACCTGGCCGGCGCTGGGCCGCTGGAAGCGATAGGCGCAGCGCAGCAGGCTGGTCTTGCCGCTGCCGTTGGGGCCGATCAGCCCCAGCAGCTCGCCATCGCCGACGTCCAGGTCGATGCCCTCGAGCAGCGGACGCTGCCCATCAGGCGACCAGGCCAGCTCGCGGATGCGCAGGCGACCCATCAGAAGCTGTAATCCGCAGTGACGAAGAACGAGCGCGGCGCCCCCAGGTACCACTGCTCGCCGTCGCTGCTGGCGCTGGTGGCGTACTGGCGGTCGAACAGGTTGTTCAGCTCCAGGCCCAGGCGTACGTCCGGCAATGCCTGCCAGCCGATAGTGGCGTCGACCACGGTATAGCCGGGCACCTTGGCGGTATTGGCGGTATCGGCGTAACGCGCATCGACATAACGCGCGCCGATGCCAGCGTCCATCCCGCCGCCAAGCGCCTTGTTCAACCACAGGTTGGCAGTGCGCTTGGGCACGTTGGTTGGGCGATTGCCGCTGCGGTCACCACCGCCTTCGACGAAGTCGTCGTACTCGGCACGCACGAACGCGACGTTGGCCGACACCTGCCAGCCCTGTCCCAGCGCCAGTTCCAGCGTGGCTTCCAGACCATCGGAAGACTGCTGGCCAATCTGCTCGGTGGGCGAGGTCGGGGTTTCGCGGCTGAGCAGCTTCTTCTTGACGATGTGGTAGGCGGCCAGCGTCCACTCGCCCTGGCCATTCCAGAACATCTGCTTGAGGCCGATTTCGCTCTGCCTGGCTTTGCTCAGGTCGAATTGCTGCTGGCTCGGGCTGAGGGTCAGCAGGTTGTTCACCCCTTCGGTGCTGGTGGCGTACTGGCCGTACAGCGACAGATCGGGCGTCAGCGCGAAGACCAGGCCGGCGCGCCAGTTGCCGCCACTCAGGCTGCGGTCGACGCGGCTATCGCTCAGCAGATCGTCGCGCTGGATATGCACCTGATCACGACGCACGCCGGTGACCAGCGACAGGCGCTCGCTGAGCTGGGTACGGTTCTCGGCGAACAGCGAGAACTGCCGGGCCAGGTTGCGCTCACGCGGCCCGTAACCGCGCGGGTCGGTGCTCTGGTACTGACCGCCACCGGAGCCGGCCAGTGGCACGCTGTCGCTGAAACTGCTGGCAAAGTCGTGCTGACGGGCGAAGTGGATGCGGTTGTAATCCACACCGACCAGGGTTCGGCTGTCGAGGCCGAACAGGGCGTGGTCGAGGGTGAAGGTCTGGCGGTCGCCGACCTGCTCCTGGGTGTGCTTGATCTCGTAGAACTCGCTGCGCTCGACCGTATCGCCCGGCTGCCAGCGGTAGGCTTCGGTGTTGCGCCAGTAACGCTGGGTCTTGATGTAGTAGAGCTGGTTGCTGGCATTCAGTGCATCGTTGATGCGCCAGTCGGTGCTCAAGCGGGTGATCTGGTCGTTGTAGCGAATGTCGGCATTGGCGACGTTGTAATTACGATCACGAATGCTCTCGCGGTATTGGCCACCGACCAGCGGGGTGCCGAAGTAGCGCTCGGGGCTCTGGTCGCCGTAGTCGTGGGACAGGGTGAAGCTCAGGTCGTCGCTGGCATCCCAGCGCAGCGCGGCGCTCAGCGCCAGGCTCTCGGAATCACCGCGGTCGACCCAGCCATTGCTGGCCTGCTGGTTGAGATTGAAGCGGTAGCTCAGGGCCTCGCTCAGCGAGCCGCCGCTGTCCAGCGCGGCCTGGCGACGGTCATCACTGCCATAACCGAGGCGCAGGTGGTTACGGATCTCGCCGGCGAACGGCTTCTTCGGCACCACGTTGATCACCGCGCCGGTTGCACCTTCGCCATAGAGCACCGACGCCGGGCCGCGCAGCACGTCGATGCGCTCCAACGACCAGGTATCCACCGGGAAGGTCACGGTGCCCGCACCGATGTACTGACGCGTGCCGTCGTACAGCTGCATGGTCGAGGCGTGGCCGCTAAAGCCGCGCGCCGACAGCGCCGTGCCGCCGTTGCCCGGCGTGCCGATGCTGCTGATACCCGGCGTGCGGGTAACCGCGTCCTGCACCGTCAGGTTGTTGCGCCCACGTATCTCGGCGCCGCTCAGGCTGCTGGTGCTGGCCGGCGTTTGCAGCGCCGAAAGCTCCAGGCGTGAGCCGGACGTAGTAGGTGTATGCAGATCACTCTCGCCTTCCTCGGCAGCGTGCGCCTGGACGGTGACGGCAGGGAGATCGACAGGAGATTCGCTGGCCATGGCCACACCGCCGACCAGCAGCGCGAATGGCAGGGAGCAGAGGCGTAGAAGGTGCTGCACGTGAGTGATTCCGGAGCTTTCAGGAGAGTCGTCAGGACGCTCCAGGCTCCGGGTGTGCGAGTTGAAGGCGGTCAGCCTTGACGCTTCGCAGTCAGTGCCTGAGGCGATAATGTTATTGTTATAACATAACATTATCGTTTTTCGCAGGTAGCCCGAGTCGGGCTCACACCCTTCGTTCAGGCATGCAGAAGAGAGGTTCTTGTAGCGGAAATGGCGCGCCATATTGCTTCCATCGCAAAGAGAAAAGGCACGGCAATCCGATGGAAATGCGCAACAGCAGACAGGGGCACGGCGGCGTCCTACTGGAGTCAACGCCCGCCCACCGCGGGTTGCCAGACACAAACGACTCCAGGCCGGTCTCCGGGCTTGCGAGGGTCATGAACGCATCGCCTTCCCATGCGCGGGGCGCACAGTGGCGTATCGATGCGGTCGCTCGCTTACCGTTGCGGGGGCAGCGTCGGACTTGAACCGACTTCCCGTTTCACCTCACGCGCGGCGGCGTGAGACACCTGAAGCGGGGCGGATATGACCACCCACACCCGCTCAAGTCAAGGCGCGGGGGCAATTGCGGGAGGCGCTTTAGCGGCGACTGCTCGTAGCCTGGATTGGCCGCAGGCGTAATCCGAGTTGCTAATTGTTGCCCTGCTCATCGATACGCAAATCCGGCAACGCCTTGCCCGCCACCAGGCGCTCGTCGACCAGGCGAATCACCGCCGCCTCGTCCTTGATGCCGTACCACTCGCCCTGTGGATAAAGGCTCGCAGTCGGGCCCAGATCGCAGGGGAACTGGCACTGACTGCGGGTGATATGCACGCCACCGTCGCACTCCAGCTTGCCTGCTGCCTTGAGCCGCTGACGCAGGGTTTTCCACAGGCCCAGCGCGCCCTTGCGGGTGCAGCGCGGGCCGTTGCACAGCAGCAGGCGCTGCGCATGTGGCGGAATCTGCGACCAGGCGTGATGCGCAGGAACGGGTGGCACGTCACTGCAGGGCAGATGCGCTTCGCGATGCGCCAGCAGTGCGCTCAGGCCATCGAGCCAGGTGTCCTCCAGCGCCGTGCAGACCACGAACACCTCGGCTCCGTCGCCCCGATCAGCAACGCGCTCGCGCAGCCAATCACGGTGCGCAGCATCGGCGCGCGGCTCCAGATCGACCACCAGCAGCGGTCGCGGCGCCTCATCGATGGCCTGCCAGAAGCCATCCTGCTCGCTGTCATGCAGATGCGCCTCGCCGAGCAACGCTTCAATGCGCTGCTGCAGACGCTCGGACGATGCCCCACGACCCAGGCCGGGGCCGATAAACAGAACGCGGGCGTAGGGGGGTTGGCTCATGACGGTCTCCAGAACGGGCCGGCAGTCTAGCAGCGTGCGTAGGGTGGACGTCGCTTTTCACGTCCACCACAACGGTGGATCGATAAAGCGCGATGCACCGTCGCGACGATCGCAAGCGTAGGGCGGGTGCAACCCGCCAGGCTGGCGTTGGCGGGTTTCACCCGCCCGACAAGGACAGCGCCTCGTAGAGAGCGTCCAACTCCGCGAACTCACGCGTTACCACCGGCAACTGCGGGCGACGCAACAGCAAAACCGGCAATCCAAGCTCACGGGCGACCTGCAACTTCGGCTCGGTGGAGGCGCTGCCGCTGTTCTTGCTCACCAGCACGTCGCAGCGGATACGGGCGAACAGTGCGCGCTCCTCATCCAGGGAGAACGGCCCACGTGCGCCGATCACTTCTGCGCGCGGCGGCGCCGGCTCGGCCTGCAGGCAGCGCACCGTCCAGTGCTGGTGCTCAGGAATTTCATGCAGGTGCGTCAGTGGTTCGCGCCCGGAGGTGAAGAATGGCCGTTCGAACGGCGCCAGCGCGCGGGTCAGCTCATCCCAACCGTCCACTTCGCGCCAGTCGTCATTCGCGCCGGGCTGCCAGCCAGGGCGACGCAATGCCCAGCACGGCACGTCTGCGATTTCTGCGGCGCGGGCCGCGTTGTGGCTGATCTGCGCAGCGTACGGATGGGTCAAATCCAGCAGCAGCTCGATGCCTTCGCTGGCGGTAAAGGCGGCCAGGCCATCGGCACCGCCAAAGCCGCCGACGCGCACGCGGCAGGCCAAGTCATCCGGAACCCGGCCAAGGCCGGCCAGGCTGTAGATGGTTTCCGGCCCCAGTCGACGCGCCAGACGCAGCGCCTCGGTGGTGCCACCGAGCAACAGGATACGCGCCGTCACGATTTATAGGCCGCCAGCAGGGTGATCGGCAGCGCCGCGCGCCAGGTGTCGAAGCCGCCCAGCGGCTGTGCCTGGGCCACGGTCAGACGCAGCAGTTCACCGCCATGCTGTTCACGGAAGGCGACCAGGGCCGCCTCACTCTGGATAGTCACGGCATTGGCCAGCAGACGCCCGCCCGGCTTGAGCGCGGCCCAGCAATCATCGAGCACGCCTGGCACTGTGACGCCGCCGCCGATGAAGATCGCATCCGGCGCCGGCAGTCCATCCAGTGCTTCGGGCGCATGTCCAGCGACCAGTTGCAGGCCGGGCACGCCGAGAGCATCGCGGTTGTGGCGGATATGCGCCTGGCGCCCTTCGTTGGCCTCGATGGCGATGGCCCGGCAGGCCGGATGCGCGCGCATCCATTCGATGCCGATGGAGCCACAACCGGCGCCGACATCCCACAGCAGCTCGCCGGGCAGCGGGGCCAGGCGCGCCAGGGTGACCGCGCGCACGTCGCGCTTGGTCAGTTGGCCGTCGTGGCGGTAGGCCTCGTCCGGCAGGCCGCAAGTTGGTGGCAACAGTTGCGCCCCGGCATCAGCCAGGCACTCCACGGCCAGCAGGTTGAGGTCGGCGCCGCGCGGAAGGTTCCAGCTCGCGGCCAGGCCATCGATACGGCGCTCGTCAGGCCCGCCAAGGTGCTCCAGCAGATTCAGGCGGCTGGCGCCGAAACCGCGCGCACGCAGCGCTTCGGCAACCAGCGCAGGCGTATCGCCATCGGCGCTCAATACCAGCAGGCGCGTACCGGGATACAACCGGGCGTTGAGCGTGGCCAGCGACCGGCCGACCAGCGACAGCACTTCCACCTCCTGCAGCGGCCAGCCCAGACGCGCCGCTGCCAGCGACACCGAGGACGGCGCCGGCAAAACCTGCAGTTCGTCGACCGGCACCTGGCGCGCCAGGCTGGCACCAACGCCATAGAACATCGGATCACCGCTGGCCAGCACGCACACCGCCTCGCCACGCCGGGCCAGCAGCGGTTGCAGATCGAAGGGGCTCGGCCAGGTTTCCCGCTCGCCCGTGATGCACGGCGGTAACAGCGCCAGCTGGCGCGGCGCACCGACGATGCGCGTGGCCGCCAGCAGGGCACGGCGCGCGGCCTTGCCCAGGCCGGGGTAGCCGTCTTCGCCGATGCCGACCAGGGTCAACCAGGGTTTCATCCAATGTCCTCGCACAGGCCCGACGGACCGCCTGTCCGCGCTCGGGGCAAAGCGGGCATAATAGCGCCTTCGTCGGTGCCCTTGAGTCGATACGACTCAGTAAAGAGCCTAAGGAAACTCTGAAATAGTCGTCATTCCCGCGCAGGCGGGAATCCAGAATCTCAGTACCACCTGGGCTCCCGCCTTCGCGGGAGTGACGGTAAATGGCCATTTCAGAGTTTCCCCAAGAGGGAACACGGTAAAACCGTGGCTGCCCCCGCAACTGTAAACAGCGAGTCCAACGCAATCAGCCACTGGAAACAGGCCGCTGAAAAACGTAAGCGAGGCAGGCAAGACAAGGCAAAAACGACCGAAAAAGCGCAGTTTACGTGTTGTAAATGAGCATTTTGAGGCCGTTTTTAACGCCGTATTGCCAACGCAGATAGTTTTTCAACGGCCTGTACCGGGAAGGCGCAGCGGATCAAGACCTGTCAGCCAGGAGACCTGCCGACGAACGCTGGTCGCGAGTGCCAACATCGGGCGGGGTGTACCGATGCCATGGAGTCCCCTGTGGGATTTCGCTGGTTCGGTCGCCGCGTCGTTATCCACAGGTGACCGCTTGCCCACATCCGTCCGCCCTTCCGCCTGCCCCGGTCTGCTGCGCATCGTCCCCGCGCTCGATGGCGGCATCTGCCGCATCAAGCTGCCTGGCGGCGTGCTGCGCAGCGCCCAGGCGCGGGCGATTGCCGAGGCGGCCAGGCATTGTGCCAGCGGCGTACTGGAGCTGACCAACCGCAGCAACCTGCAGATTCGCGGCGTGCTGCCTGGCCAGGAAAGCGCGCTGATCGACGCGCTGCTCGGCGCCGGACTTGGCCCGCGCATGGCCAGCGCCGACGATGTGCGCAACCTGCTGCTCAGCCCCGCCGCCGGCCTCGACCCACAGGCGCGGATGGACGTGCGCCCGCTGGCCAGCCAGTTGCTCGACCTGCTGCAGGACACCCCGGCGCTGCACGCCCTATCACCCAAGTTCGCCCTGCAACTGGATGGCGGCGAAACCTTGGCCATGCGCGAACACCCGCACGACCTGTGGCTGGCCGCCGAGGATGAACAGCATCTGCTGCTGGGCCTGGCTGGCTGCCCCGTCGACGCGCCGCTGGCGCGCCTCGAAGCAACACAGGCAGTCGAGCTGGTGCGTCAGCTTCTACTGCTGTTCCTTGAACTGGCCACACCCGAGCAATCGCGCATGCGCCAGTTACTGGCACAGATCCCAGCCGACGAGTTGCTACAACGCCTGCAGGCACGCCTGGATTTCACCCTGCAGGCACCTGCGACGTGGCAGCCTGCCGCAACGATCAAACGCACGCCGGCTGGGCTTTATCCACAGGCACAGAACGGCCTGCACATGGTGGTAGCCGGCGCCCGACTCGGCCGCCTGCACGCCGAACAACTGCTGGCGCTGGCCGAGCTGAGCGAGCACCACGGCGATGGCGAGCTGCGCCTGACGCCCTGGCAAGGCGTGCTGCTAGGCAATGTGCCGGAATCCGCCAGCGGTGAGCTGTTGGCCACACTGGGCGAACTCGGCCTGCTGACCCACATCGACGAGCCGCTGCTTGGCCTGGTCGCCTGCACCGGCTCGGCGGCCTGCGCGCGCGGCCTGGCCGACAGCAAGCACCACGCCCTGCACCTGGCGGAGCTGCTGCGCGAAAGCGGCGCCCGTCCGCAGGTGCACCTCAGCGCCTGCCCGCGCAGTTGCGCCAGCGCCCGCGTGCAGCCCTATACCCTGCTGGCCAGCACGCCCGACCATTACCAGCTCTATCAACGCACGCCCGAGGCGCCCGGTTTCGGTCGTCTGCTGGCGCCAGCCATGACCATCGACGAGGCCGGCGCCTGGTTCGCCCGCCAACACCCCGCAGGAACACCCGATGCTTGATTACATCCGCGACGGCCAGGAAATCTACCGCCGCTCCTTCGCCACCATCCGCGCCGAAGCCAACCTCGACGGCATCCCCGCCGACCTGGAAAAACTCGCCGTACGGGTGATCCATGCCTGCGGCATGGTCGACGTGGTGGAGGATCTGCGCTTCTCCCCCAGTGCCGGCACGGCCGGTCGTGCGGCGCTGCTGGCTGGTGCGCCGATTCTCTGCGATGCGCGCATGGTCGCCGAGGGCATCACCCGCCCGCGCCTGCCGGCGAACAACCAGGTGATCTGCACCCTGCACGACGCCGGCGTGCCGGAACTGGCCCGCGAGTTGGGCAACACCCGCTCGGCGGTGGCCCTGGAACACTGGCGTGAACATCTGGAAGGTAGCGTGGTGGTGATCGGCAACGCGCCCACCGCGCTGTTCTACCTGCTGGAAATGCTCGACGCCGGCGCGCCGAAGCCGGCACTGATCATCGGCATGCCGGTGGGCTTTATCGGCGCGGCGGAATCCAAGGACGCCCTGGCCGCAGACAGCCGTGGCGTGCCCTACGTGATCGTCCGTGGTCGCCGTGGCGGCAGCGCCATGGCGGTGGCGGCGGTCAACGCCCTCGCCTCGGAGGTGGAATGATGGCCGGTCGTCTGCTCGGTCTCGGCGTCGGCCCTGGCGACCCCGAGCTGCTTACCCTCAAGGCGCTGCGCCTGCTCAAAAGCGCGCCAGTGGTGGCCTACTTCGTGGCCAAGGCCAAGCACAACGCCGGCCACGGCGGCAATGCCTTCGGCATCATCGAAGAGCACCTGGACGCCGGCCAACAGCGCCTGCCGCTGGTCTACCCGGTGACCACCGAGAAGCTTGCCCCGCCGCTGTCCTACGAGGATGTGATCGCCGATTTCTACGACACCTGCGCGCAGCAGATCGCCCAGTTGCTCGATGCCGGCCAGGACGTGGCGGTGATCTGCGAGGGCGACCCGTTCTTCTACGGCTCCTACATGTACCTGCACGACCGCCTGGCCGAGCGCTACGAAGTGGAAGTGGTGCCCGGCGTGTGCTCGATGCTCGGCTGCGCCTCGGTGCTCGGCACCCCGCTGGTCTACCGCAACCAGAGCTTGAGCGTGCTCTCCGGCGTGTTGCCGGAAGACGAGCTGGAACAGCGCCTGCGCGACGCCGAAGCGGCGGTGGTGATGAAGCTCGGGCGCAACTTCGACAAGGTGCGCCGCGTGCTGCGCAAGCTCGGCCTGGACGACCGTGCCCATTATGTCGAGCGGGCGACCATGGCCAGCCAGAAGATCGTCGCGCTTGACGAAGTGGAGCCGATGGATTCGCCGTACTTCTCGATGATTCTGGTGCCTGGGCAGAAATGGCGGGGGTAATCCCGTAGGGCGGGTGCAACCCGCCTGCAGCGAGCTGGCGGGTTGCACCCGCCCTACCCGTCTCAAGACCGTAGCCCGGATGTAATCCGGGAAACCCATTCCCCGGATTGCATCCGGGCTACAGGATTTACCGCATGAACATCGTCATCCTCGGCGCCAGCGCGCTGGCCACTGCAAAACGCGTCCAGACGCTTTATCCACAGGCCGTGATCCATGGCCTGCGCGGGCGTGCCGATAGCACCGAGCGCCACTACGACGAGTTCGGCGAGCATCTGCGCGCCCTGTACCGCGCCGGCCAACCGCTTGTGGTGCTGTGCGCCGCCGGTATCGTCATCCGTAGCCTGGCCGCCCTGCTGGCAGAAAAAGGCGCCGAGCCGCCGGTGCTGGCCCTGGCCGAAGACGGCAGCGCGGTGGTGCCGCTGCTCGGCGGCCTGGCCGGGGTCAACCGCTTGGCCCGCGAGATCGCCGCCTACCTGGGCGTAGCGCCGGCCATCACCACCAGTGGCGAGCTGCGCTTCGGCACCTGCCTGCTGGAGCCGCCGGCCGGCTACGCCCTGGCCGACCTGCAGCAAGGTAAGCGTTTCGTCAGCGACCTGCTCGGCGGCGAGACGGTACGCATCGAGGGCCAGGCGCCCTGGCTGGACGATGCGCAACTGCCTGTGGATAACGCCGCCAGCCGGGTCATCCACATCACCGCGCAGGCGCGCCCGGCGCAGCCCGACGAACTGCTGATTCACCCGCGCTGCGCCGCTGCGCTGATCGAGCGCCCCGATGCAGACTTGCCCGCGCGCCTGCAGCAAGCGCTGACCGCAGCCAATCTGGCGCCACAAGCGCTGGCCGTTCTGCTCGCTGACAAAAGCTGGATGGCCACCAGTGAACTGCACGCCGCAGCAGCCGAGTTGAAACTGCCACTGCGCTTTATCCACAGCACCACCGAGCTGCCCCCCGAACACCATGCCGGCGACGGCCTGCGCCTACTGCTGGGCGAACAACCGCTGGATATCGAACGCCTCGGCCAGCGCCGTGGCCGCCTCAGCGTGGTCGGCCTCGGCCCCGGCGCTGCCGAGCACATGACCCCCGCCGTACGCCGCGCCCTCGACGAAGCAGAAGACCTGCTCGGCTACGACACCTACGTGAAGATGGCCGGCCCGCTGCGCGCCGATCAATGCCTGCATCCCAGCGACAACCGCGAGGAGCTGCAGCGCGCTGCCCACGCCTTCGAGCTAGCCGCCACCGGCCGCCGGGTGGTGATGATCTCCTCCGGCGACCCCGGCGTGTTCGCCATGGCCGCCGCCGTGATGGAGGCGCTGGAAAGCCCGCAAAACGATGCCTGGCACGGCGTCGAGCTGGAGGTGCTGCCGGGCGTCTCCGCCGCCCTGGCCACCGCCGCCAAGGCCGGCGCGCCGCTGGGTCACGACTTCTGCCTGATCTCCCTGTCCGACAACCTCAAGCCCTGGGCGGTGATCGAAAAACGCCTGCAGCATGCCGCCGCCGCGGATCTGGCCATGGCCTTCTACAACCCGATCTCCAAGTCCCGGCCGTGGCAGCTCGGTCGCGCCCTGGAGCTGCTGCGCCAGCACCGCGAACCGCAGACCCTGGTGGTACTCGGCCGCGATATCGGCCGTCCCGCCGAAGCCCTGCGCAACCTCACCCTCGGCGAGCTGACGCCGGAGATGGTCGACATGCGTACCCTGGTGATCATCGGCTCCAGCCAGACCCGCCGCTTCCCCCGTGCCGATGGCGGTGAGTGGGTCTATACGCCGCGCTGGTATCCCGATCTGTAGGAGCCCGCTTGCGGGCGATACAGCACCATCGGATACCTTGATCGCCGGCAAGCCGGCTCCTACGAAAAGCGCGTCTGCGCGCACCTTACAGACCCACGCACCAAGTGCCGGTATCCCAACCCGTAGGAGCCCGCTTGCGGGCGATCCAGCACCATCGGACACACTGATCGCCGGCAAGCCGGCTCCTACGAAAAGCGCGTCTGCGCACACCTTACAGACCCACGCACCAAGTGCCGGTATCCCAACCCGTAGGAGCCCGCTTGCGGGCGATCCAGCACCGTCGGACACCTTGATCGCCGGCAAGCCGGCTCCTACGAGTGGCGCGCCTGCACAAACCTTCTAGCCCTGCGCACCGAACTCGGTAAGCTCAAGCGTTCACAGCACAAACGGGCAACAGGCGATGAACGCGCAATCTTGGGTCGACCTCAAGCAGGATGCCGATACCGGCATCGAGGTGATCCGTGCGCATTTCGAGGGCCACGCCTACGACCCGCACTGGCACGACAGCTACCTGATCGGTTTCACCGAGCAGGGCGTGCAGCAGTTCCACTGCCGACGCGCGCTGTTCAGCAGTGTGCCGGGACAGACCTTCTTCCTCGAGCCCGGCGATATCCACGACGGCCATGCGCCGACACCGGGCGGCTTCACCTACTCCACCCTCTATCTCGAGCCGGCCTGGCTGGCGCGCGCGCTGCCGGCGCTGTTCGAGCAGGCGCCTGCCGACTGCCTGCCCGGTGTGCCGCGCACCCAGCCGGACGATCCCGGCCTGCTGCCGTGCATCGCCAATGCCCTGCAGGCGTTGAACGACAACGAGCCACGCATGGTGCGCGACGCGGCGCTGGACGCATTATTGGAACGCATCTCGCGCAGCCTGCACTGGCGCCAGCGCCTGCCGGGCAACCCGCAGATACCCCGCGTGGCCCTGCGTGCCCGTGACTACCTGCATGCGCACTTTCACCAGAACATCGGCCTCGATGAACTGGCGCGGGTCTGCGGCGTCGACCGTTTTCGCCTCAGCCGTGCGTTCAAGGCCGCCTTCGGCATCGCCCCACACGGCTACCTGATCCAGCTGCGCCTGGTGCGCGCCCGCCGGCTGCTGGCACTCGGCAAAGCACCGGCGGATGTCGCCAGCGACTTGGGCTTCGCCGACCAGAGTCACCTGGGCCGCTGGTTTCGCCGTGCCAATGGCCTTACCCCGGGCGCCTACCGCAGCCGCTGCACAAAGCTTCAAGACCGCTGAATCAGCCAGCCGGACAATCGCGCCACACCCGATATGGAGCGATGCCCGATGCCCTTCACTGCTCAACGAGCGCAGCCATGAACCAGTGGCTGCCCTTCATCCTGTTCGCCTCAGTGGCGTCGATCACCCCCGGCCCGACCAACCTGCTGATCCTCGGCAGCGCCGCGCGCTTCGGCCTGTCCATCGCCCTGGCCATCGCCTTGGGCGCCAGCCTCGCTGCCAGTCTGATGCTGCTGGTGGTCGGCCTGGGCCTCGGTGAACTGCTGGCCCGCGCCCCGCTGTTGCAGACGGCGATGAGCTGGGCCAGCGCCGCCTGGATCAGCTGGATGGCCTGCAAGCTGATGCGCGCCGAGGCAGCCGGCCTGGACCAACGCAGCGTCGACCGGCGCCAGGGCTTCGCCCAGGGCGCCGGCCTGCAACTGATCAACCCCAAGACCTGGCTGATGACCGTCTCGGTCACGGCGATCTTCCTCGACGGCCAGGCCTCGTTCGGCGCGGTGGCGAGCTACGCGACGCTGTTCCTGCTGGTGTCCACACCCTGCCTGCTGGCCTGGGGTGTGCTGGGCGTCGGCGGCGCGCGGTTGTTGCGGCAACCGGCCCGGCTGCTGTTGTTCAACCGCTGCATGGCCATTTTACTGCTGGCTTCGGTGTGGCTGCCGCTGCTGGCAAGCCTGTAGGAGCGCCGCCCCGGCGCGAAGCGATTGCGGCGATGCCGCGATACCGAGTTTATCCGCAGCATTCGCCGCGGGGCGCGGCTCCTACAACACACCACCCTGACGGCGGAAGGTGCCGGGCGCCACGCCGAAACGCTGGCGGAACAGCTTGCCCAGATGACTGGCATCGCCGACGCCGATCTCGTCGGCGAGTTGCGCCAGACTGTGGCTGGAGTTGAGCAGGCGCCAGCGCACGTGCTGCAGGCGCAGCTCGTTCCAATATTCGCGCGCGCTCATACCCTGGCTGGCCTGGAACAGGCGATCCAGCTGACGCCGGCTGATGCCAACGCTGGCCGCCAGCTGCTCGATGCCATCGGCACTGGCCAGGCCGTGGCGCATCAGGGCGATGGCGCGGTCGACATGGCGCTCGCCGCTCGGTGTGGTGTGCAGTGAACGCAGCGCGTGCTGGCCGCTGCGCGTCTCGTCCACCAGCATGTCGGCCAGGCCCTTGAGCGCCCGCGCCCGGCCGCTGCCCTGGGCCAGCAGCTGCACCGCCAGGTCGATGGCCGCCGTGCCGCCAGCGCAGGAGATACGCGCGCCATCGAAGCAGTACAGGCGCTCGCGGGCTAGGCGCAAGTTCGGGAAGCTGGCACGGAATTCCGCCTCATGGCGCCAGTGCACTGCCACCCGATGACCGTCGAGCAGGCCGCAGGCGCCGAGCAGGAAGCTGGCATTGTCGATCGCCACCAGCTTCACTCCGGCGCGTGCGGCGCGACGCAGCAACGGCTGGTAAGCCGGCGCCAGCGCGGCAGTGGCCTGCGCGTTGCGCCCACCGAACAGCACCAGATAGTCGTAGTCGGCCAGCTTCAGCTCGTCCGGCGTCGCCTCGATACGCAGCGCCGCACCGCTGCTGGACAGCACATGCCCTGGTTGCAGGCCGAGAATCGTCCAGGTGCAGTAACGCTGGCGACTGTAGTCCTCGTCGTCGGCGCTAAAACGCAACTTGTCGAGAAAACCACCAAACGGCAGCAGGGCGAACTCCGGCAGGGGCAACAGGAGAAAACGCAGATCGGGGCTTTCGGCCATGTTATGTCCAGAATCAACTGCTAGATAGCCAGAATCTACCTTATTCAAGTACCTGCCGCTGACTAGACTGGCCACGCCCAAACAGGAGACCCGCATGGCTCTAGAACTCTGGCTCGTCTACTTCGTCGCCACCCTTGGCCTGGCTCTGACGCCCGGCCCCAACAGCCTTCTGGCGCTGACCCACGGCGGGCTGTACGGCTCGCGCATGGCACTGGCCACCATCCTTGGCGGTGTGGTTGGCTTCAGTACCTTGATCGCACTGGCCATGTTCGGCCTCAGTGCGCTGCTCAAGACCGCGCCCAACGCGCTGCTGGCGCTGAAGTGGATCGGCGGCGCCTACCTGATCTGGCTGGGCGTGCAGCTGTGGCGCTCGCCACCGATGAACCTGACCCTGGCCGACAGCGGTGTCCGCCCCAGCGCCAGCCGGCTGTTTCGCCAGGGCCTGCTGTCGGCGCTGTCGAATCCCAAGGTGATCCTGTTCTACGGCGCCTTCCTGCCGCAGTTCCTCGACCCGCAGCGCGGCCTGGCCGTGCAGTTCGTGGTGATGGCAGCGACCTTCGCCGTGGTCGAGTTCCTCGTCGAGCTGCTGCTGGCGCTGCTGGCCTTCCGCGTGCGGCCCTGGCTGCAACGGGGCGGCCGCACCTTCAACCGCAGTTGCGGCGTGCTCTTCGTGCTGATCGGTGTAGCGCTACCGCTGGCGCGCTGAGCACGCCCGACATCAGGCCTTGAGCGCCTCGCCAATCGCGTAGTAGTGCCCGCCCGCGACGTGATGCAGGCTGCGCAGGCTCGGGTCGGCCGTTTCGAAATGCCAGCGGCCGTCGCGGAACACGCGCTCGTCCGCCCAGGCCGCGATCACCTCGCCGATGAACAGGTCGTAGGCCTGCTGGTTGTGCGGCTCATCGATCAGCCGGCAGACCAGCCAGGCCGAGCAGCCGGCCACCAATGGCACATCGTGGCCTGCCATCTCGAACAACTCCACGCCAGCATGGGCCAGCTTCGCCGGATCATCGGCCAGGCTGGCACTGCCCACCGCCTGGGTCAGTTGCAGCTGCGCCACGGTCGGCACCTGGATGGCGAACAGGCCGCTGGCCTCGATCAGCGCGCGGGTGCGGGTGGCCTTGTCCAGCACCACGGTCAGCTTCGGTGGATCGAAATCCAGGGCGCAGCACCAGGCCGCCGCCATGACGTTATCCACAGCCTGATGACGCGCCGACACCAGCACGGTGGGGCCGTGGTTGAGCAGACGGTAGGCCTTGGCCAGGTCGACGGGACGGATGGGCGCGCTCATGCAGACTCCTGAAAACGAAAAAGGCGCTCGCATGCTGGCCCGTGAAGGCCCGCATCGCAAGCGCCTGCCGCAGCAGCGGTGGATCAGAATTCCTGCACGGTGGGGCGCAGGACGATCTCGTTGATGTCGACGTCGGCCGGCTGTTCGATGGCGTAGGCGATGGCGCGCGCCACCGACTCAGCCGGAATCGCCTGCTTGTAGAAGTCGACGACGAAGTCGCGGCTCTGCTGGTGGGCGCTGCCGAACTTCAGCTCCGAATCCACCGCGCCCGGCTCGATGGTGGTGGTGCGGATGCTGCCGCCCACTTCATGGCGCAGGCCTTCGGAGATGGCGCGCACGGCGAACTTGGTGCCGCTGTAGACGGTACCACCGGGGCTGAACACCTTGATCCCGGCCACCGAGGCGATGTTGATGAAGTGCCCGGCGTTCTGCTGCTGGAACACCGGCAGCGCCGCGGCGATGCCGTACAGCACGCCCTTGATGTTGATGTCGATCATGCGCTCCCACTCCTCGACGCGCACGTCGCTCATCGGCGCGATGGCCATCAGCCCGGCGTTGTTGACCAGCACATCGACGCGGCCGAAGGTGTCCAGTGCGCCCTGGATCAGCGCCTTGACCTCATCGGCGCGGGTCACGTCAGTCTGGTAGGCCACGGCCTCGCCACCAGCGGCGACCAGCTCGCTGACCAGTTGCTCGAGACGCTCCTTGCGCCGTGCGCCCAGCACCACCTTGGCGCCCAGTTGGCTCAGATGACGGGCGGTCGCTTCGCCCAGGCCGCTGCTGGCGCCGGTGATGACCACGACCTTGCCGGAAATGTTGTTGCTCATGGGTAAGCCCTCTCTCGATTCATTGGAGTGTCCACGCCATACGCCGGACATGGGCTCACGTTATAGGCGATTCCCGTTTCAATGAATGGAAGAGTTTGGATTAAGCTATTCCATATTCTGGAATATGAAGGCGCCCTGACATGCTCAACCGCATGGAGATGATCCGCATCTTCTGCAGCGCGGCCGACTGCAGCAATTTCCGCGAGGCGGCGACTCGCCTGAGGATTTCTCCGCAGGCGGTGACCCGCGCGATCAAGGCGCTGGAGGAAGAACTCGGCGAGATTCTCTTCCACCGCAACACCCGCCAGGTGCATATCACCGCCTTTGGCGAGGCCTACGCGGTGCGCGCCCGGCAAAGGCTGGAGGATTTCGACGCGCTGTTTCGCGGCCACCGCGCCGACGCCGAGTCGGCCATCGCCGGGCGCATCGGCATCACCGCGCCGCAGGCCATCGGCAAGCGCTTTCTGGTGGCGTTCCTGCAGCCCTTGCTCAAGCAGCACCCACAGCTGGTGCTGAACCTGCGCCTGGAAGACGAGATCACCGACGCGGTGGAAGCGCAGATCGACATCGGCATCCGCGTCGGCTTCCTGCGTGACAGCCGCTATGTCGCCCGCGCCCTGGCACCCGTACCGTTGCAGGTGGTGGCCACGCCGGAACTGATCGCTGCCAGCGGCGCGCCGCGTGACCTCGACGAGTTGCAGCAGCGGCCGCTGTCGGTGCTGATCGACCGCAAGAACGGCCGCCCCTGGCCGTGGACATTCGCTCACGGCCCCAGCCTGCATCCGCCCGCGCCAGCGCTGGTGTGCGACGACCCTGAAGCCGAGCTGGAAGCCGTGCTCGCCGGCCTGGCCTACGGCCAGTTACCCGCCTACCTGGCACAGCCCTATCTGCAAAGCGGCCACCTGCAGGCGGTGCTGACGGAGCAGGCGCCCGATCCCTGGCAGCTGTTCATCTACCGCCCGCAACAAGGCCCGGTGCCGCCAAGGGTGCGTCTGGTGTTCGATCACCTGCGCGCCTGCTTCTCCGATCCGGCGCAGTTTCCCCAGGGCTGAGGTCGCTCACGGCAACGCCACTGTCGCCTGCGAAGCGCCCGCCCCGGCTATCGCTCCGTAACCTGCCTGAAGCCGTCTAAATCAGGGATCAGGAGCGTCGCATGAATGCTATCAACACAGGCCAGCAGGTCAGCCCGGCCACCTTGCACAAGGTGATCGCCGCTTCGGCCATCGGCAACTTCGTCGAGTGGTTCGACTTCGCCGTCTACGGTTTTCTCGCCGTGACCATCGCCTCGCTTTTCTTCCCGCCGGGCAATCCGACCCTGGCGCTGCTGCAGACCTTCGCCGTGTTCGCCGTGTCGTTCGCCCTGCGCCCGCTCGGTGGCATCGTCTTCGGCATTTTCGGCGACCGCATCGGACGCAAGCGTGTGCTGTCGATCACCGTGCTGCTGATGGCCGGCGCCACCACGCTGATCGGCCTGCTGCCGACCTACGCCAGCATCGGCCTGTTCGCCCCGCTGCTGCTGGCGCTGGCGCGTTGCCTGCAGGGTTTCTCCGCCGGTGGCGAGTATGCCGGCGCCTGCGCCTTCGTCATGGAACACGCGCCCACCGAACGCAAGGCGCGCTACGGCAGCTTCGTACCAGTCTCGACCTTCATGGCGTTCGCCTGCGCAGCCGGGCTGGTGTTCGGCATGGGCTTATGGCTGGACGAAGCGCAGATGCAGGCCTGGGGCTGGCGCGTGCCCTTCCTGATCGCTGCGCCGCTGGGTCTGGTCGGCTTGTACATGCGCCTGCGTCTGGACGAATCGCCGGCCTTCCAGGCCCTGGCTGCCCAGCCTCACCCTGAACATTCGCCGCTACGCGAAACCCTGCGTGAGCATGGCGGCACCGTGCTGTGCCTGTCGGCGTTCATCTCCGCCACGGCGCTGTCGTTCTACATGTTCACCACCTACCTCACCACCTATATGCAGGTGGTCGGCGGCGCCGCGCGGCCGACCGCCTTGCTGGCCAGCCTGATCGCGCTGTTCTTCGCCGCCCTGCTGTGTCCCTTCGTCGGGCGCTATTCGGATCGCGTCGGCCGCCGCCGCACCATCCTGACTGCCGTGGTGGCGTTGATCGTCGCGGTGTATCCGGCCTTTACCCTGGCCGCCCCGTAGATCGTCTCGCGACAGACGTAGGCCTCTCTGAGGCTGGGAATGTTCATGCTGCGCAGCTTGCCGGCAATCTGCTCGGGAGACAAACGCTCACGCAGCATATGCGCCACCAACTCGAAGCGCTCACCACCCGGCAACAGCTTTCGCTTCGGTCGACACACCTGACGGCGGGCCTGCGTAATTAACGTCCAGCGTGCCCCTACGCCACCCGATCCTTACGCAACAAATAACTATCCATGATCCACCCATTGCGCTCCCGCGCCTCGGCGCGAGTGGTGACGATGCGCTCAGCCACCTCATCCAACAGCCCGGCGATCAGGATTTCATCGGCAGTGCCGACGTAGGCGCCCCAGTAGATATGCAGGCCCTGACCGACGAAGCGGCGGTAGGTGTCCTTGGCGTCGAGCATCACCGCCACGCTGTCCACGCCCTGCGGCCAGCCTTCGGCGAGCAGGCGGCCGGTGGTGATTTCCACGGCGCGGCCAATGCTGTTGAGCGGGATGCGATGCCGCGCCGTGAGCGCCTGCAGGCTGGTGATGCCGGGGATCACGTCATAGGCGAAATCGCTACGGCGCGCGGCGATGGCCTCGATGATGCGGATGCTGCTGTCATACAGCGACGGGTCGCCCCAGACCATGAAAGCCGCCGTTTCGCCATCGGCCATCTGCTCGTCAATAAGCTGCTCGAACACCGCCTGCTTGTCGCGGTTGAGTTCGTCGACGCTAGCGCGGTAGTCCGCCGCCTCGCGTTCGCGCTCCGGCTGCTGGCCTTCGGCGAAACGCGGCGTGTGGCCTTCGAGAAAGCGCGCGCAGATCTCCCGGCGCAGGGCGTTGAGCTTGTGCTTGGCCGGGCCCTTGTCCATCAGGAAGATCACGTCGCTGCGGCGCAGCGCCTTGATCGCCTGGTAGGTGATGTAGTCCGGGTCGCCGGCGCCGATGCCGACCAGCAGCAGGGTTTTCATGGGGTTCTCCAGGTGCGGCCTGACGCGCCGGGCGCCAGGTCGTCGATATGTTGGTACTCGGCCTGCAGTGCCTGCGCCAGTTGCCGGGCGCGGCCCAGGCGGATGGGCGCGCGCTCGGTATCGAGCAGCAGGGTTGGGCACGGCAAGGGCGCCAGTGGCGGCAGGTCACGCAAGCGGCCATCGGTGAGGATCAGCAGGCGCTGACGTTCGTTTGGCTTCAGTCGCTGGCGACGTAGCAGCCAGTCACCCGCCTGTTGCAGCGCATCGAATAGCGGCGTGCCGCCACCGGCGCCCAGTTCGTGAAGCCATCGATGCAGTTCAGCACTGGCCTTGCGCCCCTGCCACAGCCATTGCGCCTCACGACCACCGGCCTGCAGCACGGCCAGGCGCGCACGCTGGCGATAGGCGCTGTCGAAAACCTCGGCGAGCACGCCCTTGGCCAGGCTCAAGGCACCATGGCGGCGAGTCGAGGCGGAGGCATCGACCAGCACCAGCCATAGCTCGTCGGCCTGCTGGCTGCGCGGGAGCAGCACCAACTGTTCGCGGCGTTGCGGCCGGCCCTGGCGCAGAGTGGCCGCCCAGTCGATACGACCGGCCACGCCGCTACGCGCAGCACCTCGCAGGCCTCCGCCGAGTCGTCCGGGCCGGTTACGGGCATCCGCGCCAGTGGCTGTGCGCGGGCGGATGCTCAGGGCTTTTTTGGCCAACGCGGCGGCACACGCCGCTCGCCCATGGCCTGTGGCTGAGCCGGCAGCTCGCCCCACTGACCTTCACTCTGGCTCTGTTCTCGCGCCGACTGCGGCGCCTGGCGCTGCTCGGGCGGCGTGGCAGCCTGCGGCTGTTGCCGACGACGGCGATGACGCAGAACGAAGTCCTCCACCGCATCGATATCGACAGGCTCGATACCTGCCACGCCACGCCAGGCGGCATGAGCACGGGCGGCACGCAGCCAGACCAGATCGGCGCGCAGGCCATCGACGCCGGCAGCGAAGCAGCGCTGGCTGATCTCACCCAGGGCGGCGTCATCTAGCGGGATATCGGCCAGGCGCTGGCGGGCGTTCTGGCAACGCATCGCCAGGGCATCCTGCTCGTCCTGCCAGCGTTGCAGGAAGGCTTCGGGGCCGGCATCGAAGGCCAGACGGCGACGGACGATCTCGGCGCGCTCGGCCGGTTGCGGCTGGCCATCTAGGGCCAGGTTGAGGCCGAAGCGGTCGAGCAGTTGCGGACGCAGTTCGCCCTCCTCGACGTTCATGGTGCCGATCAGCACGAAGCGCGCGGCATGCCGGTGGGAGATGCCGTCGCGCTCGACATGGTTGACCCCACTGGCGGCGGCATCGAGCAGCAGGTCGACCAGATGATCGGGCAGCAGGTTGACCTCATCGACATACAACACACCACCATCGGCGCGGGCCAGCAGGCCTGGGGAAAACTGCGCGCGGCCTTCGCCCAGCGCCGCGTCCAGATCCAGCGTGCCGACGATGCGCTCCTCGCTGGCGCCCAGCGGCAGGGTGACGAAGCGCCCGCCGTCCAGCAGGTCGGCCAGGCCACGGGCCAGGGTCGACTTGGCCATGCCACGCGGGCCCTCGATCAGCACCCCACCGATGGCCGGGTCGATGGCCGCCAGGCACAGCGCCAGCTTCAGCGAGTCGGCGCCGACCACGGCGGCGAGGGGGAAGTGATGTTCGGTCATGGCGATGATCCGTGAAGGTGAGCGGTAGCACCTGGCTTTTGTGGGAGGGGCTTTAGCCGCGAGCATGTCGCCGCTGAAGTGCCTCCCACAATGGGCACGCTGCACCCGTAGGGTGGGTTAGCGGCGCAAAGTGCTGATCGTGCAGCCGCGTAGGAGAGTAGCGCGCCGCGTAACCCACCGGGCGATGCCAGGTGTGACGCCGATGGTGGGTTACGCCGCACCCGCTTCAGCGAGTTGGCCAGCAACCATGACAGGCGGCTAACCCACCCTACGAGAGCGCGTCGTTTCATGACTCCTCACTATCGAGCAGCAGGTTCTCCAGCGCTTCGCGGTAGTCGCCGGGATTCTCCCACAGGCCGCGTTGCTGGGCTTCCAGCAGGCGTTCGAGGATGTCGTTGAGCGCGCCAGGGTTGTGTTGCTGAATAAAGTCGCGGGTATCCCTATCGAGCAGGTAGGCATCGGTGAGCAGCGCGTACTGGTGGTCGTCGACCAGCTCGCTGGTGGCATCGAAAGCGAACAGGTAGTCGATGGTTGCGGCCAGCTCGAAGGCGCCCTTGTAGCCGTGGCGCTTCATGCCCTCGATCCACTTGGGATTGGCAGCGCGGGCACGCACCACGCGGTTGAGTTCTTCCTTCAACGTGCGAATGCGCGGCGTATCCGGCTGGCTGTTGTCGCCAAAGTAGCTGGCCACCTTGAGCCCGCGCAGGGTTTCCACCGCCGCCAGCATGCCGCCCTGGAACTGGTAGTAGTCGTTGGAGTCGAGGATGTCGTGCTCGCGGTTGTCCTGGTTGTGCAGCACCGCCTGCATTTGCTCCAGGCGTTCGACGAAGCGCTGCCGCGCGGGCGCACCTTCGGCGCCGCTGCCGTAGGCGTAGCCGCCCCAGTTGAGGTAGACCTCGGCGAGATCGGCGCGGCTCTGCCACAGACGCTCCTCGATGGCGTTCTGCACCCCGGCGCCATAAGCCCCCGGTTTGGCGCCGAACACCCGCCAGCCGGCCTGACGCCGCGCTTCGGCTTCATCCAGGCCGCCATCCTTGAGCGCCAGCGATTCGCGCCAGACCCGCGCCGACAGTGGGTTCATGTCTTCCGGCTCATCCAGCTCGATCACTGCCTGCACGGCCTCGTCGAACAGGCGAATCAAATTGCTGAAGGCATCGCGAAAGAAGCCCGACACGCGCAGGGTGACGTCCACCCGAGGCCGACCGAGCTGCTCCAGCGGCAACACCTCGAAGCGCTCGACGCGCTGGCTGCCCGGCTGCCACACCGGCCGCACGCCCATCAGCGCCAGGGCCTGGGCGATATCATCGCCACCGGTGCGCATGGTCGCCGTGCCCCACACTGACAGGCCGAGCTGACGTAGATGGTCGCCCTCGTCCTGCAGATGACGCTCCAGCAGACGATCCGCCGCCTGCACACCGAGGCGCCAGGCGGTGGGCGTGGGCAGGTGGCGCACGTCGACAGTAAAGAAGTTGCGCCCGGTGGGCAGTACGTCGAGGCGCCCGCGACTGGGCGCACCGCTTGGCCCAGCCGGCACGAAACGCCCCTCTAGCGCCGCCAGCAGGCCGCCCATCTCGGCGTCGCCACAGGCATCCAGCAGCGGCGCGATATGCTCGGCCAGGCCGTCGAGAATCAGCGCCACCTCGGCGCCGAAGTCGCCGCAGGTCACCCCCGCCAGGCGCTGCTCGATCAGCCTCAACGCCAGCAGCTCCAGGCGTTCGCGGGTATCGCCGACGCTGCGCCACAGGCTGTTATCCACAGCCTGCAAGGCCTGTGGACGCAGCCCTTGCCAGAGCTGGCCCATATCGCAATCCAGCGGATCGAGGCCCAGTTCCAGGCCACGGGCCAACGCACGCAGCAGGCTGGCGTTGGTGCCCAGGCCATCGCCACGGGGGATGCGCAGCAGCGCCAGCAGGGTGTCGCGGCGCAGCTGGCCAGTCGGCGACTCACCGAACACATGTAGGCCATCGCGAATCTGCGATTCCTTGAGGTCGCACAAGTAGGCGTCGAGCTGCGGCAACCAGCTGTCGCCGTCATCGTTAAGTTGCAGACCCAGCTCGCGGTCGAGGCTGGCCTCGCGCACCTTGGCCAGAATCTCGCCACGCAGCTCAACGGCGCGGCGCTGGTCGAGCTGGCTGGCGTCGTAATACTCGTCGGCCAGCCGCTCCAGATCGCGTAGCGGGCCATAGCTTTCGGCACGGGTCAGCGGCGGCATCAGGTGGTCGATGATCACCGCCTGGGTGCGGCGCTTGGCCTGCGCGCCCTCACCCGGATCGTTGACGATAAAGGGATAGACATTCGGCAGCGGGCCGATCAGCGCCTGCGGCCAGCAGCCCTCGGAGAGGCCGACGCTCTTGCCCGGCAGCCATTCCAGGTTGCCGTGCTTGCCGACGTGGATCAGCGCGTCGGCGGCGAACGCCGTGCGCAGCCAGGCGTAGAAGGCGATGTAGCCGTGCGGCGGCACCAGGTCGGGGTCGTGATACACCGCCGCCGGGTCGAGCTGATAGCCGCGCGCCGGCTGGATGCCGACGAAGGTCAGGCCGAAGCGCAGGCCGGCGACCATTATCCGTCCGCTGCGGAACATCGGATCGTCCTGCGGCTCGCCCCAGCGCTCGCGAACCGCCTGCTGATTGGCAGCCGGCAGGCTGTGGAAAAACCCCAGATAGTCGTCCAGCGCCAGGCTCTGTGCACAGGGCCGTGTATCCACGCCGTCGAGATCGTTGGTAACGCCGCCGAGCAGGCTGTGGACAAGTTCGGTGCCGCTACCCGGCAGGTTATCCACCGGATAGCCCTGCTGTTGCAGCGCCTGCAGGATATTCAGCGCGGCAGCCGGCGTATCCAGACCCACACCATTGCCGATGCGACCATCGCGGGTCGGGTAGTTGGCCAGGATTAGGCCGATTCGCTTCTGATCGTTGCTTTTGATCGCCAACTGGCACCAGTTGCGCGCCAGTTCCGCGACATAGGCCATACCCGACTCATGCGCCTGATAGCACACCACGTCGCTCTGGCTACGCTCGCTGCGCCAGGCCAGCCCCTTGAAGCTGATGGCGGTGCCGATCAGCCGGCCATCCAGCTCGGGCAGCACCACATGCATGGCCAGGTCACGCGAGCCCAGGCCCTGGGCGCTGGCCTGCCACTGCGCCTGATTGTCCAGCGAGCAGATGGCCTGCAGCACCGGGATATCGCGGCGGAATACCCGTGCCTGCGGCGCCTCGGGGTTGGACAGGGCGAAGCCGGTGGTGTTGATGATCAGCGCGGCGTCGGTGTCATCCAGCCAGGCCTGCACCTGATCCAGGCAGGCAGGTTCCTTGAGGCTGGCCACGGCAATGGGTAGCGGGTTAAGGCCCTGGCCGAACAGGTGCTGGCAGAAGGTATCGACGAAGGCGGTGTTCGCCGATTGCACATGGTTGCGGTAGAACAGCAGCGCCACCACAGACGCATCCGGTCGCCACTGCGCCTGCCAGGCGGCCAGCGTCGCCGGGCTACGCTGCGGGTGATAGAGGCCGACACGCGGCAGCGGCTGCGGCTCCTGCCAGCTGTCGTCACGCCCCAGCCAACGGCTGCCGATGCAGCGAAACAGCTGGCGGGCGTTATCCAGCCCGCCCTGGCGCAGGTATTGCCAGAGACGCTGGCTATCTTCTTCACCGACATTGCCGAGCGCATTCAGCTCCGGGTCAGGCTTGTCGTCGCCCGGCACCATGATCACCATGGCGCCGCGCGCACCCAACTCCACCAGGCGCTCGACGCCATAACGCCAGTAGCTCACGCCGCCATGCACCGAGATCAGGATGACCTTGGCATGCTGCAGCACCTGCTCGACGTAATAATCCACCGAGGCGTTGTTGCTCAGTTGCGCCGGGCTGGCCAGGCGCAGACTGGGGTAGTCCTCCGGCAGTTGCCGGGCGGCTTCGGCTAACAGGGAAAGGTGCGAATCACCCGTGCACAGGATCACCAGCTCGGCAGGTGTCTGGCCGAGGTCGGCGATGCTGTCGGCCGGCAGTTGAGCGCCGGGCTGAGTGCGCAATAGGTGCATGTTCGTTCCGTGGAGGGGCGTTAGCCGCGACTGGTGGTAGCGCCGTAGGGTGGACTCAGGAGCGAAGCGAACAGTCCACCGCCAGCGCACACGTCCACAGGGCGTACTGCTACGCGAGTACGCCCTACGCTCTGTATCAGGCCAGCGCCGCCTTCAGCTCGGCTTCGATAGCCGCGCGGTCGAGCTGCTGGCCGATCACCACCAGGCGGCTCAGGCGCGGTTCGTCGACCTGCCAGGCGCGGTCGAAGTGGCGGTCGAAGCGCTGGCCCACGCCCTGCACCAGCAGGCGCATCGGTTTGCCAGGGATGGCAGCGAAGCCCTTCACGCGCAGGACGCCATGTTTGGCCACTGCCTCCTTCAACGCAGCCAGCAGGCGCGCCTCCTCGGTTTCCGGTAGTTCCACGTGGAACGAGTCGAACTCCTCGTGATCGTGGTCGTCGTCTTCATCGTCGTGATGGGTGCGGCGGCTGTCGATATGCAGCTCGGTTTCGCTGTTCAGCCCCAGCAGCACGTCCAACGGCAGTTCGCCGCCATGCGCCTCGATCACCTTGACCGCCGGCGGCAGCTCTTCGGCCACCTCGGCGCGCACAGCGGCCAGCGCCTCGGCGTCGAGCAGATCAGCCTTGTTGAGGATCACCAGGTCGGCGCTGGCCAGCTGGTCGGCGAACAGCTCGTGCAGCGGCGACTCATGGTCGAGATTGGGGTCGAGCTTGCGCTGCTCGTCCACCTGATCGGGGAAGGCGGCGAAGGTGCCGGCGAGCACCGCCGGGCTGTCGACCACGGTGATCACCGCATCGACCGTGCAGGCGTTGCGGATTTCCGGCCAGTTGAAGGCCTGCACCAGCGGCTTGGGCAGGGCCAGGCCGCTGGTCTCGATGAGGACATGGTCGAGATCGCCGCGGCGCGCCACCAGCTCGCGCATCACCGGGAAGAACTCCTCCTGCACGGTGCAGCACAGGCAGCCGTTGGCCAGCTCGAAGACGCGGCCATTGGCTTCTTCCTCGCTGCAGCCGATGGAGCACTGCTTGAGGATCTCGCCATCGATGCCCAGCTCGCCGAACTCGTTGACGATCACCGCGATACGGCGGTCGCCGGCATTGGCCAGCAGATGACGCAGCAGGGTGGTTTTGCCGGCACCGAGAAAACCGGTGACGATGGTGACAGGCAGTTTGGCGAGGGTTTTCATGTCGGGCCCCGTGGCGTCGGTAAGTTCGGCGGACGGGTACGCGCAGGCGGGCACACAGGGGCGTGCTGGCCGCGTCGGATCACCCCGTCCGAGCAAATGGCTGGTCAGTCGAGGCAGGTCTCCTGGCTCACGGTCTGCGCGTTGCGCGTCCTTCACCTTCCCGCTGTTGAGCAGTGGTGTATCGAAGGGTTTAAGACCGTTCACAGTTGCGGGGGCAGCCAGGGCATCGACCCTGTTCCCTCTTAGCTCCCCAGCCGCGTGCCGGGAAGAACCTCGAAAACGAGAAGGCTACGCAGGCCGCGGCGGCCGGTCAATCGCGGTTGACCGCTGACAGGTGCCATGATGAGCTACGTCACCCTCCGACACGAATACCGCTCATGACCGCCAGCCACCTCGATCACCCCGCTTCCCCCCCTAGGGTGGTTGCCGGCCTGGGTTGTCGGCGCAGTTGTGCACAGGACGAGCTGCTCGCCCTGCTGACCCACAGCCTGGCCCAGCATGAGCTGACTGTGGATAACCTCGTTGGACTTGCCAGCATCGCCCACAAGCGCGACGAACTGGGGCTGCGTGAACTGGCCATGCACCTGAATCTGCAGCTGACATTCTTCACTCCCGAAGCGCTCACGCTCCACCAGCCGGAGAAAACCGGCAGTCCCCTCATCCGATCCGTAACGGGAAGCCCCGCTGTGGCTGAACCCTGCGCCCTTGCCCTGGCCTCACGACTGGGCAAGGCAGCCCGCCTGCTGGGCGAGAAAACCCGCACGGCCAACGCCACCTGCGCGTTGGCCACCTTCGATAGAGAACCCGCAGCATGACCGTCTATTTTATCGGCGCCGGCCCCGGCGACCCCGAGCTGATCACCGTCAAGGGTCAGCGCCTGATCCGTTCGTGCCCGGTCATTCTGTATGCCGGTTCGCTGGTACCAGAAGCGGTTCTTGCAGGTAATAGCGCCGAAAAGGTGGTCAATACCGCCGAACTTAACCTTGGCGAGATCATCGCACTGCTGCGTCAGGCGCACGAACGAGGCCAGGACGTGGCGCGCGTGCACTCCGGCGACCCATCGCTGTACGGCGCCATCGGCGAGCAGATTCGCGAGCTTCGTGCCCTCGATATTCCCTTCGAGATCATTCCCGGCGTCACCGCCACCGCTGCCTGCGCGGCGCTACTGGAAAGCGAGCTGACCCTGCCGGGCGTCGCCCAGACGGTGATCCTCACCCGCTACGGCACCACCTCGCCGATGCCCGAGGGCGAGCAGCTGCATGACCTGGCCAGGCACCGCGCAACAATGGCCATCCACCTCGGCGTACGCCATCTGCCGGCCATAGTCGACGAACTGCTGCCGCACTACGGCGCCGACTGCCCCATCGCGGTTATCCACCGAGCGAGCTGGCCGGATCAGGACTGGGTACTGGGCACCCTGGCAGATATCGAAGAGAAGGTGGCCGCCAAGGACTTTCGCCGTACGGCGCTGATCCTCGTCGGGCGTGTGCTCGACGCGAGTGCTTTCGCCGAGTCGGCACTGTATGACGCTGCCCATCGGCATCTCTACCGTCCCGGGCACGATTGACCTGGCGATAAACTGAACAAATCGCTGAAAGCCTTTTATTCAGAGGCTTTCGATCACTTATCAACAAGAAAGGCGGGACGTTATCCCAGCCTACTGTGGATAGCCATTCGCTGAGGATCAGTTTTTGTACAACTGCCTGAAAGGCCCATTATTAAAGGGCTGTAGCCAGATATAACGAGGATATCCACAGGATGATCCACGCCAATTGTTAGCAACTGAGGATCAGAGCTGTACCTCGACCCGCTTGATACCCAATGCTCGCAACTCCACCATCAGCTCGTTCAGGCTGGAGAAGCTCTCCACCTGCTCGGCTTCGTCCACCAGAAAGAAGCTGCGCCCTGCGTCCTTCTTGAAGAATACGATCCATTCGGACGTATTGGCCGGGTTGACCATGACCTGGGTGTCGAACAGCACCCCTTCGTCTGTTCTGCGTTTCACATCTACGCGCTTCATCCTCTCTCCTCTACCAACATGACTCCATGCGACCCGCACCTGAGCTGGGCCAGTCAGCGGATTTGCCGCCCAGTTTAAGAGATCGGAACACTTACCGGCGCTGCGACGATCAGACTTAGCGGGCGCAAGATGAAATTCCTGGAAAAGCTCTATATGATTCATATACGAAACATATATGAGGAAGTTTCCATGGGCATCGTCAATATCGATGACGAACTGCACGACCAGATTCGCAGGGCGAGCGCCGTCTCGGGCCGCTCGATCAATGCCCAGGCAGGCTTCTGGATTCGCATCGGCATGCTCTGCGAGATGAACCCGACGCTGAGCTTCAATGAGCTGATGGCCGCCGAGATGCGTGCCGCCGGCGTGGTGGTTCCGCCAAGAATGGCGGACGCCTCATGAGCAAGACACCGCAACAGATCGCCCTGATGGCGGAGTCCGGCAGGTTGCTCGCGTCCGTGTTCGGCTACCTGGATCGCCTGGATCTGCTCGGCATGTCGACCCTGCAAGTCAACGACCTTGTGGATAACTACATTGTGAGTGAACTCAAGGCGCGTCCGGCGAGCAAGGGGCAGTATGGTTTCGCCTACGCCATGAACACGTCGCGCAACGAAGTGGTGTGCCATGGCGTCCCCAGCGCCGACGATATTCTGCGCGATGGCGATCTGGTGAATTTCGACATCACACTGGAGAAGAACGGCTACATCGCCGATTCGAGCAAGACCTACCTGATCGGCGAAGTGTCGGATCAGGCTCGTCGGCTCGCCCAAGTTACCTATGAAGCGATGTGCAAAGGCATCGAAGCCGTCAAACCCGGCGCCCGACTCGGCGATATCGGCCATGCCATCGAACGCCATGCTCGCGCCCATCGCTACTCGGTGGTCAAAGAGTACTGCGGCCACGGCATCGGCCGGGAAATGCACGAACCACCCGAAGTGCTGCACTGGGGCAAAGCCGGCACCGGCCTGACGCTGCGCGAAGGCATGACCTTCACCATCGAACCCATGCTCAACCGGGGAACGGAGGATGTACGCACCCTGCGCGACGGCTGGACGGTGGTGACCCGCGATGGTCAGCTCTCGGCGCAATTCGAACATACCGTGGCGGTCACCCGCGACGGCGTTCGCGTGCTTACACTGCGCCCCGAGGAGCTGCACCTGAGCAGGATTTCGGCGTGACGGAAACGCAAAAGCCCGTCCATCTGGACGGGTGTGGGATAAAAATAAAGATTCATCCTAATAACCTCACGAAACGCCCATTTTACGAGGGGCAATGATTAGCAAAGGTGCTTAAAGTTTCATCCTAAGAAATGGCATACAGCCAAAAGGGGTGTAAACCGTGAAAATAAAGTTTCATCCTGATCTTGCATGCATTACGAAGTACCGCCGGCCTCAGTTGATGCCTGATCGGTGGATATCCTCCATGGAGATCTCCTTGGCGACCCCGGAGATGTCGACCATGAGGACAATCATGCAGAACAAAGGAGGAGCAACGCATAGGTACTGGGCAAGCTCGATTGACCTCTGCCTTGTGAATGTCCGTTCAAGTCCCAGGGCTGAGTTACGTCGTAGCGCCGACCTTCGGTGTGTCCCACCACGCGGGCCAACGCGGTTTCAGTGCCGGAACGCATGTCCAAGGGCTCGGTGGCGAGCCAGATGCTATCGACGCGAGTCGCTGAGCGACCCTACGAACAAAGAGGGCCTCCTTCAGGATCGGAGGCTGGCAATGGCGGCCTGACTTAAACGAAACGGCCTCCACGAAAATCAGTGCGATTCAATTGATGCCACAGATTGGTATGATAACCCTGAAATTTGTGATGCACACCTCAACTGGAGTTAAGGATGATCCGTCCCGCACCGATTCAGCTCACTTAAACCGTCTGTCATTTCAGCAAAAAACTCGGGGCGGCTCTGACTCAAGCTGTTCGCGTATGACTCGATTAGTAAATCTGAAAATGCCCCCAACGTTGCCCCATCGCAACGATTTGGCCTTGCGGCTACCGCCGAAGGGCAAAATACGCTGATTGCGCGTTATAACGACGGAACTGCTTAGGGAAACTCTGAAAAAGACTTCCTGATTTTGGCAAAATCCCCGGATTCCACCCGCCGAGTTTCCGATGAAGCAGATGACCTTCGCCGACGCCGAGTATGCCGGCAAGCGCAAACAGACCCGCAAAGAGCTGTTCCTGATCGAGATGGATCGGGTGGTGCCGTGGAAGGGTTTGGTCGCTCTGATCGAGCCGCACTACCCGAAGGGCGAAGGTGGTCGTCCGGCGTACCCGTTGATGGCGATGCTGCGCGTACATCTGATGCAGAACTGGTTTGGCTACAGCGACCCGGCGACTGAGGAAGCGCTGTACGAGACCACCATCCTGCGCCAGTTTGCCGGACTGAGCCTGGAGCGCATTCCGGATGAAACCACGATCCTCAACTTCCGCCGCCTGCTGGAGAAACACGAACTGGCTGCGGGAATTCTGGCGGTCATCAACGGTTACCTGGGTGACCGCGGCCTGTCGTTGCGCCAAGGCACTACCGCGTATTGCGCGCGGCTGACCAGCAGCACCGGCGCGGCCGCAGCCAGCCACCGCGAAAGATCGCGGCGCCCAAGACCCATGTAGCCAAAGCCGCCAACCAGGTGTGGTCGTGGGACATCACTTACCTGCCGACAGCGGTGCGTGGCAAGTATTTCTACTTGTACCTGATTGAGGACATCTACAGCCGCAAGGCCGTGGGCTGGGAGGTCTACCAACAGGAAAGCGGCGAACTGGCTGCGGGCCTGCTGCAACGCAGCGTACTCAGCGAGCGATGCTCGCTGAAGCCGCCCGTGTTGCACTCGGACAATGGTGCGCCAATGAAGTCGGTGACCATGCTGCAAAAGATGTACGACCTGGGCGTCACCCCGTCACACAGCCGCCCGAGGGTCAGCGATGACAACCCCTACTCGGAGTCGCTGTTCAGGACGTTGAAATACTGCCCGCAGTGGCCGAAGAACGGCTTTGCCGATCTGGCCGCTGCGCGCGTATGGGTCAAAAACTTCATCCGCTGGTACAACCACGAACATCGACACAGCCGCATACGCTTCGTGACACCGGCAGAGCGCCATCGCGGACTGGATCATGAAGTGCTGGCCCGCCGTCACGCGCTGTATCAGCAGGCCCGCGCCCGCATGCCGGCGCGATGGTCAGGCAGTACAAGAAACTGGACACCGGTCGGCGCGGTCACGCTCAACCCGGAACGGGAGCAACCGCAACTGCAACACGCCGCATAGAAACACGGTCGACGCGACAACTACCTTGAAAAACGCCGCCCCGGCCAGGGCTGGGGGCTTAAGTTGATGACATTGCCCTAACAACTACCCAACACCAAAATTACATTTTGGTAATATCGACGCTCTTAAACATTTTTTTCACACGCCGGCTCCCATGAGTAGTTATAGTCAACACCATACAGCCTCTTGAACACATGCAGTTCTCTCAATGATATCGCCACCCTCTACAACCTTGCCTTACTATCTGATCGTTGGAATATTTGCCACTGGCGCTCATTACATAACACTTTTGTTATTGTCTCTGGTTCTGCCCGCACTCATTGCGACGTTACTGGGAGCAATAGTCGGGACTGTTGTTAGTTATCAGGGCAACAAGCGCTGGACGTTTACAAAGGCTCGCCCATCCGACACTTATCAATGGCTGCGCTTCAGCATCACGGCCTTGGTCTACAACGGTACAAACCTGGCCCTGATGGCGTTCCTGCTGGAGCACTGGCCCCAGCGCCTATGGCTGATGCAGGTGATCACCACCTGTGCCCTGACGTTGATCACTTACCAAATCAACCAGTACTGGAGCTTTCGCCATGAATCGATCAAGAGCTGAGCGCTCCCCACGTCCGATGCTCAGTGTGATTGTCTGTTGTTATAACGAAGCCAAGGTACTGCCTTTTTTTCATAAGCGGCTAATGGCTGTACTTAAGACACTCAGCATTCGCTACGAAGTAGTGTATGTCAACGACGGCAGCCGCGATGAAACACTGGCGCTACTGGATGGTTATTGCCAGGCGCCTGGCGTTCGTTGTTTGAACCTGAGCCGTAACTTTGGCAAGGAAGCCGCCATGGTCGCCGGTATTGATTATGCGGTCGGGGATGCGTTGTTATTTATTGATGCCGACTTGCAAGACCCGCCCGAACTTATTCCACTCATGGTTCATCATTGGTTGACCGGTAGCGATATCGTCAATATGCAGCGCCGCAGTCGCCTGTCTGATACCTCAAGCAAACGTATCAGTGCCCACCTCTATTACAAACTGATGAACTTTTTGGCCGACAAGTTTGATGTTCCCGCAGACGTCAGCGACTTCCGCCTGATTGGCCCGGCGCCCCTGGCAGCGCTGCGCGGTATGCCGGAACGGACGCGTTTCATGAAGGGCCTGATCAGTTGGCTGGGGTTCAATACCATCGAGTTGCCCTATGACCGTGAGCCGCGTAGCGCCGGTCTCAGCAAATGGGGGCCGCTGGCGCTGATCGACCTCGGTATCGAAGGCGTATTGGCGCTGTCGCGCAAGCCGTTGCGCTGGTTCAGCCTGCTCAGCCTGATGATTTTCATCGCCACCATGGTGCTCATCATCCAGCAGATGAGCGTAAACACCGCCAATGCCCATCACGTGATCATGGGCATTGCTGCGTTCATTACCGTGGGCATAGCAATGATCGGCGAATACCTCGGGGCAACGTTGAGCGAAGTCAGGCAGCGTCCCATCTATCTACTCGACAACCTGCTCGGCGAAGCCCCTGAACGGCCGGAGCACCCCTGCCCGATACACCCTCGCGAACAAGAAAACCACTGATGATAACGACCCGTACGCTATGGCTGGTATTGATCGCCATTTTGGCCCTGCGCCTGGCAAGCCTGGGGCTGTACCCGCTGATGGACACCTCGGAAGCCCGCTACGCGGAAATGGCCCGCAAGATGCTGGTACTCGGCAACTGGGTAACCCCGCTGTTCGAGCTGGACGTACCTTTTTGGGGCAAGCCGCCACTGTCGTTCTGGACCCAGGCGCTGGGCATGAAGTTGCTGGGTATCAATGAATTCGCCATTCGCTTTCCGGCGTGGCTGCTGCATGTCGCCAGTTGCCTGATCATCATCCGGTTTGCCCGTGAGCAGGCCGATGAAAAAACGGCGGTATTGGCGGCAATTATCTTTTCCAGCTCAACCCTCGGCCTGTTGTCAGCAGGTGTGGTGTTGACCGACCCGGCATTGAGTTTCTCGGTACTGCTGGCCAGCTATGGCTTCTGGTGCGGCATGACACGGGGCGACCGCCGTTGGGCACTGGCAGGATTTGCCGGCCTGGGCCTCGGGTTGCTGGCAAAGGGGCCGTTGGTGCTGGTGCTGGTGGGGGCTCCAGCTGTGATCTGGACGCTTTACTACCGACAATGGCGTGCCTTTTTGCACTTGCCCTGGCTGCTGGGCCTTGCGTTGATGCTGGTGATTGCCGTGCCTTGGTACGTGATTGCTGAACAGCGCACGCCGGGGTTTCTCGATTACTTCCTGATCGGCGAGCACTGGAAGCGTTATGTGGTCAGCAAATGGGCCGGAGACTTGTACGGCAGCGCCCATGCCCGGCCCACGGGCGCCATCTGGATGGACCTGATGCTCGCGCTTTTTCCCTGGACGCTGCTGTTGCCAGCGGTGTACTTCGCCCTGCGCCGCTCGGCCCTGTCGGGTCGCTACTATGGTTTTATCGCCCTGTGGGCCCTGGCTACGCCGGTATTTTTCACGTTCTCCAGCAATATCCTGTGGACTTACGTGCTGCCATCGCTGCCGGCCTGGAGCCTGCTGCTGGCTGGCGCACTCAAGGCTGTGCCCTGGCAAACCGGCAAAACCATCATTGGGTTGATCCTCGCGCTGCTGCTGCCGGTATGGCTGCTGATCGCTGCCATCGACGGCCGCGCCTTTGACCGGCCGAATAACCAACGTGATCTCGCCAGGGCCTGGCAGCAGTTGCAGGCAGAGCGTCCCGGAACCCTCTTTTACTGGGGCCGGCGCTCGTACTCGGGGGAGTTCTATACGCAGGGGCAGGCACGCCGGGTCGAGGACTTGGCTACCTTGCCCGTTGACCGCAGCTTTTACATCGCCCGTCGGGTACGTGACCTCAAGCGAGGCATCCAGGGCTTGCAGCCGTTCAATTGTGTCGAGCAACTGCGTGCCAGCCAAAGCGTGTTATTCAGGTGCGAACCACTGAAAGCACCCACTGACCTGTAGGAGCCGGCTTGCCGGCAACGCCCTGGCGACCAGCATCAACAGCGTTGCGTTACGGCTACCAGACCAGCTCCTGGCTGCCCCTTTGCCCCGATACATCATCAAGCTGGGGGCGCTTTCCGGGCTGGGAATCGACCATGCACTGATGCTGGGCCTGCAAGTGAAGACCGCGTTCTAAAGCGCTAGCGCATAGGCATCTGGATTAATCTTGATCTTGGACCTCCAGTTGGAACACGATGGCTGCCTTGAACCGTTGACGAAAGGAATCTCGTTATGTTCCCTCTGGACATCTGGCTGACCTATACCGCCGCCTGCCTGTTGCTGGTGCTTTCCCCCGGGCCGGACAACCTGCTGGCCATCGCCAGGGGCCTGAGCCAGGGGCGCATGGCGGCGGCCATTTCGGGGGTTGCGTCGGGCACCGGGATTCTGTTTCACGTAGCCACCGCCTCGTTGGGCCTGACCCTATTGATGCAGACATCCGCCGTGGCCTTCTGGGTCGTAAAAGTGATCGGCGCCAGCTACCTGGTGTGGCTGGGTATCAAGGTCTTGCGTTCGCGCAGCCTGATCAACTTCAAACCGGCGGCACGGCAATCGCTCAAAAGCATCTTCCTCACCGGCTTCCTGTCTGCGGCGCTTAACCCTAAGCCGGGACTGTTTGTGCTTGCGTTCATTCCACAGTTCGTCAACCCATCATTGGGCTCGGTCACTGTGCAGATGCTGGTCTACGGCACCTGGTTCGCCGCGTTGACCGCCCTGGGCTTTGCGCTCATGGGAATTTTTGCAACGCGCCTGTCGACCTGGCTGCAGCGCAAGCCAAAAGTTGTCAACGGCCTGAATGTCGGCGCCGGACTGACCTTCGTCGCGTCCGGGCTTTCGGTAGCAGCACTCAGCCAAAAATAACCCATGATTGCTCATGGGTTATTAGTTGCAGGCCTTACGCTCGGATCAGGTGATCAAAAGCACTCAGGGAAGCCTTGTCATGCCACGCCGTTCTATCCTGTCCATTGCCGAGCGTGACAGCCTGCTGGCATTGCCAGATACCAAGGAAGAACTGATTCGTCAGTACACGTTTAGCGACACCGACCTGTCCATCATTCGGCAGCGGCGCGGCCCGGCCAACCGCCTGGGCTTCGCCGTGCAGCTCTGCTACCTGCGCTTTCCCGGTGTCATCCTTGGCGTCGATGAGCCGCCGTTTCCGCCTTTGCTGAAACTGGTCGCTGACCAGCTCAAGGTTGGCGTCGAACGCTGGGGCGAGTATGGCCAGCGGGAACAGACCCGGCGCGAGCACCTGGTCGAACTGCAAACGGTGTTCGGCTTCCAGCCCTTCACGATGAGCCACTACCGGCAGGCCGTCCAGTGGCTGACCGAGCTGGCCATGCAAACCGACAAGGGCGTCGTGCTGGCCAGCGCCTTGGTCGATCATCTGCGGCGGCAGTCGGTCATTCTGCCTGCCATCAACGCCGTCGAACGAGCGACCGCCGAAGCGATTACCCGCGCCAACCGGCGCATCTACGATGCCCTGGCCGAACCGCTATCGGACGCGCATCGCCGCCGCCTCGACGATCTGCTCAAGCGCCGGGACAACGGCAAAACGACCTGGCTGGCCTGGCTGCGCCAGTCGCCCGTCAAACCGAACTCGCGGCACATGCTGGAACACATCGAACGCCTCAAGGCGTGGCAGGCGCTCGACCTGCCTTCCGGCATCGAGCGGTCGGTTCACCAGAACCGGCTGCTCAAGATTGCCCGCGAGGGCGGCCAGATGACGCCCGCCGACCTGGCCAAGTTCGAGGCGCCGCGCCGCTACGCGACCCTGGTCGCGCTTGCCATCGAGGGTATGGCCACCGTCACCGACGAAATCATTGACCTGCACGACCGCATCCTGGGCAAGCTGTTCAACGCCGCCAAGAACAAGCATCAGCAGCAGTTCCAGGCGTCCGGCAAGGCGATCAACGCCAAGGTGCGGCTGTTCGGCCGCATCGGCCAGGCGCTGATCGAGGCCAAGCAAGCTGGCCGCGATCCGTTCGCTGCCATCGAGGCCGTCATGTCCTGGGATGCCTTTGCCGAGAGCGTCACCGAGGCGCAGAAACTCGCACAGCCCGAGGATTTCGATTTCCTGCACCGCATCGGCGAGAGCTACGCCACGCTGCGCCGCTACGCGCCGGAATTCCTCGACGTGCTCAAGCTGCGGGCCGCGCCCGCCGCCAAGGACGTGCTCGACGCCATCGAGGTACTGCGCGGCATGAACAGCGACAATGCCCGCAAGGTGCCTGCGGACGCGCCGACCGACTTCATCAAGCCGCGCTGGCAGAAACTGGTCATGACCGACACCGGCATTGACCGGCGTTACTACGAACTGTGTGCCCTGTCGGAGATGAAGAACGCGCTGCGTTCCGGCGACATTTGGGTACAAGGCTCGCGCCAGTTCAAGGACTTCGAGGACTATTTGGTGCCGCCCGCGAAATTCGCCAGCCTCAAGCAGGCCAGCGAATTGCCGCTGGCCGTGGCCACCGATTGCGACCAGTACCTGCATGACCGGCTGACGCTGCTGGAAACGCAGCTCGCCACCGTCAACCGCATGGCGCTGGCCAACGAGCTGCCGGACGCCATCATCACGGAGTCGGGCCTGAAGATCACGCCGCTCGATGCGGCGGTGCCCGACACCGCACAGGCGCTGATCGACCAGACAGCAATGATCCTGCCGCACGTCAAGATCACCGAACTGCTGCTGGAGGTAGACGAATGGACAGGCTTCACCCGGCACTTCGCGCACCTGAAATCGGGCGACCTGGCCAAGGACAAGAACCTGCTGCTGACCACGATCCTGGCCGACGCGATCAACCTGGGCCTGACCAAGATGGCGGAGTCCTGCCCCGGAACGACCTACGCCAAGCTCGCCTGGCTCCAAGCCTGGCATACCCGCGACGAAACCTATTCGACGGCGCTGGCCGAACTGGTCAACGCGCAGTTCCGGCATCCCTTCGCCGAGCACTGGGGCGACGGCACCACGTCATCGTCGGACGGCCAGAATTTCCGAACCGGCAGCAAGGCCGAGAGCACTGGCCACATCAACCCGAAATACGGCAGCAGTCCTGGGCGGACTTTCTACACCCACATCTCCGACCAGTACGCGCCATTCCACACCAAAGTGGTCAATGTCGGCGTGCGCGACTCGACCTATTAACCTGGCAAATAAATAGGGCATATTAGATAATCTGTCTCCATGAAAATAGATGCCCGTAAACTCAGCCCCCAAGAACAACGTGAAAAGCGCTCCACGGCCCTACGCATGCGTGAGCAGGGT